>OCTW011610364.1_pt1 | contig 10668 bp, 6 predicted proteins | sample 1539671 | NCBI WGS metagenome assembly OCTW01 (sample SAMN02144230, study PRJEB22623) | gut metagenome | biome: sheep rumen | host: Ovis aries | place: New Zealand
GCGACCGCCATGGGGAAGGTTCCCCAGTAGTTGGGATAGGCCAGGACGATGGTGTCGTATTCGTCAATGCTGTCGGGGCTGGAGACCAGCTCCGGGCGGGCCTTGGCCCTGAGGTCCTTCTTGGCCTCCTCGATGCAGGTCATGTAGACGGGGGAGTAGGGATCTTTCATCTCGATCTTGAAGGTATCAGCATCGATCAGGTCTTTCATGAGGCCGACGACGATCTCCGTGTTGCCGACCTTGACGTATCTCATTGCGCCGCCGAAATAGTTCTCATCTGCTCTGGAAAAAAATGCGATCAGTGTTTTAGCCATTTGTGTTTCCTCCGTTTCCCTGTATTTCTTATGATTCAGGCAGGTTCCTTTTGTGGTCTGTGTCGTTTGGTCTTTATTGTTTGGTCTGTGTCGTTTGGTCTGTGTTGTGTGGTTTGTATTGCCCGGGTTTTGTTTCGTTCCTTTTGACAATGTCATTTTCTCACGACGGTATCCAAAAGTCCAATTGAATACATTTATAATCAATTTAAAAATCAAATAGCTTGTGGCAAATACAGCGGGGGACGTAAGCCCGGGGGCATAACGGGCCGGGAACGCAGGACAGAGGCACAATGAGCCCGGGGCTCGAATAATCATTATTTGTCACCCGCGACGCGCCACAAAGAACCTTGCCCTTTTGTATGGCATAAAATGTGCCACGAAGGACCGTCCCCTTTGTCATGAAAAACACCTCCGGACAGGAACTCGGCTACCTGTCCTTTCAGGATGACCGGATGTATTATGTCCTGATCCCCCTCTTCGAACAGCGCCGCGTCCGGGTAAAACTCCTGGTCACCGGAGAGCCCCGGTCAAAGACCCGCAGAAAAACCGGTCCTGTCTACCTGCCGCTGGACCTCTGCGTCCGCCTGAAAACTCCTGCGGGACAGGAGAAGCTCTACCCGGAAAATATCAACCGGCAGATCGATGAGGTGCTGATGAAATACCGGTATGACGCTTAAGCTCTGATCCGCGCAGCCGCCCGCGAATGAATCGGGATCAATAACAGAATCAACAGATCCGCAGAGAGGATTGGTCTCTGCGGATCTGTTGTTTCCTGTTGCCGGACCAAAATATGGATTTGATGTTCAACCCGTCGTTTTGGATCCGGTCTATGCCATGTGACATAAGAGGTAAATGAATTCCCCTGGAAGCTTTATCTGATCTCAAAAATATAGCTTCCGCTGTACATCCGGAATTCGTACAGGCCGCGTTTGAGGGAAGACGTATTTACGATAAAGTATCCCTTTTGAGTTCTTTCGACGGGAAGCTTAAAGGTCTTATCCTTATCCTGGTCAAAGAGAGGCTGATAGGCGCAGTATTCCTCATTTGTAAATGTAGTCCCGTTGATCTGGTTCATTGTTATGCTGCTGTCAAAAGCGGGGCTGAGCATCCGTTTGAACTGTCCGTATCCATCGACATCACATGTAAAGCCTGTACCGGACAGTGCCTTGTTCAGAGCCTTCTCGTCATGCCAGTCTACTCCTGCCAGGGAAGCTCCTTCCACGCTCTGGATATCTTCGATGTGGAAATAGGCTTCATCAGATCCGTGGACCAGATAGCCGCGCAGGGTGGCGGGATGAACTTCGATCTCATCTCTTCTTGCAGGAGCCCTGTTTCCATATTCCTCTCCGCAGATCACCAGAAGCTCTCCTGCCTTTGTATCCAGAGAAGGGAGCGAAACCCGATCATTTCCGGTGCCAAGGATGCTCTGAGAGAGAAGCCAGTCCCCCAGGTAGTCTTTGGAATACATCATTTCCAGCTCTTTCCCATCACGGAGCACAAACACTCCGTTCAGGGACCCGGCCTGAGAAACGTCGTAAACATTTCCATAGAAAGGCACGTTTCCGTAAAAGTCATTTTTGTCACCATAGCTGTAATCGTGCCAGTTTCCGCTTGTCCGGTCTGCGGACCTGCCGGACGAGTTTCGTGAAGAAGGGTCATTGGGATTGATCCCCTGGCTTCCCCGGTCATACTCGTCAGGACTTGTAAATACAGTTACAGTCTGCGCATACACGTCTGCCGGTAAGAAGCCTGTGAGCATACCCGCTGCTATAACTGCAGCAGCCAGTCTATAGAGATTCTTCCGGATCTTAAAAATAATAGTTTTCATGTTTTTTGTCCTTTCCTAATAATAATTGCCGATTTGCGCCGATGTCCTATGTGACTGCTCTCTTTATCTTGTATAATATGACTATAGCAAACGGAACCTGCAGGTTTGTTGATTCGGACTGCTTCCGCAAAAAAATCAAAAAAAATAATTTTAACAAGGCCTGTATTCACCACAGGAGGATCTGATGGATTCCGGAAAAGAAAAACTGTTTGATGAAATGGTCGGGCGTCTTGCGATAGATGTTTCTGAAGGAAAGATGCTGGATGACTGTATGGAGCTAGACGCAAAGATCATACGAAATGTGCCGCTGCGCTTCCGGCTGATCGCTCAGGCCTTTGTGATGCATGATTCCCTGGAGCGCCTGAATCAGAACCTCGCTTCCAGGGGTCTGGCGGAACTGTATCCGAGAAGCCAGTGGGAGGCCGGCCTGATTTTTGCCTTCCGAAATGGCTGGTCCTATACCAGGTGGAGACAGATGAGCCGTGAATATGCTGCCTTCATGGCCGGGGCCGCTCTGGACAGGGGGGATTTTCCAGGGTCGTCTGTCACCTGTGCAGACCTGAGGAAGTATCTGGCAGACAATTCCGATGAAGAGGGCGGAAGGCTCTATACACGCCATCTCACACAGCGGCTCGAAAAAGAAATCTTCTCTGTGGAGCCGGACGAAAAAGCCTTTCGGGAGTTTATGCGGGCCAACGTACAGTCTTTTACCCGGGTCCGGGAAAAGGCCCGCTACTACCTCTGCAAATACCTCTACTATTATCTTACGACACGAATCGACCGTTATATCCTTGCCCTGCAAAAGGGAAATGCGGGGGAGGAAGTCATGGAAAACCTGTCTGTCTTTCGGGGGATCTCTGTCCTGAAAAGGAAAAAGCACAGCCCCGCACAGGCCAGGGAGATCCTTGAGAATGCAGTCCTCTCACTGGGGGAGATCTTCGATTCCTTCAATTACTTTTACTTCGGCTACGCGACCCTGGACTGGATGGCGGTTCTGATCGAAGCCTGTGACAGTCCCGAGGATCTTACTGAGCGTCAAAAAAAAGCTGTCCTCAGGTCAGCCCGCCGCTTTGCGCCCGCGCTCGCCACCGCTTCAGACAGGGAATCCCTTGAAAGGATCTGGCAGCTCGAAGATGAGAAGGAAGCGGAACTGGACAGGGTATACTCGCTGGATTCAAAAACCAGAGGATACCAGAGAGGACGGGGAGGAGAAAATACTCTCAGAAAATATCTGCAGGGACAGCTGGATCCTGACCGCACTACCCTTATCAGCTTTCTTCTCTTTTTTGGCAGTGAAGCAGACATTCCCGAAGGACAGCAGATCACAAAGGACAGGCTGTCATCCATTCTGAAGGAATGCGGATTTGCCCCCTTAAGAGATCAGGAGGAATTTGACAGGTTCGTGGTCGGTTTTCTTCAGAGCAGAAAATCCGCAGAATATCTGATGGAACAGGTGCTGGCCTGCGCACAGGAAGAGAAAAATTTCTTTCTCTACAAGACCTGGCTGAATTCGGACAGCGCATATGAATGGATGACCAGACTGCTGAAGTAGGAAGAGCAGGGCAGGAGTGTTGAAAAATGTCGGCAGATATTGAGTATTCCCTGAAAAGCGGACAGATCCTCGGCGATAAGTATGTGATAAAGGAGTGCCTCGGCGCAGGAGGCTTCGGCATCACCTATCTGGCAGAAAATCTGAATATCGGGACTAAATATGCGATCAAGGAGCTTTTCCCGAAACATATGGTCCGCCGCGGGGAAGACGGGGTATCAGTTCTGCCGCTGTACCCGGGGCAGGATGAGTGGAAGAAACAGCTGCAGAGTTTTTTTCAGGAAGCAAAAATCCTGGGAGAGTTCACGGAGGAGGCTGCAATCGTCAGGGTCCACGATTATTTCAAGGCCAACGGAACTGCCTATATGGTTATGGATTATCTGGACGGCAGCACTCTGCTTGAGATCCAAAAGGCAAAGGGCCCCCAGAAGGCAGAGGATATAGTCCGTAAGATGATTCCAGTGGCGAAATCCCTTTCACGCCTCCACGCCTCCGGCCTTATTCATCGGGATATCAGCCCTGAAAATCTTATGGAAGAGAAGGACGGATCTGTAAAGCTTATGGATTTCGGATCCGCGACAGAGTATTCCTCTATGAGAGACAGGGAACTCCTGCTCAAAGAGGGTTTTGCCCCTCCTGAGCAGTATGCATCAGACGGATCTCTGGGTCCCTGGACCGACCTCTATGCCTTCTGTGCTTCCATCTATTCCTGCATTACGGGAATCACACCGGTCAGTTCTATTTCAAGAGTGTTTGTAGATGACCTGAAAAAGCCGTCCGCCCTGGGGATCGGGATCGATCCGCGGCTGGAGGAGATCCTGATGAGAGGGATGGATCCTGACTGGTCGGCCCGCTATCCGGATATGGAGACCTTTCTGGCAGCGGTGCGCAGGATCCTGCCGGAGCCGGATACAGCAAAAACAGGGGAAAAGCGCAGAAACCGCGCCTTTATTTCCGGAATCATGGCGGCTCTGGCCTGTACCGCTGTGCTGCTCACGGGTTTCATGATCTATCAGAACAGGGCGCGGATCATTCTTTCCCGCATTCCTGTGGTCAACGTACAGATTATTCCCGCCAATGACGCGAGCGCTCTGGATTTTGCCCGGGCAGCTGATCTGATCCATAAAAGGATGGATTTCTTTGCGGGAAAAGGTCATTATCTGTGGAAAGAAGACCGGGGCAGCATAAATGTCACCCTTGCACAGGACGTCCTGAATGAAAAAGGCGCAGAATATGCCTTCCGCTCTTATCTTTGTTCCCCCATGCATCTGTCATTGATCGCGCTCAGAATAAATGCCGCACAGCTCAATGTTGACGCCGGCAGTATCTATGCCCCGGACTTTCTTGCCGGCAGAGAAATCCCGGTGAAAAATGAGTGGATCCGGGATGTTGCCCGTGCGGATCCAGCTTCGGATCCCGGCGCGGGGGAAACATCTTCGGATCCCGGCGCAGGGGCAACTGCTTCGGGTCCCGGCACAGGGGAAACATCTTCGGATCCCGGCACAGGGGAAACAGACACTGCCCGGCTGCAGATTTTCCTTACAGAGGAAGGCGCGGAAGCCCTGAAAGAATACACACAGACCGGCGCTCAATTTCCCATGACCTTATCCGATGATCCTTTTTTCTGTGTAGACGCAAAAATGACAGGAGACCGGAACTCTTTTATTCTTGAAATACCGGACCGGGAAGAAAACTATGTGGAAACAGTCCGGTACGCCCTCTCTTCAGGAGGGTTTGAAAAAAGCGCTGCAGCCAGGTGTGAACTGCAGACAGACTGGGAAAACCCGGGCGGTGAAAACAGAGGAGAATACCAGTGCGGCGCGGAGGATTTTAAAGGGGACACGGTCACGCTTGAATACAGAATGGAGGATTTCGGCGTATTCACAGAAGCCCTGTACGATACGTCCCTCAAGGGAAATGATCTTCCGGGAAAAACACTGTCCCTGCTGGTCCTCAAACAGAGACTTGATTCCCTGAAAATCCCCTATGCTGTGGGATTCTCCCGGAATGACAGCCGCGTCATACATCTGCGTTTTCCGCAAGGGAGTATCACACGGCTGGAAAGTGCCCTGCTCTTTGCTGATAATGACCTGCGCCTGCTGAGCACCTGGCTGTATGTGGATCAGAGGATATACAGTACTGACAAAACCGGTTTCAGCTATGAGGACGGGAACCTGGTCATGGAAGACGCGTCTGCCCTGAAGGACCTGTCCGCTGAGAGCTTTCATACAGCTTCTCAGAAGGGGGATGCCCTTGTCGGAGTATTTCTTGGCGGAAAAAAGATCGGATCCTTTTCAGCAAAAGAATACGAAACCGGCTCCATTTCAGCTATCTCTTTCCCTGCGCCTCTTTATAAAGATGCAGACACGGAAAAAGAAAAACCGGAGAGGCTGGCCCGCCTTCTGACATCGGTGCTGAAGAAGGGCTATGATCCCGCTTATAACCTGACACATTTCACGCTTTGCAAGGTCGAATACCGCACGCAGGATGGAAAAATCGACTGGGACCGCTCCCTGCCGGAGGAACTTCCGGACCTGACTGTTTCTGCCGACACAGGCTGGAAGAAACAGCTTCAGGAGACTGTTGCTGAAAAAGGAGGAGAACTGCAGCTCCGGTATGAGGACACGGACTCTGTCCGGGCATATGTCCGGCTCTCAGATCTGGACAGAGAAGATCTGGCGCCGGCCGGGGCAGACATTCTGAAAGCAGTATGGGATGATCCCGAATGCGGAGTGAGCGGGGGAGAGGTGAACAGGCTTGAGATCGACTGTACAGAGAATACAGGCGGAAGCCACGCCGATGGAAACTATACAGTCAGACTGACTCTTCAAAAGGAGGCGAAGAGCCACAGAATGGAGCTGAAAAAGCCGGAAGTATACCGGGACACTTCGGACTGGATGTATGACTCTGTAATAGTGACTGACGAAACAGATCCCGTCCTGAGCACTGTAACAGATCTGTTTGCCGATGGCGCAGACATTACATGGCGCTAATTGCTCCTTTTTCGTCTTTTCTATACGACGGCGAGTTGCCAGAACGAAACACAAAAGTGAATACCAAGGCGTCAAGTAGTATCCTTGGACTTTTAGTTCATTGACAAAGTGTGCAATTCTTGTTAGATTATGGTTAAGGGGTATATCTCCACCCAAAAGCGAGAAACTTATTAAGCGAGCTTCTCTTGGCTCTAATCAAGAAACTTACAAGTGAGTGTTTCGCTACTCTGAATGCGACCGCAACAGGGACTGATTTTCAGTTCCTGTTGTTTTTACAAGGAGCACTTATATGGATAACATCAGTTTATGGTGCCCGGTACCAGGCTTCTGTTCCGGGAAATTCCGGGCGATTCGCCCACACACAATGAAGACGAGGATTCAAATATGAGGCATACAGCAGATCATCAGCCCGAGACGGGACACGTTGTCCGCAGGAGACGGCGGAATACGGGCCGGACAGGCCGGGACGGAGGACAGGCCGGGAGGCTGGGAATTCTGTTTACGAAAAAAGGCTTCCGGGTCGACCGGACAGGCGCGGAGCCGGAGGAGGCCTATGAAGCGAAGCTGAAAAAAAAGATGCTGGAGGATCCTTATGGTGCGCTGTATGCCCTCGGCTTTGAGGAACGGGGAGGCACTGGAAAGGAGGCGGCACCGCTTGCTTTTCTGCGCAGAGTTGCGGAAGAGTTCGTCCGGACGCTGACGGATATTCCGGAGTTGGAGATTGCCCGGGAGGATGTGGAAATCATTCCTTCTGAGGACACGATCGAGGGCCTGCTGCTGGCGGTACCGTTCGGGATTGGAACGGAGTACATCGATTCTAAATGGATCCAACGTGTTTTCGACAACCTTCGCGGGGTTTATGCCCGGGAGATAAAGGAATATGACGGGACTGTGCAGCTCTATCTGACGGAAAAAAGCCAGCAGCTGCGGGTTCCGGAGAGGATTTTCTTCCACCTGGTGGAAAACAGGAAGGACGAAGAGGGGTTTCCCTTTGCCTTTCTTGCGACCTATGCAACAAGGGATGAAAATAACATTGTGCGCCACATGCCGCTCTCCTATGCGATTGAGGAGTACAAACACGATCGGCAGAAGCTTGTCAATCTGCTGACCTGCCTGAACGGTGCGGCGGAGGTGTCCGTGCTGGTGGCCGGCTTCATGGAATCTGGTGAGATGTTTCATCCCTTGCGCCTGACAGCTGCAGAGGCCTATGCCTTCCTGAAGGATGTGCAGGCAATCGAGGCGTCTGGAATTCTGTGCCGGGTCCCCAACTGGTGGAAGCGGGGCAGCGCGCAGATTTCCATGGATGTGAAGCTGGGGGAGAAAAAGCCCTCCCTCCTGGGCTTTGATGCGCTTGTGTCCATGCAGCCGGAGCTGACTGCCAACGGAACGGCCCTGACTCCCTCCGAGATCCGGAAACTCCTTGCCCAGACCGAGGGCCTCGCCTTTCTGAAAGGCAAATGGGTCGTTGTTGACCACGCCCGGCTGGAGCAGCTGCTCGAGCAGATGGAAAAATATGAGGGCTCACTCACCCTGCTGGAAGCCCTCCGTATGGAAGCCGGTATCGGCGGGAATGAGGACATCGACATCGGCCCGAAGATCACCAACGGGAAATGGCTGGGCACCCTCTTTCAAAAGCTCCGTCAGCCGGCGGGGCTGCGCGGCCGGCGCGTGCCCGCAACGGTGAACGCCGAGCTGCGACCTTATCAGAAAACAGGCTACAACTGGCTCATGTACATGCAGGACATTGGTTTCGGTGCCTGCCTTGCGGATGACATGGGCCTTGGAAAAACCCTGCAGGTCCTGGCCTGGCTCGACCGGCTCCGTAAAAAACAGCCCGAGGCCAGCGTGCTGCTGGTCGTGCCGGCCTCCCTCCTTGGAAACTGGCAGAAGGAAGCCGCAAAATTCACCCCGGGAATCGAATTGCAGGTCCTGCACGGCATGACGGGCGCGGCCATGAATGAAATGGCAAAAAACCCCGCTTTTCTCAACATCACGACCTACGGCATGGTGAATCGTCTGACGGCTCTGCAGGACAGGGAGTGGACCGCAGTCATCCTGGATGAAGCACAGGCGATCAAAAACCCTGGCACCAGACAGACCCGCGCGATCAAAAAACTGCGTGCGCAGCAGCGGGTCGCCATGACAGGTACACCTATTGAAAACGACCTTACCAACCTTTGGTCTCTGTTTGATTTTCTGAACAAAGGCCTGTTGGGAACCTCTGACGAATTCCGGGACTTCGCCAGGCATCTGGAGGAAAGCCCGGAGGGCTACCAGAAGCTCAAGAACATGGTTGCGCCCTTTATTCTGCGGAGAGTCAAGACCGATAAATCCATCATCGCGGACCTGCCGGATAAGATGGAGACGGTGGACTACACATCGCTCTCCAAAAAACAGATCGTCCTCTACCGGAAGCAGGTGAAGGAACTGGAAGAGACGATTGAAAAAGTACAGGGGATCCAGCGACGGGGAGTTGTACTGGCGGCGATCACAAAGCTCAAACAGATCTGCAACCACCCGGACCAGTTCCTTGGTCTGTCCGCCTATGATCCGGGGGAGAGCGGAAAATTTGCCATGCTCCGGGAAATCTGTGAGACGATCTACGAGAAGCGGGAGCGGGTCCTCGTTTTTACCCAGTACAGAGAGATCACGGAGTATCTGGCCGGTTACCTGGAGCAGATCTTCCATGCAAAGGGACTCGTCCTGCACGGAGGGACCCGGGTCAAACGCCGCCAGGAGATGGTGGAGGAATTCAATGGCGAGGATTATGTTCCCTTTATGGTCCTCTCCGTCAAGGCCGGCGGCACCGGCCTCAACCTGACTGGCGCCAACCACGTCATCCATTTTGACCGCTGGTGGAATCCGGCTGTCGAGAACCAGGCGACCGACCGCGCCTTCCGCATCGGGCAGACGAAGGATGTCATCGTTCACAAGCTGGTCTGTACCGGCACGATCGAAGAGCGAATCGATACGCTGATCAACAGCAAAAAAGAACTGGCCGAGAATGTCATCGGGGCCGGCGGAGAGAACTGGATCACCGAGCTGGGCGACCGCGAGATCCTGGACCTCATGCGCCTGGAGATCTGATGATCGTCCGAATCCGAAGACCGGTAATCCTGACAACTGATTTTGGATAAAAATCCCACGAAATACAAATTCTCCGGAAATGCAGTCAGCCTTCGCGGAGAATGAAAAATGATGGAGTACAGCCATGTCCAGTTATTGGAAGAGCGCCGGCAGTTTTTCCCAGCCGGCAGTAGAGGAACTGCGGAAAAAAGCACAGGCGAGTGTGCAGGCTGCGCGCAAAAAGGGGCAAAGATATGAGCCTGCGCTTCCGCATAAAGGAACCCGGAAGATCTGTGAGAGCTGGTGGGGGCAGGCCTGGTGTGAAAACCTGGAGCGCTACGCGGACTACGCCAGCCGCCTGGAGCGGGGCAGGCGCTACTTCCGGTCCGGCACAGTCGTAGATCTGAAGATCCGGGGCGGACGGGTGGAAGCTCGTGTCCAGGGAAGCCGCAAGGTACCCTACAAGGTGGATATCCGGATCAGCCCCCTCTCTGAAGAAAAGTGCCAGGCCATTATCGAGCGCTGCGGCAGGAAGATCCGCACCATCGACAAGCTGATCAACGGGGAGTTTCCGGAGGAACTCAAGGACCTGTTCACGGGAGAAAACGGCTTGTTCCCGAATCCCGCTGAGATCAGTTTCATCTGCAGCTGCCCCGACTGGGCGATCATGTGCAAACACGTAGCCGCCGTCATGTACGGCATCGGCGTCCGCTTCGATGAAAATCCCTTTTTCTTTTTCCATCTGCGCGGAATAGACATCGACAGATTTATAGATGTTACCCTCGAGAACAAGGTCGAGAGCATGCTGCAGAACGCGGACGCTGACAGCCCGCGGATCCTCCATGAGACGGCAGACCTGACGGAACTCTTTGGAGTACTCTGAAGAGGAGCAAAGGGAGGGAACCACCTGGAAAGTGC
>OCTW011590427.1_pt1 | contig 10665 bp, 20 predicted proteins | sample 1539671 | NCBI WGS metagenome assembly OCTW01 (sample SAMN02144230, study PRJEB22623) | gut metagenome | biome: sheep rumen | host: Ovis aries | place: New Zealand
GCCAACGGTGCGTTCGGATATGATATTGCCGCATTTAGGTTTGATGACAATCACAAATATACTATACTTCTTCCCCATAAAGAAGGCAGAAAGTACGGCGACAAGGTTCGCATCATCATTGTAAAGGAGGATTGACTATGGGACGATATATTGCAAGACAACCGAACGGGCTACTTTGCCGTTTTTCCACGGTAGTTGATTGTGTAACCGATTACAACATGACCGAGGAGGATTATATCGAATTGTGTGCCGAGCAAGCCAGGGAGGATGCGCGTTTAAACCTCGCTCAAAAGCATTTTGTCAAACCATTCGAGCGAGTTCTTCAAGACACCAATGGGAACAACATAACCCAGGACGAGTGGGAGAACCTTCTCCGAGAAATGGGATACGCTGGTGAGGTACCAAAACTGGAGGACTGATTATGACACAGGAACAAACAAAGAAAATTGAAGAGCTGAGGCAGAAAATCGCCTCGCTGAATGTGGAAATCAACGAGCATGAAGCCGAGATTAACAGGATTATGATTGATGGTTCGGCTGATTTTGAAAATTCTTTCGTCTGTTTTGACAATGGGACCAACTACGTGTTTATGAACGTGGAGCGCCAAATCATACGCGAAAACGGTTCAACCATCGTTCTTGTTGGTCCGTCCATTACCCTGAGTGACAACCCGCTATATTTCCAAGAGGACGAAGAAACCATAGATTTCGGTATATACAAGGAAGAGGACGAGATTGAGTTTAGCGCCAGGATATTCGAAGGTGTTGGGAATGAAACAATCGGTATAATAAACAGTTACGACATGTCTTTTGTCACTGATTATTATTTCCGTATGGTTAAAGAAAACCTTCTTCGCGGTATTTATAACAAAAAGTAAGCATTATGAACGAAAAGAACTGGTGGAAGATAGCCGTAATCGTAATCGCTGCCCTTGCGTTGTTCTGGGGTGGGTTTTATATAGGTCGAAAGAGGGACCCGGAAGTCATAACGAAAGAAGTTGTAAAATATGTTGAGCTGCCTCCAATCCATGACAGCATCCCTAAGCCGGTCCCGTACAAGGTGATTGAGCCGGTTGACAGTATGAATATCATTATGGAGGCGAAGATGAGCGGACTACTTGCTGAGTTGTTCCCGGTTGAGAAGGATACGGTGTTCATTACGAAGGCTGATACCGCTGCAGTTTTAAAAGATTGGGCGACCGAGAGACTTTACAGTGAGACATTGTTTGACAGTGACACGCTTGGTAAGTTCTCGTTTGATGCTGCTGTCAAATACAATCGTCTGGCAAGTTTTGACTATACCTTCGTTCCGGTACAAAAACAGACCGAGACGACGATTAAAACCACGAGGAAGTTCCTACCTTACCTCGGCGCTGGAATTGCTACAGACGGGGCTTTAATGGGTCAAGGAGGTATGTTTTTCCACCAGGACGCAGGATTTGCAGTACAGTACCGATACGACACGAAACTGAAACAGAATTCGGTCGGCGCAATGTTCCTGTATATGTTTTAGAGTTTTTATTCCCACGTACCTCTGAGCAATCAAGTGCGTGGGTTTTGTTTTTCTCAATTCTTTTTTGTATATTTCAATTATGAAGAATGCATTGAAAACAATACTTGGTTTCTTGGAATACATAGCGTTGTTCCTTGTCGGTTACTATGGCATCAAATATGTCTTTGTGGCCGGACCGATTTATTTCGGCAATCCATGGGGCGCAATCGTCGGTGGTATTGTTGTGCTTCTGTTTGTTTTTCATTTATTGAGAAAGGAGGGTTTAATTGAATTATGAAAGTGACAGTATCAAGAGCCTCGGACAGAACTGAGGAATATGAAACAGACCTTGAAATTCCACAACTGCTTATAAGACAACTCCTTAACCTTGGAAGAGAAATTCCGGTTCAGGAGAATAGTGGCTCGTGGGATGCTGATGGTAAGGAAGACAGCACCTCTTTCATCATTGACATCAACCCAGATACGGGAGAAGTTGAACTGATGATTTATGACTTTTATGTGGAGTAATGCTAAAAGGTGGCTCTATCGTCACGGAATAATCAAGTGCAAACATGAGTGGATTCCGGCCAGGGAGTTCTATAAGGATTACAATGGCCAGGATTGTGAGTATCTTGAACCGACACCGATGAAGTATCACTCTGGATATCAGGCGGTTCCATATGTTTGCAAGAAGTGCTACGACAGCTGTGTAATGATAGAAGAGATTGAAACCGGAAAACAACTTGGAGGTGTAACCAATGATTTACGTGTATAACAGGACAAAGGAAGATTACAGCGACAGGGAGAACAACTACCCTATATACAGGCCGTCAATTTTGTCAAATCCTTATACTCATATTAAGGACAAGAAGACACTTGCATCGTTTGTTGTAAAGTCCAGAGACGAGGCCATTGACAGATATGATGCCTATTTTGACCGCATGTACAAGGGAAACGCCCCGTTCAAGTTTATCATTGATGAAATATACGAGAAGTATAAGCGTGGAGAGGACATTTATCTAGAGTGCTATTGCAAGCCGGAGAGGTGCCATGGAGATGTCATCAAGGAGAAATTGGAGAAGAGATTGATGAAAGAGAAGATTAAGGAAGCAAAGGAAAGGAGGAAGACACAATGAAAATACTATCAGGTGACGGTGATACAACCCTTGATGCATATGTTCTGCCAGATGGGGATGCTGTACTTATGATTGACGATAAGCATTTTAGGATTTGTTTGGGGAGTCAGCCATTTGAACAGACAGACATATATGTTCAAGCCGCTAAATTGGTTCAGGAAATAATGAAATATAAAATAAATGGGCAGAGAAATAGAAAGAATGAGGAAGATGTTCTGTCCTGACGGTTATAAGGAAGGAGCCCCATATTGGATTCTCCCGAACGACAGGATAACATACGATTATAAGGAGTGGCTTGAGGCCGATAAAGCATATTGGGGAGATGAAAAGATTTTATGACTGTGTAGAAATTGTCATCCCGAAAAAGGATTGCTGGAATGATGGTTGTCCTCTTGACAGGGAAAACTGCTACGACTGTGAATATTTTGAAAGAGGTGGTACATTAGGCGGCGAAGTTTGGATAGATTGTAGTTACGATGAGAAAGCCGAAAAGAATAAAGAACAAGACATGGAATAGACTTCTGGCGATTGATGAGATGAATCGGAAAATCATCAAGAAAAAAATGAAGGATTCCATGTATGTTCCGAACTCAATTGACGAACTCCTGATGGATGCCGGGGAATATAAGGCGAATAGGAAGAAGAAATGAAAACATATATAATAACGTACTGGCTACGCAACAGAGAAAAGGTTTACGACGGTTTGTATGATGCCATTAAGGAAAACATGCCAGATTACCGGCATGTTTTGGAGGATATGTGGATTGTTAAGAGCGATAAGACCGCAGACGAAATCACCCATTTGTTGCTCCCACACCTTTCTCTTGGTTCGCCTCGGGCTGATTCGATTTTTGTTGCTGAAATAAATGCGGAGAACGTAGAGGGACTGATTGGGAAGTCGCACTGGTCGTTCATAACAGATAAGGTGGAAGATAAAGATGAGAAGAAGATGGGCTGATTATTATGACCTCCCGGAAATAAAGAAGATAAGGAAGCAGATACTTGAAAACTACTCAAACAAACTCCAGTTCGTTGAAGAGACCCATCAGTATTTTCTTGACGGGGTTGAATATACATGCGTCAGCGACATAGTGAAGAGGTGGGAGGCTGCGGACAGGGAATCAATGCTGGAAGGTTGTGCGAAGAAGGCCCAATGGAAGAAGGACTATAAATACTACGGGATGACCAAGGACGAAATTCGTGACCTCTGGGACAAGAATGCGAAGGAAGCTTGTGATTTCGGTACGTTGGTCCACGGATTCGGTGAGAGCATGTTCTATTGGATGATTGGGGAGGATGACAAGATACTTCCCGAATACAAGGAACAATTCTCGGGGGATGAGCCGGTTGCAAAGAACAAGCACGAGGAAGCAGTGATACAGTTCTGGAAGGATATCCCGGACTGTTTCGTTCCTGTACTTGCGGAGACAAAGGTGTTCAACCAGGACGGAACGCCATATGCCGGAACATTTGATATCCTGTTCTACTACTACAAGGGGAAGAATGACCCAAGGAATGGACTCGTCATATTTGATTACAAGACGAACAACTCATTGACCAGTGATTATTGTCGGGATAAGGGTAAGATGATGAAACCCCCGTTTGACAATCTGGTGGACGAGAACCTTTCACATTACACCGCCCAGCTTGGATTGTACCAGATACCGATTGAACATCTGGGCCTTAAAGTAATCGGGCGCAGGCTTATCTGGCTCCTGGACGATGGTTCCTACGAGAAGATAAAGCTGGACAACGTAACGGATAAGCTTAAATTTGCATTATTTATAAAGAACTAATCACATGTCAGACAGCAAGTTACACAAAGAAAAGGGCAAAACCAGAAGAGGCATTTATGGCGATGAAACCCCGGAAATCGTCACCAACTATTTTGACAGGAAATGTGGCAAGATAGATGGTAAATTAAGCCGAAATGAGAAACGTGAAAAGGAGTTAAGAAAACCGATAGAGGTTGATATTGACGAAAGGCCGGAGATTGACTACGAGGCACTTGAAGACCTGGTTATTGATTCGGTTTGTACATGGATAGGGCAGCAAGAAAATAAATAATTAACATTTAATATATTATGGCAGAAGTAAAAGACGGAAGATACCTTATTGCAAAGGACATTCCACTTGACCCTAAGGGTGAGACGGTCATCAAGAAAGGCCGTGAAATCTATCTTACCAACGGTGTGTTCTACCTTGACAGCATCCTCCTGAGCCCCGACTATCAGTATGATTTCCGGGAGCTTTTCAAGGATGAGGTTAAGAATGGTTGGAACTACGTTGTACCGGCGAACCCAAAGATGGGCGAGTCAATGATTTAAGAAAAAGCCACCAAATTTATGGTGGTTTTTTTGTTTCCTAACGAAAAAAGGTGTATATTAGTAGTACAAGATGATATTAAATTACGTATAAGAGTTATTCAAAATTTTAACATTTACAGATTATGAGACAGATTACATTAGATGGTCGCATCGGAACAGGCGGTGCAAAGGTTCTTCAGACAGCCAAGGGCAAGAGTTACATTCGTTTCAGCATTGCCAATGACACGTTCGTTAACGGAGCAAACAAGACGGAATGGTTTGACGTTACTTGTTTTGACCCGTTCCTCGTTGAAAACAAAGCCAAGTACATGACCCAGGGTCGCTATGTCATCGTGCAGGGTGTGCCGGACAGCCAGGTGGTCAACAAAGAGGGTAAGATTTACCTCAACAACTACATTACGGCGAACAGCATTGACCTCCCGTCTTTTGGGGCAAAGAAAGAGGATAGCCCGGTAGCTCAGGTTTCTACCTTTACTGGTGGAACCAAGTCTGCGGAGGTAACAAAGCCGCAAGTTCAGGCCGCTCCGGTACAGGAAATTCACCAGCACACGGCCCCGGTTGCACAGCCAGCGCCTCAGCCAGTAGTTTCACAGGCAGCACCAGCAGGTTGGTCCAGCGATGATGACCTTCCGTTCTAAAATAAGATGGGCCAATATCTAAAAAAAACCTGATATTGGCCCATTATCTAATAAAATATAGATATTATGAACATTGCTTTGGTTGCCCATGATGGAAGGAAGAAAGAATTGATAGAATGGGTAACATATAACATAAATGAGTTAAAAAACCACAAATTGTACGCCACCGGAACCACAGGTAAGTTGATAAAAAACATTGGTGTTACGCGCATTCTGGACGATTATAAGCCGGTTATTAGCCACGATTCGGATAATTATCCAACAATGTATGAAGTACCTCGTTTGACAGAATATCCGTTTGCAAATAACGTAGTTTGTCTTAATAGCGGTCCTCTCGGTGGTGACCAGCAGATAGGTGCGATGATAGCAGAAGGGAAGATTGATGTTCTTATTTTCTTCTGTGACAACCTTATAGTCCAGGGGCACCAGAACGACGTGTCAGCATTGACTAGACTTGCTTCATTGTATAATATTGCATTTGCCACAAACCGTACGACAGCGGATATGATACTTACATCTCCGTTGTTCAAGGACGAAAATTATAAAAGAATTCTTCCTTCGGCTATTGAGAATTATAAGAACAGACAGCTATGACAGAGCACGATAAAGATACCCTTTTCCTGCAACTGAAAGAATATCTCATAAGGAACGGCTATTATGTTGGGAATAGTTGGGTTGCTAAAGTTCTTCGCCAGCTTGCGGATTATTGGGACGATTAAAGGGCAAAAATAAAAGAGAATAAACAAAAATAAAGATATGGCAGAAATTAAGAAGATTAACAGTTTAGAAGAGTACGACGAGTTTGTCAATGCTCCGGACACCTTGAATATTGTAAAGGTTGGTGCTGAGTGGTGTGGCCCTTGTAGAACACTTGAGCAGACAATCGCAGGGCTTACTGATGAAGAGGTTAGCGGTGTTCTCCTTGGTGAGATTGACGCTGACGACGAGTGGGCCGAGGATAAGATTGCCGAACTAAAAATAAGGGGCATTCCCGTCATGATTGCCTTCAAGGGCGGTGAGGAAAAGGAACGTGTCCAGGGTGGTATGACAAAGGTTGCTCTCACAGAATTCATTGAGAGGAATAAGTAATGCTCTGGTTGAAGTTCATTTGTGCGATAATTGCTGTATATACTACCACATTGTATATCAGCAGCATCCTTACAAGCATATCATTCAATGCCTTTCGTTTCCCTTCCAATGACGACCAGGTGGAGGACACGAGCAAGGCAAAGTTCAGGCTCTGGGTTGGACTTATAATGGCGGTCGCTTGGGCCGTTCTAATTGTGTTTTAATATGGAACCAGCATTTGTTTGGGCCGATGAGCCATTAAAGAAACTCCCAAGGAACAACTTCATGTATTTCCTGTTCTGCCTGTTTACGTTCAGACCGAGGAAGAAGTTGACTTACAAGGAGATGTACCTGATAATTGCGGAAGTGAACAGAAAAGCTTTGGGAGAAGAAAAGGCGAACAAGCTGGCGTTCCAAAGAATAATTGATTTTTACGAATATAACCATGGCCATAGACCAATATAATCATTTTGTGGCGATTGTTGCCGGGGATAACCCTGAGGTGCTTATGTCGCCCTATGACAAGAAAATTGAAACTGAACCGACAGTCGTATATAGATATGCAGATGCTGGACTATTGAGGGATGAGTACATAAAAGTCTATAAATCAATTGTTTCCAGTCCCAGCATACCTGACGGGCCATTTAAGGAAGATGCGAAGGACAAGCTAGCAATCCTTGAATCACAAACCCCGCAGGAATTCTACTACGACCTGACTGACGAATACGAGCATGATGAGAAGACCGGAGATGCGATTACAAAAGAGAACCCGGAAGGAAGGTGGTCGTCTTACAGATTGGGTAAGCTTTTCTCCGTTCCATTCATACTTAATGACGGGACAGAGACGTTCCAGGCCAAGAAGGGAGACATAAACTGGGAGCTTATGCATCTTCACGGGGGAGAAATCTATGACAGGGCCTGGGAGATGGTAATGAACGGCTCAGAACCCGCCAACGATTACGAGAAACAGATTTATGACAACATGAAGGCCCGTACCGCTTACTTTGAAAAGTTTGGAACGAAAGAAAACTATGTGCTTTCCAATACGGCTTTCTGGGGTTATGCCTTCGTATCAAAAAACGGATGGGTTGAACTGGATGATGGTATGGACCAGTTCGTTTGGGTGAGGAACTTCTATGAATCGTTCATTGACCCGCTTCCGGATGATACACTTCTTACGGTTTACGAATGTACTAAATAAAAAAGGAGGGATTTGAGGTCCCTCCTTTTAAATATTATCTTTTGTATCTATCCCTTAGATACCAACGCGAAGATATAAAATCATCCAGAGTAATAGGAACTGCCGAACCGGTACCAAAGTACATACCATAGGCATCCCCATCATAAAGAGTTTTGTTACCCTTTGTTATGGTCAAAAGATAGTTTGATAAGGTATTTGCCCCACCATCGCCTATACCGCCACCAATATAATATTCCGTGCTAGCGTTCAAATCTTCATAGGTGCTGTAAGTAAATGGATATACGTTTTCGTCTTGTACTAGCGCATTATCTGGGGCCATATTAGCCAATCCACGTAAAATGTTTCCGTCTGTGTCGCATATACTAAAGTTATGGAAATAAGTTATACCACTCTTTGCACTATCGGTATCGCAATCAAAACTAACCATAATGTATGCGGTTTTCATGTATTCTTTGCTTATCGTAAGCATCATATGGTTAAGTTGATTAAATGAATAACCTTTTGCCAAACTATTCATTAAATTTATTGTACTAGCGGAAAAACCATTTGCATTTGGCCCACCAAGGGCTAATTTATCAAAAGATTCCCCATTTTGAATAGTAAATTCATATCCAAAAGTACTTGACGTATAAGTATTTGGCACACTAAATGTTATAGTTTCTGAATGGGCGTTTGTAGATGCTGTTACAGTTTCACTAGCACCCCAGCCATTGGTGTATAATCTAGCTGTTGTTATATATTGTGTGTCATCACCAGTAACTTTTTCTATATAGAAAATAACGTCCGTATACTCTACTGGAACGGGTGTAAAATATAGATATATTTCTTTATCTTCGTTAATAGTTAAAGTGTCAGTAATATCGGTATAACCATTTGCTTTCGCTATATATGATACTTCCTCGCCCGGTGTAATGCCAGTTACTACCCATTTTACAAAACCACCATTTCCAGTAGTACTTCCATCACCTCTTGTCATGACAACACTTGAAGGTACAATGTTGCCCTTCAAAAAAGTTACTGTATATGTTATTTCTCGCCCTTCAACGGTGAATGTTACGTCAGTTGCTCCCGGACTATCATATTCCGGTTCATCAAGCCATGCTGAAATTGTCACTTGACCTGTCGAACTACTATTATTAAACCATTCGGCCATTCCTCCTGTGGTTATGCTGGACGTTGTGAAATCACCACCATCTGTGGAAATATCCCAATCAACAAGATTTGTCACGTCTTCACTCCAGCTCTCATCTCTAACCCCGTCAATAAGTCTATAAACGGTGGCAGTAAAAGCCTGGGTTCCACTATATGGCTGTGTACCAAGTTCTGCTGGCGTTATCTCGAGTTCGTAAGTGTAAACAACTGGTGGAACATAGCCTCCGTTTTGGGTCCAACTATCATAATCACTAACCGAATTATCTTCTCTCCATTTGGCGTCTACCCTAATGGTTCGACTACTACCTTCGTTTTCAGTAACGGACGGCTGGTTATCAATCTGTGTACTTCCAGTGGTTGCAGTAACTTGTATTTCTGGTGGCACACCAGCATTTGTTCCGGTGATATCAATCCACGTCCCAACAGTTAAACCAGACCAACGGATTAAAAGGTAATCACAGCTACCACCTTCGTTTGATGTGATTTTGCCGCCAATAGAAACTTGGATATTTCTTTCAATAGTTTTTGCTGATTGTTCAAAGTAATCACTATCGGTTTCTGTTTCATTACCCAAACCTGTACCGGTGGCATAAAGATAAATTTTTCTGCTCGTCTCATCCGGGTTTGCTGAGTAATCAAAATAGACTGTTACAGTACCATCAGCGTAATTGCTTGACGTTATTTGTATCTCTGTAGGATTATAACTTTCAATATTTTCATCACTGAGAACAATATTTGTCCCGGGCTTTAAATTAACCCAAGTAACATAAAATTCATCACTGCCAGCACCGGAAGATAAATGCCAATTTGATGGAGTAGAAACATTTATACCAGGGGCCTTTCCTATGGTTACATTTGCCGTGCCAGACACACCGAGGTATGTACCAGTAACTGTGGCTGTTACGGTTTTTGCTGAAGAGTTATTACTTGCGGTTAATAAACCAGAATTTGAAATAGTGGAAGCGGTGCTGTTTTCACTCCAAGAAACATCGCTTGGCTGTACGGTTTCACGGTTATATTCAGCGTCATTGACATACGTTACGTATTCCGCAGACATTTGGGACGTACCGTTGTAGTTAATGCTGTTGCTGCTAGGCGTGACCACCAATGAGTAAGTAATGCTATCGGCACCGTTAAGCGTCAAAACAACATTATTGGACTTGATGCCGTTATACGTTGCACAAACATCAACTGTCGTCTGGGCGGTACTGAACCACTCATTCATAAATGTTGTACCAGCCATATGACCCTTTTCTGTTGCGATAGGGTCCCAAGTGATGTTGCTCGTCACCTCTTCACGGCTGGCTTCTGTTCCGTTGATTTTGGTAATGTAATACAGCTTAAACGTACAGCCCTCTTCAAAACCGAGCGTTGTGCTTCCTTGTGGTTCGAGCAGGAGTTCGTGTTCAATGTTAGCTGGAGATGAAACTGCCGGAACTTTTACACTATCAACATCTGGGTAACTTACTGTGATATTGGCAGTTACCTCGGTATTACCAGTATTGTTTGCGGTAACTACACCACTATTGTTGACAGTGATTATCTGGCTGTCGCTTGCGTATGAACAAGAAGTGGTTACATCAACACCAGCGTCAACAACACCGTCAGTTTTGGTATATAACTTCACTGTGAGCGGTGTTGAGCCGGTTGCC
>OCTW011460251.1_pt1 | contig 10664 bp, 8 predicted proteins | sample 1539671 | NCBI WGS metagenome assembly OCTW01 (sample SAMN02144230, study PRJEB22623) | gut metagenome | biome: sheep rumen | host: Ovis aries | place: New Zealand
ATAAAACCATATAATAGAACTATGCGGGAGTCGTTCAATGGTAGAGCACCAGCTTCCCAAGCTGGCTTTCGCGGGTTCGATTCCCGTCTCCCGCTCCATAAAGCACTCGATCCATCGAGTGTTTTTTTATTTAACGACGGGGATCGAATAGGGAGCCGCGAGCAATACGAGCGCTTTGCTTGCAAAGTGAAAAGGCTTTGACGCCTTTTCAGCGGGTAGGTCCGTAACAAACGGAGATTCCCGTCTCCCGCTCCATAAGACACTCGATCCGTCGAGTGTTTTTTTATTTAACGACGGGGATCGAATAGGGAGCCGCGAGCAATACGAGCGCTTTGAAAAAATCGAATTCCGTAAAGCGAAAGATTGAACTTTCAAAAAGACGTTACCCTGCCTTACGATTGCTAACAAAAAAACGCATTCCCGAAAAGGAATGCGATTTTTTGATTCTTTGCCGAAACAGGATACGACGGAATTATTCCGCTTTTTCGTAAATGCTGACCTGTTTCTTATCCTTGCCGAGTCTTTCGAAACGAACGACGCCGTCTTTAAGAGCAAAGAGAGTATCGTCTTTACCGCGACCTACGTTCACGCCCGGATGGATCTTCGTTCCTCTTTGCCTGACGAGAATGTTGCCCGCGAGGACGAACTGACCGTCAGCGCGCTTGGTTCCGAGCCTTTGCGCCGCGCTGTCTCTTCCGTTTCTCGAACTACCTACGCCCTTCTTGTGAGCGAAAAGTTGCAACTTGATAAACATATCATTTTACCTCCACACTTATAAACTCCGAATAGCCTTTTTGAAGGTCCGAAACGCTGAGATACAACGTTTCCAAAATCACCTTGCAATCGCGCTTTTCTCTCTCCGACATTTCCTTCGGAAGTTCCAAAAGCAAGCTACCCGCGCTTTCCTTTACTTCGTATCGGGCTTTTACACCCGCAACTTTCAAGACGCCGAGCGCCGCTCCTTGCAAAAGAGCCGATATGCCGGCGCACACGATGTCTTCTCCGCTTTCCGCGAAGCCCGCGTGCCCCCGGGATTCTATTCGGACGAAATCTTCGCCTTTTTTCGAAAATACGATCTTCGTCATTACTTGACGATCGATTTGATAAGTACTTTCGTAAAGGGCTGTCTGTGACCTTGACGCTTGCGCTCGTTCTTCTTGGCTTTATACTTAAACACGATAAGCTTTTTGCCTTTGCCCTGCGCGAGCACTTCCGCTTCCGCATACGCGCCCGCTACGGGATTACCGGTAGCGACGCCCGCATCGTCGGACACCAAGAGCACGTCAAACTTAACGGTATCGCCGACATTGGCTTCGAGCTTTTCCACCTCGAGCTTCATGCCGCTTTCTACCTTATACTGTTTTCCGCCTGTTGCGATGATAGCGTACATAATTTTACCTCCTCTTACCAGTCTCGCTGAATGGGGTGAGCGATCGCTGCTTAAAACCCGTGTCATGCGGCTCAAAAACAATGTTACCATTTTTGCGCGGCGCTGTCAAACGAAAATAACGTCGCAAATATAAATTTAAAGTAATTTATACATTTTATCGCGATCGTCGAAAAAGCGAAGCGCGCCGAGGGCTACGGCGTCTTCGGGCGATTTCGGAACGTTTACCGTCATCTTCAAACGCTCGGTCAAATATTCCGCGATCCCGTAACTGTTTGCGAATCCGCCCGTAAGCGTAACGCCCGCCTGATATACGTCCATAACGAGTTTTTCCGGGCACATTAAGGACACGCTTTCGATTACGTCCGCAAGATTCAAAGCAACGTCCGAGAGCATCGGAAAGATCTCGTTCGCCGTAATTTCCGCTTGATGCGGCGTGTTGTCAACGAGGTTTCTCCCCGCGACTTCCGCGCTGATAAGCTGATTATCGTAAAACGAACCGATCTTTACGCGTAACTCTTCCGCGCGAGAAGGGGAAATACCAAGGCGATAATTATCCGCAACATACGAACAGATCTTACTGTCCGCCGCATTTCCCGCGGTCGTTACGGAGCAGCCCGTTACGATCCCGTTCGGACCCACGATCGCGACGTCCGCGATCGAAGAACCGCAGTTAACGATGAGATTGTAATCGCTCGAAAGCAACGAACTGACTGCGATGGGCGTTTCCATTAAGATCGGGCTTTTCAAATGCGCCGCCGATAAAACGTTTTCGTAATTTTTACGCTCAACGACGGACGTCCCGCAACAGATCGTAGCGATGACTTCGAGCTTCGGCGAAAGGAAATTCCGCTTGGGAAGCGCTTTTCGAATAAAGTCTTTCAGCATCAAGATCGCGGCTTCCGCGTTCTCTATGACGCCTTCTTTTACGGGGTGTACCAAGATCGCGTTCGGAACTTTGTCTCTCGAACGCATATATCGCCTTGCTTCCGACCCGGAAGACAGAAGTTTCAGCTTGCCTTTTTGCTTAACGACGGCAACGACCGACGGCTCTTTCAAAATAATGCCTTTCCCGCGCGCGGCGATGATCGTCGTTGCATATCCCATATCCAAAACGAGTTCGTTACCGATCATAATGTACTCCCGATTTTTTCAATTCTTCTTTCAGTTTTTCCATTGGCAGTCCCACGACGTTCGAATAACTGCCCTTTATCCTTTTGACCACGACGCCGTCCTGCACACCGTAAGCTCCCGCCTTATCCAAGGGAGAAAAGTCCCTTACGTACTCCTCGATCTCTTCGTCGGAAAGCGACTTGAAGATCACTGCGGTTTTATCGTAAAACGAACGCGTAAAAGAGACCGTTCGGATCATAACGCCCGTATAAACGTAATGCGTCCTACCGGAGAGTTCGCGAAGCATTTTGCGCGCGTCCTCTTCGCTTTTCGGCTTTCCGTAATACTTGCCTCCGCGATAAACGAGGGTATCCGCGCTGATCGCGATCTCACCTTCCGAAAGAAAAATCCCTTCTTGCTTGATCGCCGCGAGATCCATCACTCTCTTATGCGGCACTTTGAACGTCGAGCGCTCGGGCGCCGAACTGACGCGAATCTCAAAGTCGGGAATAATTTCCGACAAAAGCTCTCGTCTTCTGGGCGACGCCGAACATAATATTACTTTTTTCATTTTTTTATTATACAATATCGCAAAAATCTTGTAAAGGGAGTTTTCAAGGGGAGAACTCCCTTTCCCGCGATCCTCAAAACCACCCTTTTCGCTTGAAATCGGCGATCCGCCTGTAAAAAAAGAAAAAAAGCAAAGCAAAAACAGCCCGGTCATAGGAAAAAGATCGAATCGCATACAATACGATATGCGTTGGTATAAATTTTCGATCGTCCTTGCCGTAGGGCTTTTGATCGAGCTTTTCGTAGCGGGGATCTCTTGCTTCTTAATCCGAGCGAACGGGGAATGGGTGCAAAGCCTTCTACTTCCCTATTTTGCGCCGCGCTCTGCCGTTTTTTACGGCGTTTTAATGGAAACGACCTATCTTTTTTCCGCTTTATCCCTTTCTTTTTACACGGAATCAAGCCGAGATCTGCCGCGAGGCGTTCTTTTGACTGCGGCGGAAGGCGCCGCGGAAATAATTCTGCTCGCTTTCTTTTTCGAATTGACGTATGAGATCGTTTCTTTCTTCCTCTCCACCTTTACGATGTTGTTATCCTTTTATAACACGACCGTTTTTTTGAAAAAGAACGATTTGGCGGGTATATTTCGCCTGCCCGTTTTTTCCGTAACCGTTTATTTTTGGGCGGTCGTTTACTGCGTATTGATGTTGAATTTTACCTGATCGCATATCCACTCGTAAAACGCTTGAAAAACGCGCAAAATATTGATATAATCAATATATGTTACTTGCGATGGACGTTGGAAATACAAATATCAAACTTGCGCTATTCGAAGGAAAAGAAATGCGCTCCAGTTGGAGGATCTCCGCAACGATCGCCCGTACGGCGGACGAATTCGGGATCGCTTTCCGCGATATTTTTTCCGCCCACGGTTATACGTTTTCGGACGTAAATTCCATTATCATTTCTTCCGTCGTTCCGACTTTGAACTATACCCTCGAACACGCCTGCACCTATTATATGCATATAAAGCCCCTGATGGTCTCTTCTCTCGTACAAACGGGATTAACGATCACGTACGCCGTTCCGAAAGCGCTCGGAGCGGATAGGATCGCATCTTCCACCGCGGCGTTTCACCTTTACGGCGGGCCTTGTATCGTTGTGGATATGGGAACGGCAACGACCTTTAACGCGATCTCCGCGAAAGGAGAATTTCTCGGCGGCGCGATCGCTCCCGGAATGAAAACCAGCTTGGACGCCCTTGTTTCGCATGCGTCCCAACTCCCCCTCGTTGAGCTATCTCTTCCCTCTTCCCCCATCGGAACGAACACGATCACGAATATGCAATCGGGCATTATTTACGGATACAGAGGCCTCGTAGAGAACATCGTAAAAGAGATCAAAAAAGAGCTCGGCGGCGAAGCGAAAGTTATCGCAACGGGCGGTATGACAAGCGTTATTTTATCGGACAAAACCGAATTTATAGATTATTACGACCGAGCGCTTACCTTAAAGGGGCTACGCATTATCTCGGATCTAAACGAAAGGAGGAAATCATGAAAACTGTAGGTATCGCCCTGCTCGGGCTCGGCGTCGTCGGAAGCGGCACCTATCGCATACTGCAAGACAAAAAGCAAAAGATCGAGCGCGATTACGGCGTGTCGATCGAAGTAAAACAGATCCTCGAAAAGGACGCGTCCAAAGCGGCGGCGCTCGGGATCGATCCCGCGATCGTCTCTTGCGATATCAATAACGTATTGAACGACGATTCCGTTTCCGTCGTGGCTGAATTCTTCGGAGGAACGGAACCTGCGAGAAGTTTTCTCGTTCAATGTCTTGAAAAAGGCAAGAGCATCGTTACGAGCAATAAAGAGCTTTTCTCCAAGCATTGGGCGGATCTCGAAGAAGCGGCCAAAAAGACGGGAGCCGGAATCTACTTCGAAGCCTCTTGCGGAGGCGGCGTTCCGATCATTCGCGCGCTGCACGAAAGTATGCAGGGAAACGACGTTCTCGAAATCAAAGGGATCGTAAACGGAACGACCAATTATATTCTTTCGAACATGACGGACAACGGCAGTGATTACGATCTTACCTTAAAAGAAGCGCAACGCCTCGGCTATGCGGAAGCGAACCCCTCGGCGGACGTGGACGGATTTGACAGTACATATAAACTTTCGATCCTTTCCTCGCTTGCCTTCCATAAAAGAGTACCTTATACCGCGATCTATCGCGAAGGCATCAGCAAAGTTACGAAGGAAGATATTAAATTCGGAAAGGAATTCGGTTTGACCGTTAAACTTCTTGCGATCAGCAAGAACGTAAGCGGAAAGATCGAAGCGCACGTTTATCCCGCCTTCATTCCCGACGATCATCCGCTTGCCAAAGTCGGCGGCGCCTTCAACGGCATTTACGTCGTAGGCGACAACGTCGGAGAATTGATGTTTTACGGCAAAGGCGCGGGCGATCTTCCGACGGGGAGCGCGATCGTTTCCGACATCGTAACGGCGGCAACGCGCGAAGCGCATAGGCGTTACCCTTTCATCTTGGAAGAAGCCGCGCAAAACTTCAACGATGACTTTGCCAGCGAATATTTTATCCGCCTTTCCGCAAAAGACGAAACGGGCGTTCTTTCCGCTATTACGGGAATTTTCGGAGACGCGGGCATTTCGATCGACACAATGGTTCAAAAATCCGGTTCGAACGGGAAAGCTACGATCGCCTTCGTCACGCAAAAAACGACCGAGCTTACTTTCAGAAAAGCCCTTGAAACTCTGAAAGCTTCCCCGTGCATCTCGGAAGTTTCCAGCGTAATCCGCGTGGAAAAATAATCCGGTTCAGAGCAAAAAAAAACCGCAACGAAAAGTTGCGGTTTTTTTATAACTGCCGAACACGATTCGATCGGATCCTATCAGATCATATCGGGATCGTCGTCCTTTTTATCCTCTTCGGAATCATCGTCATTGAAGAAATTGTTGCTCTTGGCGATCACGAGATCGTCATCGGAATGCGAGGAAGAATCGGGGATCACGATCTCGTCATCCGAAACGTCATCCGAAACGTCGTTCGAAACGTCGTTCGGCGATCCGTAAGGCGAAACGGCGGAAGACTCGGGAACGTCAAACTCGTCATCCAAGAACAGATCGTCCTCAAAAGAGCGCGTCGGAGAAGCGGATCCTTTTGCTCCGGAGGGAGTAAACGCCATCGGACGGAAGCCTTTCGGTTCGGAAGATTTCCCTTTCTTGGACTTTTTGTCCTCTTTCTTTTTATCCGCCTTGGATTCTTTGGACTTAGCCTCTTTCTTATCCTTCTTTTTCTTTTTATCTTCCGGTTCGCTTTCGAAGAGGCTGTCCGTGTTCTCTTTCGGTTCTTCTGCCTTTTCTTCCTGCGGCTCGCTCGAAGGAACGAAGGCGGAAACAGTCTTCTTCCCTTTCGTTTTCTTTTCTTTCTTATCCTTTTTCGACTTCTTTTTATCGTCCTCTGCGATCGGTTCGGAAGGTTCGACCTCGTCTTCGCGCCCGATCTCATCGGCGGACGAAGCAAAGAGATCGTCCGTATTTTCCTGAACAATCTCTTCTTCTTTGGCTTTGACGGGTTCATCGGGCAAAGCTACATTCGAATCGGAGAAGAGATCGTCCGAATCGGAATTTTGCGTTTGAGTAGCGGCAGATTTGGGGGTTGCCACGGAGATAAAGCCGCGCTTTCCGCCTTTTGCGAGGGCTTGCTCTCTCTTTTTCCTTTCCTTTTCCGCTTTCTTTGCGGCAAGTTCCGGAGCCATCGCTTCCTTCTTCGCTTTCGATTTCTTAGCGAGTTTAACGATCGCAACGACGAGGAAATAAATCAAAACACCCGCCGCGATGCAAACGACGCCCCAAATGATATAAAACCACTCTTCCGCTTGCGCGATCGCCACGTAATACGTACCATTATCCGCATACACGAGGGTTGCGCCCGATTGAGACAAAGTAAACGCCTTCGGATTCTTTGACGAATAAAGCGCAACGGCAACGAACCCGTCCCCTTTCAAATCTTTATCAAGGGGAAGCGCGATCGAAACTTTTCGATCGGGTTGCTCTCCGTTTGCCGTATCGAGTTTATAAAGCCGCACGGTCTTATAGAGCATAATACCCGCGAAGATCCGTTTGTTTTGCTTATAAATCGGATCGGAGGAAGCAACCGCCGTTGCGGTAACCACGTTTTGCAAATAGATCATCGTAATCGTTCCGGGAAGAACGGTGATCGTAAAGTTCGGGTCGGTCTCTACTTCCCCGACCACGATCGGAGTTACCGCGTTCGCTCCGTCGTCCGGCTCGAACGCGGGAACGCCGTATTGCACTTTCAAAGAGGCAAGAACGGTGGCGGAAAGCCTCGTTCCGTTTGCGTTCATATATTTGAGGGTCGGAAGAATGTCTCGACCGGTATTTTCGAAGGTCTGACTCTCGACCGTAACGGTTATGGGGCGAGGAAGGATCGTAAACATCGTATCGCCGTAAGTTACGCCGCGAACGTTGAAATTGAAATAACGACTGACGTCCACTCCGGAATCGGTTACGATAAAGGAAGAGGCGCTGTTATCCACAAGCACTCGATAGGTGCCTGCGTCCTCGCCTGCTTCACGTCCGATCGAGCTTGCGGTGGATAAAGTTAAGGAACCGAGTTTCTCTTTTTCGGTTTTTTCGATCGTAAAAGCGATAACGGGATTTTGATCTCCGTAATACTTGCTGAGAACGGCGTTTTCCGAAATACGGACGGTGATGTCCGTTTTGACGACGGTATAGGTACGAGAAGTATCGAAGTATAAGTCGTAATTCGAAATGACGCTTTTACCGGATGAATTAACGACGGTAACCGTTCCTCTCGTAATACGGAAAACAAAGGGATCGTCCGTCGGTTCGGAAGAGAGAACGCCGCTGATCCTGTCGCCCGCGACGGGATTCGTAATATATGCTTCGGTTATATTTCGATTGTCGTGATCGCGATCGAGAACGTTCATTGCCGTGCGATCAAAGCCGACGGTGTATTGCACGCTTTGATTGACGGGAGAAACGGTAATGCGCCTTTTGCGAACTTCAAACGTTCCGTTCTTTAAGGTAATATTATAATTGGCGCTGACGTCGTCACCCGCTCCGTTTCGGATGGACACCGCCGAAAGCGTAACTCTGTATTCGCCTGCGTTTTCACCTTCAGCTCGATGCGGGGTTCCGACGATCACGTCGTTATAGATCAAAGAACCGGAACTTACGACAGCCGTTAAAACCGGATCGGCTTCGCCGTAAAGTTTATATTGCCCTTCTTCGACTTCGATCGTAATTGCGCGTTCGCGGATGCGATAGCCCGCATTCTCGATCTTGAGCTCGAAAAGATCGGAAAGCGTAACTTCCGACCCGTCCAAAGTAACGGTTCCCGCAAGAGCGTCGTTTAAAACAAGCGTTCCGACCGAGATCGGATACCAACCGACCGCCGTTCCCTTTTCGCGCGAAAGTTCGCCGACGAGGAAATCCGAATCGCTCAAATTCGGGAAAACAGCCGAAAGAGTTTCCTCGGAGTAGCTTGCGGAATAGCGGATCACGCTTTCCACCGCAAAAGGATTGTATTCGCGGCTGACGTCCACGGGCGTAATGTCCACGGCGCTTTTCGTAATCGAAGCGCGGAACGCATCGTGTTCGAGGTCGTAAAGATCGCTCGCACCTTCGGTAAGAGCAAAGAAGGATGAGAGGTTGATCGATATATCGCTACCCGGAAGGCAGGTTTCAAACGCACCTTCGATCGAGCCGGAAAGAGAGAACGGGAAAGCGCCGTTTACCTTAACCATTTCGCCCAAACGAACGCCCCCTTCCTCTTTAACGGAGAGGGTCGGGAGTCCGGAGAATGCCGCGACGTAAGTTCCGTCGAATTGCCTACTTACAGGGGAAACCCCTCCCACTTTCAAAACGGCCTTCTTGATCTCGAAGCGAGCTTTCGGAAGGGTCGCGCCGTCAAACCCGCCGTCCGCAACGGAAACGAGTTCGGACGGGCGAAGCGGAACGAGCGTTCCGTTTACGTTAATGGTATAATCCCACAGATCGATCAGGAAATAAACTTCAACGGCGTAATTGCCGGGAAGAGAAGGCGCGCTCGAAAGAGGGCTGTAAACGCCGTCCGCAAGCGCGTAATAACGAACGCGATAATGCGTGTCGTAAGTCAGCATAACGATCCCCTCTCCGCTTTCGGTTTGGACGGTAAAAGAAGGTACGTAAGCTTTCTCGGTTCCGTCGTAATAGAAAGAAGCGGGCGCTTGCCAATCCACCGTCATCTCCCTCGGCGCAAAGATCTCGAACGCATATAGAATTACGTCGTTCGAAGAAATATACAGCGCGTTCTGCGGTTCGTAAGAACCGAGCGTATCGCCGATCCGATACGCCGTATTATCGCGAAGGAAGGTAAACTTTACTTCGTAACGACCGACGGCGGAAGGAGCGGTCGCGCTCTCCGCGCCTCCATCTTCGATATAAGTGACGGCATAATCAACGCCGGCTTGGAAAGGAACGGTGGAAAAACGATTGACGAAAGTAGCGTCGATCGCTTTCGCCGATCCGTCGAACGCGAAAGTCTGCGGCATTTCAAAATGCACGTCCAAACGGGTTTGATCTTTGATGCGGAAAACGAAATCCACGTAGCAACCGTCCGCAACGGGCGAACCTTCCATATCCGCGCCGAGCTCGGTCTTTCCGCTGAGGAATGTATAACGCTCTTCGGAAAGATAGGCGTCAGACACGCCGTCTTTTTGCATAACGACGCGCGCCACGTAATAACTCTTTTGGGTCGGCTTGCTCTCGCTACCCGTCCCGCTGACGACGCCCTGATAATCCGACGTAAAATAATAGATCTTATAGTCGCCCGAGAATGCGGAAACCGCCGTGGAATAAGAATCGGTCGTCGGATCATAGGCGTAAAAGGCAACGGATGAAACGCCTTTCGCCGCCGTCGTGTAATACAGATCGGAATCGAAAGTAACGCGAACTTCGACCTCACACGGGATCACGCTGAAAATCACGTTCGCTTCCGTTTCCCAAACGTAAGCGGAGGAAACGGTCGATCCGTCGTCTCCGACGGAAGAGGCGGAAGAAAACAAAACGCTGTCGTTCGAAGAGGATACTTCGTGCCGATAGGCGCCCGTTCGAACGGGGGAAGTTGCCGTTAAATAATCAACGCCGTTATCGGAAGAATAATACTGATCGGAAATGCCGAGAGAAATGCCGACCGAGGCAAATTGCCCCGCCGTTTTATAACTTTGATCGGCATAGCGTCCGTTCAGCGCGCCGAAAGTAACGGAAGGACTGACAGCCGAACCCGTGTACATCGCGCGATAGGAAAGCGGAACGGTAAATAAAACGTCCACGGAGAGTTTTTGAACGGTAAACGCCAAGCTCCGCCCAACGAGATTCAAGCTCCCGTTTCGATCGTTTGCGAGCGTCGTTCGGACATAATAATTCCCTGCCGCCTTATAAGGCTCCACGCGATAAACGGGCGACGCGGAAGCGATCGCGTATTCAACGGTAAACGAAAGATCGAGGGGGCGGGCGTCCGCCGTCAGACTAACGGAATAGTCCTTATTGACCCCGTCATAAACGAGATCCGCACTTTCCTCTTTCAAAGTATAAGTTACCGTAACGTCTTT
>OCTW011427978.1_pt1 | contig 10661 bp, 16 predicted proteins | sample 1539671 | NCBI WGS metagenome assembly OCTW01 (sample SAMN02144230, study PRJEB22623) | gut metagenome | biome: sheep rumen | host: Ovis aries | place: New Zealand
AAGTAGTTCTTCCCAAACTCCGCCATAAACTTATCGTGTCCGTATCTGCTCTCGAACTCAATCTGTGCAAGCCGTTTTAACCGCAGGCCGTAATCATTGCAATCCGGTCTGTGCACCGCTTCCCTGCTGCCCGTGATGTCTCCCGTATGATGCTTCCGGCACAGATAAACCTTTAAACCATAGTGCTCGGACTTTTTCCTCCGTGGGCCGCCAAAGACATGGTGTTCCTCCAGATAGGGTTTGACGCTACCATCCCCGCAGAATATATCGCAGATGTAGCAGCGGTGCTTGCTTTTGTCCTGCATGATCGATCTGCTCAATTCTCTGCCTCCGCGTTTGTCTCGCCCGGATCTTCGTCGGCAGGCATCCCGTCTTCCAACTCGCCGTCTGACTGATATACTTCGGTTTTTCTGCTTTCTACTATGATTTTTCCGGACGACAGATACATCGATGCAGTCAGCATACCGTCCACGTTAACCGTGATCTTTTTCACATCCTTTCGTGCCACTGCCTCTGCGCCCGCCTGCAGGATCCTCGCGGCATCCGGCGATCTTTTCTGCACAATCTTCCTGATTGACGCTCCCGCCGTGCTGATCAGGCATTCGACTTCCCGTTCCTTTTCTGCGCCCTCACAATTGCATTCACTCGACGCGATTTTATCCATTTCCTCCTGCGTAGTTTCTACCGGCACCCGCATGACTGTCCGGGTCTGTCCGCACCACTTGCATGTTCCGTATCCATCCTTGAAGTTCATTTCCGTCCCTTTCTATTTCTTCATCTGGCTTTGTTGTTCCGCCACATCCGGTTCCTTATATTTTCCCAACAATCCCCTGATTTTCATTCCAAGGAACGTCATGTCTGTATCGATCATGCTTATATCTGACCGCCATGTGTCCGTCGGAACCGCCTCCAGCGTTTCGGCATATTTCGCGATCTTTAGTGCGTCTTCCCTGATCTCGGTCCATTCCTTCCGGAACTCAGCACTCTGATATGCTCTTTCCGGACCAGCTTCCTCTGGCTTCCCTGCTGCCGGTGCCTCCACCGCAGTTGTTGCTTCCGATTCTGTAGCTGATCCGGGATTTTCCGTTGTCCTATCCTGCTCCGGCTGTTTATCCTTCGGTTCTTCCAGCGGATTCATTTGCGCCGGCGCAATTTTCAGTTTTTCTTCCTTCTGCGGCTCTGGTTCCTTTTCCGGTTCATCGACTGGTATCGGCATCTCTTTCAAAATTTCTGCCATGTCGATCCATATCTCTGACCAATCGATATCGCGGCTCTCGTCTTTCCGCACAATTGTCAGCTTCGGCACCTTGTCGATCCCGCTGAATGTCAGCATCACACGGCCCATGCCTTCCGGCCTCGACTGCAGCACGCCTACTCCCGACGGCTCCAATGCCTCCAGCACGTAATCGCGGATATCATCTCCATTTTCATGCTCCAGTATTGTCCGCATGGCCCGTTTTGCGTCCTCCGGCCGTCCTGCAAAATATGCGCGGATCATTGCTTTCAGCTCGTCCTCTTCCGGATCGCCCTCCATCATGACTTCCAGCGGCGTTGTTTCCTGCTCCTTCTGCACTTCATCTTTGATTGTCCGAATATCCTCCCGCGACAGCTCCGGCGGGATTGCTTCCGCGACCGATTCCGGAAGTGTCAGCATTTCTGATAGTTTTGTGTAACCGTGGGTGGCATATTCCGGCAGGAGATCACCCCTGCCGTCGCCGAATTTTTCCGCGATCGCAATGAACCTGGATGTCTGATCCGGCCGGAGTCCGTATTCCTTCGCGGCGAAATCACCCATCCCTGAATATCCGCTTCCGCGAAGGATATCTGTATCCCTGGCTTCTTTGAGCATCTGCCCGATTTCGACGAAGTAGGAGGCCGTCTTGTTCATCACGAAATCAAATTTCGCCTTGAATCCCTGATATCCTCCGTACTTGATCTGCATTTCCGTATCCTGTGTAATTTCCATGGCTTCTCCTTACGATGCGGCCTGCATAACCGGCTGGTCCGCGCATCCGCCTGCTGCCTTGCCTGCCTCTTCCAGCTTCTGTGATTCCCGGTCCTCTTCTTCCTTCTTCTCGACCTTCGCCTTGTTCTTCCGGACCTGCTTCATCCATTCCGCTAATATCTTCTGCACAGTCTCTTTGTCCGGCTGCCTGTCATACGCCGCGTAAAACTGCAGCACAGCTTTTCCGTCCGTTTCAATCGTGTACCATGGCTCCCGCGGGTTTTCCGTATGGCGGAGAAATAGAATCCACGTCTTTCTCTGTGACATGCTCTCCATGTAGCGGCCGCCGCAGGATCCTACACAATGGTGCTGTTTCTGCCCTTCGTCAATAATATCCGCGTAGCTTCGCGGCACGACAATGCGGCATCCTTCCTTTCCCCACGCAAATATCTCCTTGTTCCGTCTGTAGTCCCTCCAGATTCCAGCGTACTTCCTCCGGTATTCCTGCTTCCGCTTTCTGGCTTCCTCAGCGTTCCTCCTTGCCATAATCTCCGCACGCCGACGGTTCTCTTCCTCCACATAAGCGTCGTGAAACTGTCTCCAGCGCTTATTCCTGTAGATGATCTCATCGTGGATATCGGATCCCCTTGCTTCCGCCATCTGCAGATAATCGGCATACAGCTTCATGGTGTTCTGATTGATCCCGCCTGTTTTATCTAGAAGAGAGAAAACATGGTTCATGTTCAGTCCATGATCCGCTATTTCTTCGATCAGCATAAATTTATAGTCCGACCGGATGGCGCTGATCATGCTGTTCCACTTGTCGCTGATCTCCGGATGTCTCCAGATCATCATGGCCGCTGCGTACCCCATGTTGTGTTTCACGATCTTTCTTCGTGTCTGCCGGTCTATCCTCTGCAGATTTTTCAACTGTTCTGACGCAATGCATTCAATGAGATCACAGATATCTGCGGCCATTACCGTCATGCCTGCTTTGATGACCATCTCTATTTCCGGATGATCCCGCAGTCTGTGCAATACGGCCCATGGATCTGTCTTCCCGTCCATAGCCCGCAGGCTTGATATCTGTGCTTTCGACATTCCCAGCGAATCCAGATTGTCATATATCCTGTATTTCTTCGGCAGATTCCCGACGGCTCCTCTTTTTGTCGGCCAGAATCTCTGCCTGCGCCCATACGCATTTGACAACTGACCGTAGATCCAGCTATTCCACTTTGTCCCAAATTCATCCTCTAACGCGTTGCAGATTTCCGTGATGCGGATCGGGCCGCCTCCTTGCTGGTTTTCTCCCTTCATCTTTTGCACCCGGAATATCCGCTCTACCGCTTCGCCTTCCGCGTTTCGCTGGAACAGCTTTACGTTCATGGTCTCTCCGCTGCGAATATCCGCTGCCATCGCCACGACCTTTTTCTCAAATCCGCAGGGAAGAGGCGGGATCTTCCGGCGGACCATCGTATCGATCTCCTTTTGTTTTTTCCTTTCCCTGTCTCTTGCTTTTTTATTCCGGATTTGCTCCTCGAACTCTCCGACATCCCACGATTCCTCATCGCCTGCCCTTTTTAAAAATGTTTTAACCGGCTCCAGCTTTTTTCTGATCCGTGGGAATCCGGCATACTCGATGCTTTCGCGCGTCCACTGTCCGCTCTGATACCACGTGATATATCCGTCCTTCCACACAAAATGCACTGTGTGTATCGACCGCGAAGAGTATTCGAACGATGTCCTCGTATAACCTGATACCATGAGCACTTCTTTCCCGCACGCCCGGAAGCACTTAATATCAATACTTTGCTCCGGATTTTGCGGGATATGTTTCAGCAGTTCACTTTTTCGCATTCTTCGCGCCCCCGTCCAGCACTGACAGGATCATCCTGCGAAGATCGAGGTCCGTCCCGCACGCAAACCCCATGCTGCCTGTTTTATTCTTCCGTGCCATATCCTCCATGAGCTTCCAGACGATGTCTATCCTGGCCCCTCTCTTCATGAGCCGTTCCGCGTCCTCTTCGCTCTCGGCAGCCATTGACATAGCCATGCCATAGATCACATCTCTTGCGGTGTACGGGATGCAGGACGCTTCCTTTTCCACTTTCAGCCGGGCGATAGCTGCCACCCTTGACGCCGCAAGAAACTGCATTTCACTATTCCAGTAGTCCTCCGCGTCTTCCGGATCGATGCCGTTCTCCTTTGCCAGCTCAATCAGGCTTTCCTTGTCGCCTTCTTCTTTCAGCCCTTCTGCTGCCTTGTTCAGTTCTTCCGCTGAATCAAATTCTCCAAACTTATCAAACATTCAAGCCTCCTTTTCGATCTGCCGCATGTACTGCTCCATCTTGTCGGAGTCCATCTTCTGCGCGGCCAGTTTCATTCCCTCAAGTGCTTTTGCTGCTTTCTGCCACTGCTTTTTCCTTCTGATCTCCCTTCCGCGTGATCTCTTCCATCCATCTTTTTCCCACTGATGAAGATGCAGAATGCCATCGATCACCGGTTTATTGTCCGATACGATCAGGACATTTACCGAGCTGTCGTTAATTCTTCCCGCAGCTTCCGTCAGTGCCCAAAGTAACGCTCCCTGCGTATCGCATCGGCAAGGCAAATCTGACCATGCAGTGCGGAACCCCGCGACTCTGCCGTCCTGTACCGCCTGCATGAGATACCCGTAGTGCCCGTCCTGTGGTGTCCTTAACGATCGGATGTCCGTCACCGGAAATATGTACACCGTCATACCTTCCTCTCCTTTCTCCGCTTTCTTCCCGGTCCGTTTGTCAGAGGCCTGCGGCGCTCTTTCGGATCATTCGGATCATTGCGGATATAGATGCATTCCCTGAAGGGCCTGCCATTCAGATCTGTCTCCACCCCGCCTTTGATGGAGTCCGGATCAATGTGGTATCCTTCGATTTCCGGAAGGTCTTTCTCGAAAGTCCTCTCTGTGATTTTTCTTAGAATCGGTTCCGGGCGGTAAAGGTTCTGAGAGGCATACCAGCGCTTCCCGATCTTCTCACCCTCCGATTCTTCTTCTTCTGCAGCATCGGGTGTCTGTTGCTTTGGTATCGTGTACTTCATGTAGTAATCGGCCAGTGCCGTGTAATTGCCGTCCTTGTAAAGCGGCGTCCCATGAACAGGCCCTGCGCCCCAGCAATCCTGCACCTCCTGCAGATCTGCATCCTTCAGGATTATATGAACGTGCCTGCTTCCCCTTGGACCGATCTCCATGGTGTAGATATATTTCAGTTCCCGCTTCGGTTCACTCTTTGCGTATCTTCTGCGGAGACGCTTAATAAAGTTCGTTATCTGTCTCTGCATGGCACCTCTGTCCGGCGGCTTTTCCGATCCTTTCCCCCATTCCAGTGTGATGGACTGATCTTTCCCGGCTTCGAAGTTCGCGTTCACCAATATGGCCAGCTCCTTCTTCTGCCTCCGCCAGTGTGCCATTGCGATCTCATAACTGCTCTTTTTCTTAGGCGGGGATCCTCTCCCCTTCCTTCCCATTCTCCCGGCGAAATACTCCGAGAGGAATAATACATTTCCGGCATATACCCTCTTCCTGTAATATCCCGGCGTGCTCTTCTGTGACATAGTGTTTTCCGCCTGTGTCCGAGTTGTGGATACGATTACCTTGCCGCTTAAGGCGGCTCCTGCCGCCTCTGTTGTGTTTTTCTCCGACAGGTGCTACACTAAATTTGTAAATAGCTAGTGCAACACCTGTTGAGGAGCGATCGTAAGGTCGCTCCTCTTTTTGCGTTCATTGATGCCTTTCTTCCATTCTTCATCGTGATCAGCATGCCATGCTGTGGCAAATTCGGAGCATTTGCGTGCTTCTTCAAGGCGAAACAGTGCATCGAGGTCTTTCCTCATTCCGCACGTGGCCTCGCAAAACTCCGGTCCCTCTTGCTGCTCCATTGCTTTCTGCACTGCGGATCCGAACCGGCAAATGACAATCTCACTCATTGCTGCGTTTGTCCTCTTTGAACCGGTGGATGAGATAATCGAGTAGGAGACCTGCGCCGAACATTGCAAATCCCGCAGCCTCCATGATCCAGAATTCCCTGCTTGCACCGTTATCACCGTCAATCAGAAACGCCCATGTCCACGCCATAATCTGTAGAGCAATCCCAGCGCCGTAAATAATATCCATGTCAATCCCCCTCCTTCGCCATCTCCGGGCGCATCCTCTGCTCCCGTAGAAACGCTTCGTATCTCTTCCTTTCTTCCGGATCCGTTCTGATCTTCTCCTTGCTGTCCAGACAAATGTCTAGAATCATCTGGTAGATTCCGGGTGTTAAATAGTTTTCTCTTCTCATGGTGTATCCTTCCTTGAGCGCTCAGTCCCGCACCGGGAATCGAACCCGGATATGTCGGCCGGCTGGCAAGTAAGTTAGGACCGGTCACCGCTCTCCCATTGCGCTATGCGGGTATGTCTCCTCTCTCTGCCATACTTAAGTAGCCAGCGTTGCCGCGCTGAGTCTGCAGGAGAGGAGGTGATAATATGGATCAAAATTCAATTGATAAAATAAAGGGTGCTGCTATGCATTGGCTTGCTCCGATTGGCCAAAGCCATGGCGGGCGGTTTTCGCCGAATGAACTCAACTCTATCGCCAACGCAATCATTGGTGCTCTCATGGAGTATGAGGATCTCCATCTGCAGAAGTAACCCCAAGGATTAACTCTGCCTCGTCGAGGAAGTGCCTCAGCTTTTCCTCGACGAGATCCTGTTCTTCTTTTGTCCCCCTGATCTCAATATGGCCAAATGTTCCTGTCATCCCTTCGATCTGGTTTCCTAACGTAAAGCTGATTTCTCTTGTTATGCAGGCTCTCATGATTTCTCCTTGCTTATTCCAGTTGTGTTCTCAGGCGTGCTCTGGCGTTGCCTTATTTCCGATCTCCTGTTCTGCGTTGCCGCCGGCAAGCCCCATCAGGAATCCTTCGAGAAGCCCGATCTTATATGCGTCCCCGCTTTTATGGATCTCATTTGCCTTCTCTAAAACACTTATTTTCTCTTTCATCTCCATGCTCATTTCTCGCTCCTTTCCCAGTCCGGTTCTTCCTGAATCAGCGCCTGCTTCCAGCCCTGCTTTACTGTTTCATTCAGCATGATTTCGTATAATATGTCTTCGTTGATTGGCCGCAGCTCCCGGATGCTCATGTCAGGATTCAGAATCACCTGGTACAATCCCCGCTGCTTCCAATCCTCGATCCGCATCAACACTTCTGATTCCAGCCATGTGTCTAAATCGATCGTGTTTTCCTTGACCATGATCTTCATGAAATACGAATCCATGTACTGGAGCTGGTACTCTCTGACGAAACCGTCAGCCGTCGCATTGATACACACCCATTCATCCGGATTCTGTGCATACGCTCTGATTTGTTTTAGTGTCATAGTTTTTCTCCTCTGCGTATTTCTGCAGCATCATTACGCAAATCGCGCAAGCAGGATATCTATTGTCCTCTCGCTGCTTTTGTTCCTCGGATCAATGATCCATTCCCTGTTATATCTGGCTGTGACTTCACCTTTTTGCTTTAACTCGAGCCATACGATCCTGCTTCCTTCGATTCCATATACTCTTGAAGGCTTACAGTTGTTATGAACCTCGTATTCCGTTTTTTCACCGGAAACGATGTCCTTAACTATTCCGTAATGCCATCCGCTTAATGATCCTGCTGCCATCTTGTGTCCTGACATTTTTCTTCCCTTTGATAATTTGCAATATGTTTCACTACTTAACACTATAATTGCTATACTTAACGTTGTCAACCTTTTTATGTTGCGTTGCTTTACTTTTATATTTTCTTATGATAGGTTATTAACAGGAGGTCGCATAAATGAACGAACGAATTAAGTATTTAAGAAAAGAAATCCTTCATTTATCTATGGAGGAATTTGGAGATAGAATCCATATTTCTAAAGCAGCTATCAGCCGTGCTGAAGCTGGATTAAACGGGATATCAAATCAAACTATTGATTTAATCTGCCGTGAATATGGCGTTCGCGAAGAATGGCTCCGGACCGGATCGGGCGATATATTTGTTAAAAAAACAATTGAGGATGAACTGACTGATCTGGCAGAAAAGGTTATGGCTGATACGCCGGATTCTTTCCGGCGGCGTTTTGTTACAATGCTGGCCAAGCTGACTGATGATCAATGGAAACTGCTTTCCGAAATGGAGTCTATGCTTCTTTCATCTGCTGCTGGATCTGATAAGAATTCCGCTGCGCAGCTGCATGCGGATCTGGATCATGAAATTGCTTTACAGAAGAAACAGGCGGCAAGGTCCACTGGTTCGGATTTTATGCCGGCATCAAATATCCAGAAGAATGGAGGAAAAGAATCAGCGAGCTGATTGAATAGAAAAAATTGATATGAATTTAAAAGAAAAACTATATCGGCTAGTCGAGCCTCCTGAAGAAGATGAGAATCCCGATCTCTATGACATCATTATGATGATCGCTATCATCGTAAGCATTATTCCTTTGATGTTCAAAAGATCACATTCTGTCTTTCTTGCCACTGATAAGATTACAGTCACTTTATTCATATTTGATTATTGCATTCGATGGCTGACTGCAGACTTAAAACTTAAGAAGAACAGCATAGTGTCATACCTTGCTTATCCTTTTACACCTATGGCAATAATTGACCTACTGTCAATTCTTCCGGGTATAAGTGCCGCAAACGCTTCACTCCGTCTTTTCAGGACAATTCGATTGATCCGTATGTTTCGGATTTTCAGAGTTTTTAAAGCTCTTCGATACTCCAAAAATATTGGGACCATCATGACTGTAATCAATAATGAAAGAGATTCTCTTATTGCTGTGTGCTGGATATCGGCAGGATATATATTTATCTCCGCATTGATCGTTTTTAACGTAGAACCACAGACTTTCAACTCGTTTTTCGATGCTATCTACTGGGCTACTGTTTCTCTTACTACAGTCGGTTATGGTGATATATATCCAGTGACTACTGTTGGCCGGTTGATTACTATGATATCTTCCATCTTTGGAATCGCTGTCATTGCTATGCCTGCAGGAATCATTACTGCAGGTTTTATGAACGCAATTAAGGATGATCCCAGCTAATATTTGCGCCGGCGCAATTTTACTAAAAAATAAAAGTGCCGCCCTGTTGCAGCAGGACGGCTTGAAAAAGGATATTGATGTATGAAAACAAAATCCACTAATAATATACCACAAAAAAGATACGGCGTAATCTACGCCCGATACTCAAATGGTCCGAATCAGACTGAGCAGAGTATTGAAGGACAGATTCACGACTGCCTGTCTTATGCCAAATCTCATAATATTACCATCATAGAAACTTACGCTGACCGGCATATTTCCGGAAAAAGCATGGATCACAGAGATGAACTGAAACGCCTGCTGAATGATGCCAAGAATGGTATATTTTCAGTTGTTGTGACATGGAAGGTCGATCGGCTTGGCCGGAACCGCCAGGATCTTGCATTTAACAAGAATGCATTGAAGCGAGCTGGCGTGAAGGTTGAATACGCCGAGGAATCTATTCCAGCAGGTCCGGAGGGTATTATCCTCGAGAGTGTCCTCGAAGGCCTCGCGGAATATTACTCCGCAGACCTATCGCAGAAGATTAAACGCGGTCAGAGGGAATCCGTAGCAAAAGGTCGAATGATATCCGGCTATAAATATGTTGGATATGATAAGAATGATGATCTGAGTATCCGGATCAATAAAGATGAGGCCAATGTCGTCCGAAAAATTTTCAATGACTATGCTGATGGTAAGGATCAGAATGAAATTATCGCATGGCTCAACCGTATCGGATCTGAATATAATGGTCATAAGTGGTCTCACAATAATATTCATCGCGTTCTGACCTGTGATGCCTACATTGGGAAATACCGGTTCGGTGAACATGAGAACGATGATATTTTCCCGCCAATTATCGAAAAGGAGCTTTGGGATATCGTGCAAGAAAGAATTAATGAAACATCTCAACCGAAGGTGAAGTGCAAACATGCAGGGCGGTCCTATTCCAGCGCGAACTTCTATCTGTCCGGGAAGGTATCCTGCGGTATCTGCGGGAATCCGTATTGTGGAGAATCCGGAACGGGCCGGCACGGAGAAAAACATTATTACTATAAATGTCTGGGAAGGAAGAAGCGTCGATGCGAATGCAGTGGAAAAACATGGCGGAAGGATGATCTGGAAGGACTGATTCTCAATTTTACTGTTCAAGATGTATTAAGTGATGAAATGATTGATCACATTGCAGATCTATTTGTGAAGGAAGCGACGAAGACCGAAGAAAAAGATGATCATCTGAGCGTTCTCAACGGTAATCTGCAGAGTACAGAATCCAAGATCAGGAATCTTATGAAAGCCATTGAAGCAGGTGTCATTACGGATACGACAGCTTCGCGTTTAAAGGAACTTGAAAAAACACGGGATGAGATAAGAGACAGCATCGCTGCTACGCAGGTTAAAAAACCTGTTCTAAATCGTGAGTTGGTTGTTTATTCGCTGAAAAGATTCCGGGAAGGTAATCCGGAAAGTGAAGAATTTAAAATGAAGATTCTGCAGAACTTTGTTTTGCAAATCATCATATATGAGGAAGAAATCTACGTATTATACAATATCGCCGGAAAAGACCGTATGATCTCTTCCGACGATATCTGTGAGTGGGTTCGAAAACATACCCAGAAGCTGGACCCTCGGGGACTC
>OCTW011317066.1_pt1 | contig 10660 bp, 3 predicted proteins | sample 1539671 | NCBI WGS metagenome assembly OCTW01 (sample SAMN02144230, study PRJEB22623) | gut metagenome | biome: sheep rumen | host: Ovis aries | place: New Zealand
ATTTGGGAACACATGCACATGCATTGGCTTCGCAAATGTAGCCATCCTGGCATTCGCCGCATGAACCGCCGCAACCATCATCCCCGCATTGTTTGCCATCGCATGCAGGTTTGCAAACGCATTGGTTATTTTCACAAACATCCTGTGCGCCTGTACATTCACCACAGGATCCGCCGCATCCATCATCCCCACAAGCTTTGTTGGTGCAGTCGGGCTTGCAAATGCATTGGCTATTTTCGCAGACATCCTGGCCCGAGCAAACCCCACAGGATCCACCGCATCCGTCTTCCCCGCATTGCTTGCCGTCACATGCGGGTTTGCAGACACACTGGTTATTTTCGCAGACATTCTGCCCCGAGCAAGACCCGCAGGATCCGCCGCATCCGTCATCCCCGCACTGTTTGCCGTTGCATGCAGGTTTGCAGACACACTGACTATTCTCACAGACACTCTGGCCAGAGCATGATCCACAGGAACCACCACAGCCATCGTCGCCGCAGCTTTTTCCCGAGCAATTGGGATTACAACACGTATAGGCTGGCAGCCCCAGATAACTTCCCTGACTCACCCAATAAGAGACGGATCCGCCGCATCCAGAGGTCGCAGCATAAGGATCATCCGTCGAACCCGAGGGATAAACGCCAAAATGCAAATGTGGACCCGTACTGCACCCGGAACTGCCGACGCGCCCAAGTTCCTGCCCGCATTTGACACTCTGACCATTCGAAACTTTGACCGATCCCTTCTTCATGTGGCAATAGATCGTCTGCTTGCCGTCGGCATGCTTGAGCTTGACGTAGTTGCCGCATGAAGTCGATGTGCCGCAATAGGATGAGTACGTCGATGTGGTATTTCTGTCGTAGGCACCATCCGAAACGGCGACGACTGTACCATCGGCTGCCGCAACCGCAGGACGGCTGCCATTGGCATCCATTCCTGCAAAACTGCCAATACCATAGTCTGTACCGGTGTGTTGATCGTAAGTCTCGGTCTTGCAGTTCCAATCCCGGATTGCACCCGAATTGCGGTTCAAATCGTAGTATGCAGTAACGTAACAGCCCCCCGATTTGTCACATTCAATCAGAGGGAAACTATAGTTTTGAGCAAAAACTAAACCCGAAAATAAGAGGGAACCGGAGAATGCCAATAATCCAATAGATAGATTAATCCATGTTCTCATCATCACCTCCTACTATCTGTCCCGAGAAAATATCTAAAGAAATCCGTCCGTTTCCTGTTTCATAATCTATCGTCTGATTGTCTATAAACTTGAGGCTTTCGAGCATTTGCGGTACCGGAATATATTTGGGGGAAAGTACATCCGGTCCGGGTTTTAGGCCTTGGTTTGTAATTTGTAAAACCTGAGGATCCGGATTATTCAAATCCAGACGGTACCAGGATAAGACGCCATCGAAAGCTGCCACAAAAAGCAATTGCGTTCCATCCGGTGTGAATACAGGCCAAAAGATTTCGCCGTTTCCCGAGGCAATGACGTTTTCCGAGGGGGCAGCAGAGCCGATATTTAAAGACAATAGTTTTGAGGTCTCATCTGAACTTTGATGCCGCACGTAAACAATCTTGTCTTCATCCGGAGACAGTGCAAAATCACTTTCGACATTTTGCGCAATGATCGAAGTGGCTTGCTCTGAAGTTCGACGCATCAGATTGCCATGCGAAAAATAGATGATATCCCTATCGGATGTAAATTTGGCTGATGTCACATCGGATTCGATATGAATGGGGTGCATTCCTTTATCGATGGTGTAAAGATCCGAACGAAGAAAATCCGGACTCGAATCCATGGGTTCTGGGTCGGAGATACCAACTAGATAAAACCCATCTTGAACATCAAAAATGTGCGTCTGCTTGCCAGGGAAAAGACCTTCGATATTAACTTGTGCAGCCTGAGGACTGGAGGTCTTGTAAAAGAACAATCCACACGCCAGTGCCATACAAACGATGAGTATAATAGCAGCGATAAAACATTTCTTCATTCTGACCTCCTCTGTGACTAAAACAAACAAGATATCCACATGCTTACAACAGAACAAAATACGATACTATTCAGCCGTCTGCTTTGACTTTCATTCAAGGAAGTGTATTCAAACACGTAAAACAAACAAAAAAATTAAGGAATGATTCGAAATGAGGGAGGGGCCCCATTCCGCACTGGTTTGAGATAACGTAAAGCATTCAATTTAAAGATTGCGGGTTCCATGAGCATCATGCCCTTGGCAGGGTTCGGGGCAGAGCCCCGGCTGAGTGGTAACCCAAATACTAATTGATAATGATAAAACATTTGTCTGAACAGCTCGCAGTACCGTCGCATTGCTCATTTCCATTGACGATGCCGTCCCCGCAATAGGCTGCGCGCGTACAATCCGGATTGCATCCATTGTAAGCTCCCGTATTGTTGGCGGTGCCATTGTCGCATTGTTCATAAGCAGACTGGACAACGCCATCCCCACAATAAGGTGCACGATAGGTGCAATTTAACCCGCATCCACCATAGCTTCCGTCATTTTTGCCATCGTCGCAGACTTCACCATTAAATTCATCGACGATGCCATCACCACAGCGCGACTTTGTGCAAGCTTTGGTGCAAGCACCAAGACCGTTGTTTTTACCATTATCGCACTCTTCATTTCCCGAAACGATACCATCTCCGCATCCCACCAGACGGCAGGTTTTAAGACAGGTTTCTCCCGCGGGTGTATCGGTACCATCACATTGTTCATCGCCTTCCTTGATGTTATTGCCGCAAACGCTGTTCGTATATTTGCAGCTCTTATCACAGCTGGCTGTCGAATTATAAGTCGTTCCAAGTTCAGAGCATAACGCAGCATTTGTCTGACATCCCCATCCATTGTCACATTGCTCACCAGCTTCGACAATGCCGTTGCCACAGTATGACTGTTTCTTACAATTTGTCGTACATCCCTTAAAGTTGGCTGCTTCGGCATTGGTACCTTCGTCACATTCTTCGAGTGCAGAGACTACGTTATCTCCGCATATCGACTGGCATGTCGATTTCCCCGAATTGATAAAGCCGGTCAGCGTGAGTTTAAAGTTGGAACCTGTATATTCCCGTTCTGCCTGGAAAACATGCATATCATATACGCCTCCGCTATAAACCTCGAAATTGGGGTCACATAATTGACCATTGGAGCAATTTTGTGCCACGAGTGAATTTTCGCCTACCAGCTTGGAATGCATGCCGCCGAGATCGACGAACAGTTTATTATTAATAAAGACCCAAACGTCATCATCTCCAGTAAAGTTCAATGTAGACTTATCTCCGGAACTGTCTGGTTTATATTGAAAATAGGTGTGAACTTCGGTCGTAAAGTCGCCCGCCAAAGAATAGTAATTGCCATTGAGGCTGATGGATCGCGTATCATTGTATCCCGCGCCATCCAATGGCGAAAAATAGCCCGTGGTAAAGGGTTGACCGCCTGCACCTTTGGCACCCGAAGGCGGGTTGTCCGAATCGAATACATATTTCCCCGTCCCGCTCGGATCTTTCGTTAAGAGCAATGTATAGGGAATTTCCTGATTGATATCGGAATCTGTCCTAAACCACGTGTTAAACGATGGGCCGCATAATACATGGCTTCTGACTTTATCTTTGTTGATGCGGACTTTATAGGTTCCGCTCCCATTCGGCCAGGCTGCCGCTTTGGCTTCACATTCACTGGCACTCAAAGGGCCACAACAACTCGCATCCAGCCCCTTTGAAGTAAAGACCGGTTTGCCATCGGCACCGAGCGCATTTTCGACCATGCCGAGACAGAGATTTCGTCCAAATCCCTGAAAATCGGGATGTCCCTTGCCCTCTTTTAAGTATTTTTCACCAGCAGAATAACCACTTTGGGAGAAAAGCCACGACGGCATGCCCTCCGAATCTTTTTCAATTTTTCGGGAACCGCAAGCATTGTCCTGGGAGCTAAGCTTGCTGATCCAGGATGAGCTCTGATAGCCGCTGCTGCTGCCCGAACCGGATGTATCGCGACCTCTGAAATCCCGGTACGTTACGGGCAGTGAAATCGAATCGGGATAGGGATTATGTTCAAAATCCGTACAGGTAAAGCCGTATTCTATCTTACAGTCAGACGAACAGCCGTCTCCGGAATTGACATTGCCATCGTCGCATTCTTCTTTGACATCCGCTCCGAGCATCCACATGGTGATGCCATCGCCGCATACGGGGCGGCAGATTTCCTCTTTGCCATTGTCATAACACTCGAAAGCAGATTCTATCTGGCAAGTCGGACTACATCCATCGCCGCCTTTCAGATTGCCATCATCACAATCTTCGCCCGGTTCTTTATTGCCATTGCCGCACGTGCCCGATTTGGATGTATTCTTGCAGTTTTTACAGTTCGAACCGCCATCACACTGTTCGCCCTTGCCGACCTTGCCATCACCGCAAGACCCACTGGTACAAGTCGATTTGCCCCCAAGGGGATTGCTCGAACAAGTTGCACTTTGCTCGATGCGGCACCGTTTGGAACAGCCATCGCCATCGCTCGCATTGCCATCATCGCATTCCTCACCAAGTGCACGAATGCCGTCACCGCAGGCTGCCGCAACACATGCTTTGCCCGGTGTCGGACAGACATACCCTGGTTCCAGCAGCCCTGTGGATGAACAACCATCGCCATCGGATGTGTTGCCGTCATCGCATTGTTCATAACCGTCACTATCAATTTTGCCGTTGCCGTATTCTATCCTGGCACATTCGGATTTCTGGCTGGTACAATCGGTCGTACAGCGTTTGGGACTATTGATACACTTATACCCCGATGCCGCTTTGCAATTGGCACATCCCGCATGGGTCGGGTCATCGCATTCCTCATCGGAGTCGATAATGCCGTTATTACAGGCTGGTACATAGGGTTTGGTCGGATCTTCCCCACCCGGTGTATCAGACAGTTTGATGCATTTCCCATTGATTGCACTGCAGACATAGCCATTTTTGGCCTTACAGTCATCCGTACATCCACCCGCAGCATTTTCATCTTTGGGATCGCACGTTTCCATGCCTTCCTCAAAAAGACCGTCACCACAGTACGGAGCCAACTGACAATCTAAAGTACATCCCTCTTTCCCATATTTTTGTGATCCGTTGGAAGGCCCAAGATCGCATGCCTCACCATGATCTGACTGAATTTTGCCATCCCCGCAATAGGAAGCTCTCTGACAATAAATATTGCATCCAACCTGGCCATCGGCACCCAAGCCATAATCGACGGGCGGATTCATGAAATCATCGTATTCACAGGCTTCATTTCCTTCGAGAATGCCATTTCCACATGAGTGCAGCGCACATCCGAAATCGTCACACGAATAGCCTTCTTCTACCTTACAATCGGTCGTGCAGCCATCGCCATCTGCAGGTTCACCAAAAATATAATCATAGTCGCATTCTTCGCCGGCATTGCGAATACCATCGCCGCAAATGGCTGGCTCACCTGTACATAGTTTGCCGGGTATCGGACAAACATAGCCGCTTTCTATTTCATTACAGCCTCGTGAACAACCATCCCCATTGTCGTTATTGCCATCGTCACAGACTTCATCTTCATCCAGTTCTCCATTGCCGCATAATTCGGAAACGACCGTTTCATCTATCGTGCAGGCACCGCCGGTTGGTGGACATCTATAACCCGACTCGACTTTCTTACAATTTGCCGAACAACCATCCCCGCTTTGATGATTGCCATCATCACAGGACTCGCCAGAATCCAGAACGCCATTGCCGCAATTCTCATCGAGTTTTTCGCAAGAGGTGTTGGCCTTTTCACATACGTATCCGTCTTCGACCGTCATACAATCCGACGAACAACCGTCTCCATCCTCGGTGTTGCCATCATCACAGGCTTCGACAAGCCCCTGAATGCCATCACCGCAAACGCCCCCGACATCAATGACATCGGCTTCACAACCATAAATACCCAGGATACCCAATAAAGATAATATTGATAATATTTGGGGAGTTTTCATTTTAAACCTCAGAGAAATTTATTTCTATTGATCGTCGATAACAGGGTCACTTTGAGGGAAAAAGCAAACCTACAATAATATTTTAATATACCAGATATTCTCGGGCAAAGCGAATGATTCGGTTTATTTATATATATTGTTCGTAACCATTCAGCCCTGGGGTACACTCCTGGTTCCCCAAATACTTGAAATCTCTTTAATTCATAATGCTGAATGCATGATGCTGAATGATTTTGCAAAACCAAAGGCATTATCCAAATTCTCTGAACATGACATTTCTTTATGCATTCATCATTATGCATTATGCATTAACGAAAAGTATGAGCTTTTGAAAATAACAAGCATAGGGGCTGAACAATTACTATTGTTCGCCTATTTGCCCTGTGGGCAAATACGGCTGCACATGCATGCCGCTATCCCTTCGGGATACGCGGCATGATATTTATGTTGGAAAAACAAAAAAAAGGCGCCGCGTATTGTCCGAAGGTCAATAGCGGCGCCCGCAGTGCGTACCGGCAAAAGCCGGTAGCACGCGAACATTAATTAATCTCTTTTGTACAATTGTCTGTACAGCCGCTCATCGTAGCAGGATCTTTGGGATCACAGGCTTCGCCATCTGTCGTTTTGCCGTCACCGCAATATCGATCCTTTTTACAAGCAGGCGTACATCCATTATAGCCTCCGAGATTGCTGGCTGTTCCATTGTCGCATTCTTCACCTTCAGCTGTCTGAAGAACGCCATCACCACAATATGGTGCCCGATAAGCGCAGTTAATGCCGCAATGACCATAAGCACCCGTATTGTTGCCATCACCGTCATCACAGATTTCTCCATTGAATTCATCGATGACACCGTCGCCACAGCGAGACTGGGTGCATTCTTTTGTACAGGCCCCAAAGCCATTATTTTTACCATTATCACATTCTTCACCAGAAGAGACAATACCGTCACCGCAGGTCGCCAAACGGCAGGTTTTCAAACAAATTTTACCAGCGGGTGTGTCAGTGCCATCACATTCCTCATCGCCTTCACGTTTGTTGTTTCCGCAGTTACTGCCAGTGTATTTGCAATTATTATCACAATTTGCACTTGCATTGTATGAAGTTCCCAACTGCGAACACAGAGAGGCATTCGACTGACATCCCCAGCCATTGTCGCATTGTTCGCCTTCTTCGACGATGCCATTGCCACAATAAGACTGTTTTTTGCAAGATGTCGTGCATCCTTTAAAGTTAGCTGTCGTGTTGTTGGTTCCTTCGTCACATTCTTCTTTTGAAGAAACGATTCCGTCACCACATTTGTCTGCACACGTGGATTTGCCAGAATTGATAAATCCTGTCAGCGTAAGTTTAAAGTTTGAACCACTGTATTCGCGTTCAGCATTGAAAATGCGCATTTCATAAACGCCACCTTCATACACTTCATAATTCTTATCACATTTTTTGCCGCCATTGCATGAAGCCGCAACAAGAGAATTTTCGCCGGCCAAACGTCCGTGCATACCACCGATATCGACAAAAAGCTTATCATTGATAAAGACCCAAACATCGTCATCACCGGTAAAGTTTAAGGTTGATTTGTCGCCGACGCTTGATGGCTTATACTGGAAATAAGTCGAAACCTCTGTGGTGAAACCACCATTGACTTGATAAGCAGGACTTGGGACATTCCCGAAAGTTTCTGAATAAGTGCCGAGAGTTATCCCTTGATCGGTAAAATACTGTTTATAGTAAGAACTGTCAGATTTACAGTCTATTTTTTTGTCTGAGGAGTTGTAGCAATAGATGCCATATTTTTCGTAAGGTATTGAACCATGATCTTTAAATCCCTGATTATACAGAGGATTGAAATATCCCGGGGTTTTATAATAAGTTGTTCCCAAAGGAGGTTTCTGTGAATCAAAGACATACACGCCTTTCGTTGCATCTGTTCTGGTCAAAGGAAGTGTACCAGATACAGCCAAGTTAATACGAGAATCTGTCCTGAACCATGTGTCAAATGAAGGTCCGCAGAGAATGTGATTGTTCATATTCTTATTTGCAGACTGCTTATACTCAGTACATTCTTTATTGAGGTTTCCAGAAAAGACAGGTTTTCGGTCCCAACTCAATTCGTCATTGACCAATCCTTTGCAAAGATGTCCTGCGAAGTTTTGAAAATCTGGATGGCCATATCCTGCTTTTGCAGGAGAACGGTTAGAACCGCTATTGGTTTTATCGGGTGTGCGACCGCAGTTAGAATCTTTTGATTTCCAGTCGTTGATAATGTCTGATGTCAGATAACCATTACCAGTTCCAGAAGTATTCACTCGACGAAAATCTCTGAAAGTTACAGGGAGATCTATGTTTGCGGGATAAGGATTTGCTTCGAAGTCAGTACACAAAAAACCTTTTTCAATTCTGCAGTCTGCGGAACAACCATCGCCAGAGATGTTGTTACCATCATCGCATTCTTCAGCCGCATTGCCATTGAGCATCCACATGGTGATTCCGTCACCGCAAACAGCAGTACATACATTTGCCTTGCCATTGTTAAAACATTCAAAGGCTGCTTCGACTTTACAGGAAGGACTGCACCCGTCACCACCAATTTGATTACCATCGTCGCACTCTTCACCATTTGCTGTATCAATGTTTCCATCACCGCATTTACTGAGATTTCGGGTAATCAATTTACAGTTTGGGTAGCATTTTGAGTCTGTGCCATTGGCGGTTGAACTGCCATTATCGCATAGTTCTCCTTTACCAATTTTGCCGTCGCCACAAGATCCTGCATTGCAACTTGACTTTGAGCCAATGTTATTTGTTGAACAAATGGCACCTTGCTCTATTCTGCATCGTTTGGAGCAGCCATCTCCGTCTTTTGTATTGCCGTCATCGCATTCCTCACCGTAAGCCCGAATACCGTCTCCGCATGCAGCAGCAACACATTCCTCACCTTCTTTTGGACATACATAGCCCGCTTCCAACAATCCTTTGGATGAGCAGCCGTCTCCGTCTTTTGTATTACCATCGTCACATTGTTCATATCCATCTGGATCAATTTTACCGTTGCCATAGTTGATTTTTACACATTCCACACCCGTACTGGTGCAGTCGGTTGTGCATTTTTTGGGACTATTGACGCATTTATACCCCGTGCTGGCTTTGCAATCACTTGAGCATCCGTTGACACCGGCTTTGTCACATTCCTCATTAACATCCAGCAAACCATTATTACAGGCTGCTACATAAGGTGGTGGATCGTCAGGTCCCGAAGGGCCATCATTCAGCTTAACGCAATAACCATTGACAGCGCTGCATGCATATCCATCTTTATGTTTACAGTCTGTATTGCAGCCTTCTTTTGCGTTGGGATCATTGTAATCGCATTCTTCATAACCTTCAGTAAATTTTCCATCACCACAGTATGGTAGTTTTTGACAATCTTTACTACATCCATCTCCATAAACATCGATGCCATTGTTTTCCTTCGCATCGCACGCCTCATGGTCGGCCTGTAGAACGCCATCGCCGCAGTAGGGGGCGCGTTTGCATTCGATGGTACATCCCGGATTTCCATCGGAATCGGTACCGTAATCCATCGTCATATCCTCACTGTAATACTCACACGCTTCATCCCCTTCGAGGATGCCATTGCCGCAAGTATAGGGGGTACACGTAAATTCATCGCAGGTGTAGCCCGGTTCAATCGTACAAGCCGTTGTACAGCCATCGCCATTTTGAGGATTGCCGAATTCGAGGTCAAAATCACACTCCTCGCCCGGATCGAGGGTGCCGTCTCCGCAGCCACCCGATAACCTGCATGCGCCGCCTCCAGGCGGACAGAAATAGCCATCTTCGACTTCGAGGCAATTATGGGAACATCCGTCGTTGTCTTCCCGATTGCCGTCATCGCATTGTTCTAGATCATCGACGAGGCCATTGCCACAGGTTTCGAGAATGTCTTCCTTGTCCTTGACACAGGGGGCGCCCGGGGTGGAACATGTGTAGCCAAACTCGACCTGACAATCGGAGTTGCAGCCGTCGCCATTGGCTGTATTGGCATCATCACAAATTTCTTTATCATCCAGAACGCCGTTGCCGCAAAGATTGACGGGTTCCGGCTCCGGACCGGAGCCCGGATCTTTTTTGGTACATGGCAATCCGGTCACACGACATTCATATCCGTCTTCGATGGCTGTACACGTTTCTGAACATCCATCCCCCCCCACAGCATTGCCATCATCGCAAGCTTCAAGATACTCCAGGGTGCCGTTGCCGCATTCACTTTTGACTGCCACGGAATCGTCTGTGCAGCCGTAGGCACTGAAGACACCCAAAAGACAGAGCACTTTGAGCATTTTTGATGTTTTCATAAGTTTTCTCCTTTGAATGAACGGATTATGGGCATTCATCAGGCCCAATTCGGATGTATCGTAATGATTTGGCTATGTTTAAACCACCGTGAATATGTGTTGTTCTTTAGGTTTCGTCTTTTTGTTGCTCAGAACTTTGAGCTTTGAGAAGATTTTAGGCCGAGGGGGGATTGTTCTTATCGACACTCATGAGAGAGCCTGACTTTGAAGATTTGGAGATGATATGACTCAGTTTTAAAGAGGACGTCTGATGCTCACGAATCAGATCATCCACTTTTTCCACCAACGACAGATGA
>OCTW011537517.1_pt1 | contig 10659 bp, 6 predicted proteins | sample 1539671 | NCBI WGS metagenome assembly OCTW01 (sample SAMN02144230, study PRJEB22623) | gut metagenome | biome: sheep rumen | host: Ovis aries | place: New Zealand
TCGAAGACCGGAGCGTACCACCTCGCTGGCATTGTTGTAGCGCCCGCTCAGGATGCTGGCTTGGATGAAATCCTCGAAATGAGGCCCAAGTGCGACGGATGTAGTTTTCATACGTATTTCGTTTACTTGACAAAGTTACCAATATTTCATAATATTCCAAATATAAGTGAAAAGTTACCTGAAATTCCTGTCCCGCAACAAGTTGTACACCGCCATCGAGGCGCTGGGGCTTATCGTGAGCCTGGCGTTTGTCATCCTGATCGGCATATCCGTTTCCGACCAGTTGAGAATCCGCCGGGATATGCCTCCGGGAACCAACCTGTATTCCATGGGCCCGGACAGTTATGGGACGGAATACCGAAACCTGGAGCGACTTTCGTCCATCCCGGAAATCAAGTCCCTGGCCGCCTTCAAGAGAATCGAGTTCCTCGCACTCCTGGAAGGAGACAAAGACCTTGTCATGGCCATGATTGCCGATCCGGGAATCATCGACTACGTACCACAGCACGTCATCGAGGGCGACGTCGAGCCATTCCGGAACGGGAACGGCGTTCTCATCACAGAAACGGCCGCGAGGAAATTCTTTCCCGATAAGGACCCGGTTGGCGAATATGTTACCATCGCCAACATCGGAGTCGAAGGGGAGGAAGAGACTCCCGTTCAGGAGCAGATCGTAGCTGTCATCGGAGATCCGTCCTATTCTATCCTGGACGATTTTGACCTGATGTTCAACTTCCGCTCCCAGATTCCCGCCGTGGTCGAGGTTGTGGAATCAGACATTTTCAATACCGGAAACGGGCAGTTCGTAAACGTGCTTGCCGACATGCAGCCGGGATTCGACTTGCAGGCGTTTTCTGCGAAGTACTTGGATTTGTTTGAACAGTATGTGAACAAAGGGGATCTGGAAAAGCCGATGGCAACAGCCTTCGCCGATATCTTCTTCTCCTCCGACGGTTATGAAGGGATCCGCCAGGGAAACCGCTTGTACATCTCCGTTCTCGTGATCCTGGGACTCATCCTGCTTCTGTCGGCCATCCTGAATTATGTCAATCTGAATCTGGCGGTATCCGGTGAGCGGGCCAAGGAAATGGCCACCCGCCAGCTGGTGGGTGCAAGCAGGAAATCGGTTGTCATCAAAGGCATCGCCGAGTCCACGGGATTCACGCTGGTATGCTATGCCTTGGCCGTACTCTTGGCGGAATGGATGGTTCCGCTTCTGAATGGACTGAGGCCGGAAGGTCTCACGATTCCTTTCCACATTCCTTTCAGCGGAACATTCTTTTTGATCTCTTTGGCCTTTATCGTGGTCATCGGCTTCCTTTCCGGGATTATCCCGGCTATGGTCATGGCCTCATACCGTCCCCTGGATGTGGTGACAGGCCAGGTTCGCCGGAAGCGCAAAATGGGGATCAATCAGGTATTCATTGTATTCCAGACTGTCCTTTCGATACTTTTCATCGTCGCTTCCATTTCCGTTGAAGCTCAGCTGCGATTTATGCTGAAGCAGGATATCGGAACGACTCCGGTCAGGAATCTCTTTCATTTCTGGCCCGGACTGTATGAACCGATGACGGACCTTGGCAATTCCCTGGCTGCCTGTCCCCAGGTAAAAACCGTCGGATACGGGGAAGGATTTCCGACAAGGACCTGGGGTATCGAAGCCGGTCCGGAAGGTGCGATCTACAGCACAATCGGTTGCGACAGTGTCGCCTTCCGGATGTTGGGTTTCAGAATCAAGGAGCAATGGGGAGAATCGATCCCCGGGACATTCTGGCTCACCGAGGAGGCCCGGAATTATATCGGCGTGACAGAAGAGGACTCCCATCCATCCCGCCTTTGGGGAGCCTATCCCAATCCCGAGATTACCGCCATCGGAGGTGTGGTGGAAGACTTCCGCAGTTATCCCGTCAATGATGCCCCCAGATTCGGATTCGGAGGTGAGTTTCAGGAACTCTCCGCGGTAAGAATCGCGTCCCCCGAAATGCTTTCCGGGCTTTGGATGGAGACCGATGGTGACCGAGTGGAATTCGACCGATGGTTCAAGGGGTATATTCGTTCCTATTACCATGAAACAAAAGGACTTTCAGATGTCCTTGGCCTTCCCGGCGTCCTCTGCGGATATCTGGATGAAATCATTGCCCGGGAATATGATGACTTGAAACAGTACGTGCGGCTCATCGAGCTTTTTACGCTGGTGTCCGTCCTGCTTTCCATTCTTGGCCTGATTGCCGTGAGTACATGGTTTGCCGCATCCCATTCAAAGGACGTGGCCATCCGGAAGGTTTTCGGCAGTACCGTAACCCTTGAGGTGAAACGGCTCGCCAGGACGTTCCTTGTCCTCACATTAACCGCCATCGCCATCGGAATCCCTCTTGCAGTCTGGATGGTCGGACGTTTCCTGGAGAGCTACCCCGAAAGGATAAGCGGATATGGGTGGATATTTGCAGCCGCAGCAGCCGTGGTATTTGCCATAGCCATGGGATCGGTCATTTGGCAGATTCTCAAGGCCGCCCGGACCAATCCAGCGGTGGAACTGAAAAAAGAATAAAGATGAGAAGTTACCTGAAATTCCTGTCCCGCAACAAGTTGTACACTGCCATCGAGGCGGTGGGGCTCATCGTGAGCCTGGCCTTTGTGATTATCATCGCGTGCTATACCTGGCAACAGTTTTCCGTGTCGCGGGAAGCACCTGATCATAAAAGGATCTTTGCGCTGGCCACCGGTCAGGGCGATTGGCTGTCCGCCTGGCCGGGCGAGCTGGCCCTGGTGCAGGACCGTATCCCGGATGTGGAGATGGGAGGCCGGGTCAACATGTACGGCACCAGCGCCTCGTTCGACGGGCGGCGCGTTCCCGGGACATCCACCCTCTATGAGGTGGATCCGGAGATCTTCGAACTCCTTCCGCAGACTTTCCTCTCCGGGGGAGTGGAGACGCTGAACGACAGGAACCAGGTAATTCTGAGCGAGTCGTTCGCCTCGAAAATCTCTCCGGACATGGATCCCGTGGGCAAAACCATCGTCGTGCGCAATGATACCTGCGTGATCGGAGGCATCCTCCGGGTTCCGGAGCATTCCATCCTGAAGGAGAGCGACATTTACTTGTCTTTCGGCGAGCCGGATGCGCCGTCCATGTCGGAGTTCATCAAGCCGGTGGACCTGGTCCTGGTCCGGCTCAGCGAAGGGGCCGACCAGAAGGCCGTAAGATCCCTTGTGGACACGCTCGTCACCCGGGAGTTCGACAAAATGTACCAGGTCAACAAGCCGGAGACCTCGATGGCCGTTCCTTTCCGGGAACTGTATTTCTCGCCCGTTTACAACGGCGTGCTCAAAAAGGGGAATGCCACCCTGGTCTATGTCCTCCTGGCCATCGGGGTGCTGCTGCTCGTATCGGCCCTGTTCAATTATATCAACCTTTCCATCGCCCTCTCCGGCAAGCGGGCCAAGGAGATGGCCATCCGTTCCACCCTGGGGGAATCCAAGGGCAGCATCCGGCAGCGCTACATCACAGAGTCCGTCCTGTTCGTCGCCGTCTGCATGGCGCTGGCGGTGCTCGTGGCCAAATCCCTGGAGCCCCTGTTCAACCGGTATGTGGCGGGGGACATCGGCCTTCATGTCGATCTGTCCCCGTCGTATCTGGCCGCTTTTGCCGTTCTCGCCGTCCTGATCGGCCTGGTCTCCGGGCTCGTTCCGGCATGGCTGGCATTCCGACATAACCCGGTGGCCGTCATCAAGGGAGAGCATCGGCGCCAGACCAAGACGGTCCTTTCCCGGGTTTTCATCGTCCTGCAGAATGTCATCACCGTGACCCTCATCTCCCTGGCACTGGTGATGGAACTGCAATACCGGCATCTGATGGACATGCCGCTCGGGGCGGATGTCGATGGACTGTACTTCCTGTCCGCGGGGACCGTTGGTACGGATGCCCTGGCTGCGAAACCGTATGTGGACCGGATCGGCAAGAGCGAAGCTTTTCCCGGTAAGGGGAATATGAGCTTTATAACGACCGTGAACGGGCAGAAGGCCTACGTCGGGATGCTCCAGTGCGACGAAACCGCTTTCGATATGTTCGGCTTCGATATCGTGGAGGATTTCGGGACGCCGCGGAAGAATTCCCTCTGGTTCACTGAGTCCGCCGCCCGGTTGTATTCCGTGGACAGAGGGCGGACCGACCTTCCGGATCCGTTCCCGTACCTGGCCCCCGACTCGCATATCGGCGGAATCATCAAGGACTACGCCGTCAAGGGCCCGACCGAATTGGAAGGGAATCAGGTAGGTGTCGTATCGGTCGAAGCCCTGGAGGGAAATTCCAGCGTCATCTTGAAACTGAACCGGTTCGATGCCGATGTCCGGGCCGAACTCAAGGAGATCGGCCGGGAGGAAAGTCTCCGGCTGACGGGGAACGAAGACTATGGGGAAAAGATGTACGGTTACATCTCCGAACTGATTGAAAAGGGGATGGAAAAGACCCGTAACTTCATCAGTCTGATCGAACTGTTCATGTTCCTTTCCACCATGATCTCCCTGCTGGGCCTTGTGGCGATGAGTGCCTACTATGCCGGTATGCAGACGAAAGACATCGCTATCCGGAAAGTATTCGGCGGCAGCGTCGCCTCCGAAACCGGGCGTTCCGTCAAGGAATACATGGTCCTGGTAGGCATCGCGGTCCTCGTCGGCGTCCCCATCGCCATCTTCCTCGCCGAACGGTATTTACGCCAATTCTGGTACCGGATCGACGGCTACGGATGGGTCTTCGCCGCCGGCGCGCTCATCGCCCTTGTCATCTCCTTCCTCGCCGTCCTCGGCCAAACCCTCAAGGCCGCCCGCACCAATCCGGCGGAGGAACTGAAGAAGGAGTAGGGGACGAAGGTCCCAGTTTTGCCTTTAGCCGCTGGCGGGCCTTGGTGACGGAGGCGGGCGAAATGCCCAGGAGGATGGCCTGTTCGGATACGGAGAACTGCAAGTGAGAAAGGATGTAGGTGCGGATGTCACCTTTTGTGAGTCCCGGATATGCTGATTGGAGGGATTCGGAGGTAAGATTGAAAGAATTACGGAGCACGCGTTCCAATTCCGCCCATTCTCCGTCCTGGATGTACCGGGGAGCGGCGTGAAGTTGCTCCAGCAGATGGTTTTGTCCCGCCAGCGATTGCATCATGGCATAGGAGTCCACGTCACCGCCGGGGCCTATTCCCGCCTGGGGTACGTATTTTTCCCGTTCGTCGGCTCCGGCGCGGATAACCATCAGGAAAGCCCGGACATTCTTTCCGAGGATTTCGGAAACTTGCGGGATGCTGAGGGGGCATCCGCCCCGTGTACAGGCCTGCGCCAGTCCAAGCGCGACCAGTACCATCTGATAATAGAGCATTTCCGCTTCGTGCCCCTGAAGATTGAAAGACGTGGTAATGGCTGCCAGGCTCTCCTGTTTGAAGCCTACGTATGTATCTGCATAGTTTTCAAATGATTCGGCCGGCGTATCCGCGTCCATGACAAGCGAAAACAACTGCGGTTCGTCCATGGCGAACCACAGGAGGGCCATTCCGAAACCCTTGAAGGGAGGGTTGAGGGAGAACCCTGCGCTGACCCTTCTCCTGTATAGCGCCCGGGCCTCTTTCCTGACTGCATCCCGAACTCCCTGGATGGAACCGAAAGACGAAAAGAGTGCGTTGGCGCCGCACCCGAGTGTGGAGCACAGGCTGCGGGCGGTAAGTATGGACGGACCGCCTGAACGCACCAGATCCAGGGCGGCGGAAAGGATTTTTTCCTTTGTGACAGTAATGGGTCTTGCCATAATCGATGTTCCGAAACAGTTCCGCACAAAAATAGAAAAAGAAGCCGTGGTGTCCAAGGGCTATTGGGGCAAAGGGCTGGTTTGTCCACATAATTGTCCATGTCGATTTTTATTTCGGAACGCCGGATGCGCTAACTTTGCATCTGAAACAATGTGGACAAACGATGAAACGATTGCTTTCTTTATTTGTATTTGCGACGATCGCAATTCCCGCCTTGGCTAAAGAAGACTGGAAAGGAAAAGTGGTGGATGAAAAAGGAGAGCCGGTGGCCTATGCCAACGTGGCCGTCCTCTCCAAAGCCGATTCCACCATGGTGTGCGGCACCGTCACCGGAGAGGACGGATCCTTCCATATCGTATCCGGCGAAACCGACGGCATCATGATGGTGGCCATGCTGGGCTACAAGACGGTGTATCTTTCGCCCGTTGACGATGCCGTGATTACCCTGACCGGTGATACGCAAACGCTGGAAGGGGCTGTGGCGAGTGCCGTTATGCCCAAGACCAAACTCACGGGTGAAGGGCTCGAGACCAACGTCCGGGGTTCTGTTCTGGAAAACGCCGGCACCGCCAATGACGTGCTTTCAAAAACGCCGGGCCTCATCAAGGGGCAAAACGGCCTGGAGGTGATCGGCAAGGGCTCTCCCCTCGTATATATCAACGGGCGGAGAGTTACGGACAGCAGTGAGTTGGACCGCCTGCAGAGCAATGAGATCCAGAGTGTCGAGGTTATCACCAACCCCGGCGCCCAATACGATGCCACGGTACGTGCGGTGGTCCGCATCCGCACCATCCGACGCCAGGGCGACGGCTTCGGCTTCAACCTGAACGCTTCCGATGCCCAGTCCCTGCGTTGGGCCAAGGGGAATGACCCTTTCGGTGCCGTCAATGTCAACTACCGCACGGGCGGGCTGGACTTCTTTGGCGGCGTGAACTACGCCCGTAACACTTCCCGTCAGCAGAGTGACCTGGAAAAGAAGACCTTCGGCAGGACCGCAACGGGAGAAGACTGGCTCTTTGAGAACAAGGGAACGCTCCTGAACGAATACTTCGGCAGCACCCTCTATGGCAATGCCGGTGTAAACTGGCAGATGGCTGATAACCATTTCGTTGGAGGCAAGGTAGAATGGGGCCGCCACCTGACTTACAATGTGCATACGGAGGTGAACGACCATGTCTATGAAGATGGTGCGCTGGTGGATATGCTCACAACCCTATCTGATGATACGATGGGAGCGTGGATCCCGTACAACCTGGGCGCCAACCTCTATTACAACGGCCTTGTCGCAGGAAAACTGGGCATCGACATCAACCTTGACTATTACGGCACAGACGACAGTTCCAAGTCGGTTTCCATGGAAACGAGCGATATAACGCATAACGCTGCCATTCAGAGCGGCAGTACCAACGCCGGACGGATGTATGCCGCCAAGGCCGTGCTTTCCTATCCGGTATGGAAAGGACAGTTGCAGGCTGGAACGGAGGAGACCTTCTCCCGCCGGAGCGACAATTATTCAATCGACGGTATCGACATCCCTGCTTCGGAGTCCACGGTCAGGGAGGACAACATAGCCGGGTTTGCATCTTACGGCTTTTATTTGCCGAAAGCGGGACAATTCAGCGCAGGGGTGCGCTACGAGTTGGTGCATTATGCCTACACGGATGTCATTACTCCCGCAAACGACCTGTCGCGCGATTATGGCAACTGGTTCCCCAACATTTCCTACGCGAACGTTTTCGGACCGGTGCAGACGATGCTCAGTTACAGCGCCAAGACCCGCAGGCCAAATTACGCCAACCTTTCCAGCGCTGTCCGCTACAACAGCCGCTACATCTGGCAGAGCGGCAACGCTCAGTTGCAGCCGGAATTGTCCCATAACATCAGCGCGGCAGCCATTTGGAAGTTCGTCACATTCTCGGCCAATTATACCCGCACGGATGATGCCATCATGACCTGGTCTTCCCCTTACGGGAACGAAGGCGTGGTGCTGGTGAAACCCCGTAACATAGAGTCGCCCTTCAAGATGTACTCGGCTTTCGTGAACCTCACGCCAACAGTCGGCCCCTGGACGATGAACTATACGATGGGTGTCCAGGCACAGCAGCTCGACATCACCGTGGAGGATCCCCGTGAGCCTTCCGGGAAAAGGGTGACTTCCTTCAACGACAAGCCCATTTGGTTCGCCCAGCTGCTGAACACTTTCTCCGTGAAAGGGGGCTGGCAATTCGAGTTGGGCGGCATGGTGCAGTCGAAAGGCTATTCCGGCAACCTGCTCCTGACGAGCGTGTACTGTGACATCAGTGCCGCCGTACAGAAAACCCTGCTCAAGGACGGTTCTCTGGTTCTGCGCCTGGAGGGTGCCGATCTTGCAGGTATGGCCCATTACAATGTGGATTCCGACTTCGGCAGCCACACCATCATGCAGACCAATCTGATGGACACCCAGAAGGTCAAGTTCTCCGTCCGGTACAACTTTAATGCCGCCCAGAGCAAATACCGCGGCACCGGCGCCGGCGCCGACAGCAAAGCCAGAATGTAAAATAATTCGTATATTTATCCTTATGAATATCAGACTTGAAACCCCTGCCGATTTCCGCGAGGTGGAAAACCTCACGCGGGAGGCATTTTGGAACGTATATCGTCCCGGCTGCACGGAGCATTATGTTCTGAATCAGTACCGGCGCAATCCGGACTTCATTCCGGAACTGGATTTCGTCATGGAGGAGGATGACCGCATTATCGGCCATGTAATGTTCTCCAAGGCCGAAATAACCCTGGATGACGGTGGCGTATTCCCTTCCTGGACCTTCGGACCCATCAGCATTCACCCCGACTATAAACGCAAGGGTTATGGCCTTAAATTGCTTAACTACGCCTTGGGGAAGGCCCGCGAGAGGGGTATCGGCCTTCTGCAGATGGAAGGCAATATCGATTTCTACAGTCATGCAGGCTTTGACCTTGCCAGCAAACTCCATATCCATTATCATGGCGAGCCGCGTGGCGCCGAGGTCCCGTACTTCCTTGCCCAGGAACTGATTCCCGGCTATTGGGGAGGCCGTGAGGGCATCTACTGCCCGCCCAAGGGTTACTTCGTGGCCGATGAGAATCCGGAGGCCTTCGAAGCATACGAAGCCACCTTCCCCCATAAAGAGAAGGCCTTCCTGGAGGGGCAGTTGCCCCAGTTCTGCCAGAGCTGCGGAATGCCGCTCACAGCAGACCTCCTGGGAACCAATGCCGATGGAAGCAAGAACATGGATTATTGCTTTTTCTGTTACAAGGACGGTCGCTTCCTGCAGGATGTCACCATGGAAGGAATGATAGACCATTGCCTGAAATACCTGGACGAGATGAACCAGATGATGCCTGCCCCCATGACGGCAGAAGAATATCGGAAGATGGCTTCATACCACTTTCCCATGCTGAAACGATGGAGAAGATGAATGTGAGAAAACACTGGATTGACAATCTCCGCCGTATCCCGCTCGCAACAAAGATACGGCTAATTATTGAAGTAGCCGTAGTATCTTGCTGATTTTTATGATTATTAAACAATGAAATTATATGCTATCGGATGTAATTGGAGCCTTTTATACTCTTTTTACATCCGTTCTGATGTAGTTTTCGTTGCACGAGGTATAGACCCGGCAAAATTATTATAAATCTTGTCAATTATTTGAATTATTGACGGAAAATATATAGTTTTGCATCGGAATGACTACGAAAGAGATCATACGATGCTATGCTAGTTTACAGCCAGAGCAGAGATTTTCGCGAAAAGATCTTCTATCTTGGATGCGGGAGGTCGGATTGTTCCGTGATGGCTCCGAGGCGGCAATCAATCTGTCCTTAAGCCTGATGCTGAAAAACTGCGAGCTAATCAAGGAGTCTTGGGGCACCTATCTTTTACCCATACAAAAGAAGCGTCTTTTTATACCAGTTCCAAGCAAGGAAATCAGGGATATTAATCAGTTATTGAAAGAAGAGTTCCCATACACTAACATTTGCGTTTGGGATCCTCAGATTATTGTCCCTTTCATGCAGCACATTCCTAATCTTAATCTGCTGATTGTTGAGATTGAGAGGATAGGCATGGAACCAGCGTTCAATCTTCTGCAAGAAAAGGTAAGTGAGCGGAGGGTAATCTTTAATCCTTCTTCTGATGATTATGCCCGTTATGTCTCCGGCTTTCCCAGCATCATTGTCAAACCTTTGATTTCGCAATCACCGCTGGTTGATTTTGGCGGCATTAATATGCCAAGACTGGAAAAGGTGATGGTGGATATTTCCGGCGATGTGGAGTTCGGCTTTGCTCAGGGAGCAGAGCTTTATACAATCTTTGATAATCTGTTGTCGTCCTTTGTCGTTAACTTGAAATCTCTTTACCGGTATGCCGATCGACGAGCACGGAGAAGCCTAGTTGAGAATATTGTAAAAACCTGTGAGCCATGATATTGAAAGAAAGCAGAGAGTTGGAATGGATTCAACAACTTCGTATACGCTATCCTTATACGAATCCAACTCTGATTGAGAAGGCCATCCGTGCATTTTCATTGTTGGAGGCTCTTGCTGTATCCGGGTGTCCGTTTGTCTTCAAAGGCGGAACGGCGCTAATGCTACATATGAACAGCGCAAAGCGAATTTCAATAGATGTCGATATTATCTGCGAGCCGGGGACAAACGTGATCGGTTATCTGAATAAGACGGCACAGGAATATGGTTTCGGGGAAGTTATTTCTGGCGAGAGAGTCTCCAGGATGCCTCGGTGACTGTACGGGGATACACAATCCTGAGTGGAAACTCCGCCTATAAATCCTCCATCATCAGCCGTGACCTGACGCCGGCGAAGATCCAGGATACTTGGGAGAAGATGCGT
>OCTW011527009.1_pt1 | contig 10657 bp, 8 predicted proteins | sample 1539671 | NCBI WGS metagenome assembly OCTW01 (sample SAMN02144230, study PRJEB22623) | gut metagenome | biome: sheep rumen | host: Ovis aries | place: New Zealand
TAAAGGAGATATTTACTTGAAAAAAATTCATGTAGACTCTAGTTATATCGATTATATTGCATATAATAAAGATGATGAGTTAATAGAAATTAAATATTTAAATGGTAATTTATATTATTATTATAAAATTCCTAAAGAAGTCTATGAAGAAATTATTTATTCTGATGATATTGAAAAAAGTAGTCATGAAATTCTCATAGAAGATGATAAATACGAATATGAAAAAATTTTGTAAATATATCAAAAAAAAGATTATTAAAGAAAAATAATTAGTTATTTTTATATTTTTCTTCATCAGCTAAACGGATTTTTTTACGCATGATTTTTCCACTAATAGTTTTTGGAAGTTCATCCACATATTCAACTGCACGTGGATATTTATATGGTGCAGTAACATGTTTTACATGATTTTGAATATCTTTAGTTAAATCATCAGATGGTGTATAACCATCTTCTAATACTATGGTTGCTTTAACTATTTGACCCCTAATTGGGTGTGGAATACCTGTAACCGCACAATCAAGTACTGCTTCATGAGATAATAATGCACTTTCTACTTCATAGGGACCTATTTTATATCCGGAACTTTTTATTACATCGTCTATTCTTCCTTTGTACCAATAGTATCCATCCTCATCTATCCAAGCAGAATCACCTGTATGATAATAACCATCATAGATAGTTTCATTAGTTTTTTCTTCATTATTATAATAACCTTTAAACAAACCTAGAGGATAACCTTTAGAAATATCAAATACTATTTCTCCAATTTCTCCAACATCACATTCTTTACCTTCATTATTTAATAAATGAATATCAAATATAGGTGCAGGTTTTCCCATGGATCCTAATTTTAAATCTATCCATGGAAAATTAGCTAATGTTGCTATTGTTTCAGTTTGACCGAAAGATTCTCTTATTTCAAGACCAGTTAATTCTTTAAATTTATAAAATACTTCATCATTTAAAGGTTCTCCGGCTGTTGTTGGATATTTTAATGATGAAAAATCAAGATCTTCTATGCCTTCTGAAATGAAAAATCTATACATTGTCGGAGGACAACATAAGGTTGTTATGTTATGATCTAATGCTTTGGATAGAACTTCTAATGGATGGAATCTATCATAATCATAAATGTATATTCCTGAACCAGCAATCCAAGGACCATAAATTTCACCCCATAATGCTTTACCCCATCCAGTATCAGCAATAGTATAATGTAATCCACCATCTATTACTTGATGCCAATATTTTGATGTGACGATATGAGCCAATGGATAATCAAAGCTATGTTTAATCATTTTAGGCTGACCTGTTGAACCTGAAGAGAAAAATAAAACTGAAATATCATGTACAGTGTCATTTTCATAGTTTGGTCTTTCCCAATTACTTGAAGCTTTTTCAACTTCTTCACGTAGATTATACCATCCAGGCATATCTTTGTCACCCGCAAATATTTTATTTAGTTTCAAACCTAAAGTACTTTCTACTTCAGCATAACTTTCAGGTACTCCTTCTTCACGAATAGTTATTACAGTATTTATACCTCCAGCCGTAATACGATATTCTATATCTTCAGGTTTTAACATGTGTGTAGCAGGTACAGCTATTGCTTTAATTTTGTGTAAAGCCAACATACAGTACCAAAAATCATATCGACTCTTTAATGTTAATAAAACTCTGTCACCACGTTTTACTCCTATTGATGTGAAAAAATTTGCAGCTTTATCACTATAATACTTTAAATCTTTGAATGTGAAAATTTTATCTTCTTTCTCATTACACCATACAAGAGCTACTTTATCCGGTTGCTCTTGTGCATAAGTATCTACAATATCATATGCATAATTAAATCCTTCTGGTATTTTTATATTTAAATTTTCACAAAAATCTTCATAGGATTCAAATTCCGTTTTTTCAACATACCTATCCAATAACGATGTCATTGATTCACCCCTAACTTAATACATCTAAAAATTTCGCTTCTTTATCTCCTATTGCAGCCATAGCATGTTTATGTAATGAATTAAAGTAAATGGAATCACCTTCCTCTAAATCAATTACATTATCCTTAATATAAATTCTTATCTTTCCTTGAAGAACATATACAAATTCAAAACCTTTATGATAATTTGCCTCAGGCACATAATCATCACCTTTAGGATACACTGTTACAACAAAAGGTTCTATGGATTTATGTGAGAAATTAAAAGCTAAATTTTCATAGTCATATTCTTTACGTCTTTCTACTCTAACACCCTTATTTTTTCTTGTTACAGCAAATACACTCATATTTGTATCTTCACCTGTCAAAAGTAAACTAGTGTCTATATCAAAAATTTGGGATGCTTCATAGATAATACTGGCAGGAATATCTATTTCACCAGATTCATATTTATTGTATGTATCTACAGAGACATCTAATTGTTTAGCCATGTCTTGTACACTGATTTCATAGACTTCTCTCATATCTTTTAATCTAATTGCTATTTCTAATTGAATATTAGTCATTTTATCTCCTTCCTTAAATTATAAAAAAGTTAAAATAATTAAAGAATAAGTATCCAAAAAATTTTATTTAGTAAGTTAATATATGTGTTTTAAAATATAAAAAATAAACTAAAATGTATCATTTAATAATTACTAACTGTTAAAAAAAAAGAATCATTAATTATAGAAAAAAAATAAAATTAGGAGTTTAATCTAAATATTTCTTAATTAAACCCATTCCAAATTCAACAAGTCTTTTTGCTTCTTCAGGAGTTTTGGCTTCAGAAAAACATCTGTAAATTGGTTCTGTTCCGGAAGGTCTTATGATAACCCAACCCTCATCGACGATTATTTTAACACCATCAGTTGTATCCACTTCATAATCAGTTGTATCTTTTAATATGCCTTCAGCTACAATTGTTTTTTTATCATCAGCACATTCTATTTTCATTTTTTCTGAGTAATAAGTTGGTAATTCAGCAATAAGTTCTGATAATGGTTTTCCAGTTGTTGCTAATATTTCCAGTAACATTGCTGTAGCAAGTCCAGAATCTCTTCCATATACAAAATCAGGGAAAATTAAACCACCATTTTCTTCTCCACCAAATAAACCATTTATTTCTTGTAATTTACGAGCTACAACTAAGTCTCCTACTTTAGTTAAAATTATTTCTCCATTATTTTCGAGTGCAATATCTCTTATTGCATTACTAGTTGCAACAGTTGTGACTATTTTTCCACCATTATTTTTTTCAAGCATATTTTTTTCTACTAGAGCAAATGATTTATCTCCAAATACAAATTGTCCTTTTTCATCAATACAAATAGTTCTATCAGCATCACCATCATGAGCTATTCCAATATCTGCACCTACCGCTTTAACTACTCGAATTAAATCTTGAAGATTATCTTCTGTTGGTTCTGGATTTCGTCCAGGGAAAGCTCCATCAGGTTGACAATTAAGAGTTGTGACTTCACATCCTAATTTTCTTACAATGTATGGTGTTGTATCACATGCTGCACCTGAACCACAGTCAATAACTACTTTTAATTTTGCTTCTTTGATTTTTTCACTATCTACCCGTTTTATTACTTCATCAATGTATTCATCAGTAATAGTTCTTTTGTATGCTTTACCTATTTGACTCCAGGATACGCGATTTTGTTTATCATTAAAGTAGATATCTTCAATTTCCTCTTCCAAATCATCAGGTGTTCCTATACCATCATGATCTAAAAGTTTTAATCCATTATATTTTGGTGGATTGTGTGATGCAGTTACCATTATTCCTCCATCATAATATTGTCTTACTGCATATTGTACTGCAGGAGTTGGAAGAGTTCCAAGGTCCACAACATTACAACCTACAGATAATAAACCTGCTGTAACTGCATGTTTAATCATTTCAGAAGAAGTTCTTGGATCAGAACCTATAGCTATGGTCCCTTTAACTTTAGTACCATATGCTGCTGCAATTTTAGATGCAAATTCAGGAGTTAAAACTTGATTTGCTACTCGTCTTACCCCAAATGTACCAAATAATTGTTTCATGTATTTTCTAAGCTCCTTTAGAATTTAATTTTCTTAAATATATTTTCAAAAAGAATTATTTCTTTTATACAATACTACTTTTATCAGTTATATAAATTATAGATTATCTTTTTGAGTAAAATTTAAATGATAAATAATTTTAGAATTATCATTTAAACAATACCATACATTACCATCAAATTGCCATTTATATTCTTGATAAAAATGGATTTCATTCCATGAATTATCCATATTTTTAATCCATGTTGTATTATAGTAATGTGTACCATTGAAGTAATAATCAACCACCCATTTATCATCTGAACTTTTATGGCATTTGAATTCATAACCATTATCAGATAAAATTGTATAATCTGTTTGATTTATTTGAATATAATCATACGGATGAATAGTATCCCATTTAACAGTATAATTATTATTAGAATTTTTTGTAACGTTGAAACTTATATCGTTTGAGTCAATACCACTACTTTTATTGATAATTGAAATTATAGGTGGTTCCTGATTAACGATAGTTTGATTTAATATTATATTATTATCATGAGTATTATTTTTGATACTTTCTGCTGTAATTATTTTATTATCATATAATCCTGTTGCTTCATCCAATGTTCTCTCTTTTACAAGCATATTAACTGAAATATTATTATCTTGTAAATTTTTAACTGTTTGTGAAGAAATATAATCTGGTTCTTCCATCAGTATATACTGTGATTCAGTATTTCTTGTTAAATACAATTCAGTTATATTGTTTTGTTTTAAATATTCGACGATATCCCCATTATTCGAAGAATCTTCAATCATTATTGCATTATTTTCAACAACACTTGGAACTATTGTGGGTAATTCACCAAAGAATCCATAATAAGCTGTATTAGTATTGTTAATATAACCTTCATTGATTAATTTTGAATTAATATTATTACTTAATTCTAAACTATCAGCACCATTTATTTCTTCAATACTTATATTAAAATCATATAGCTGTTTTTTTAAAGTATCCTGTAATGATCCCACGATTATAATATGTTTAATATTATGATTTTTAATATATTCCACATACTTTGAATCCAAATAATCTGCAGAATTATAAGAACTATTTTGAGTTGCTATAAATACAGGTACTTTCATATAAGCCCCTAATTCTCCAGCTATAGGTTCAGAAGAAGTAAATATTAAAGTATCATTATTTTTATCTTCAGTATTATCTGCTATTTTTGTTAATATATCTGCAATATTGTTACCTGTGATTTGTTTGATGTTCACACCAATTGTAGATAATTCAAATAATTGATAAGGTGTTAGTTGCCCAACAACAACAATATTAGTTATGTTATTCTCCTTAATATAAGCCGGTAACCAGTTTTTCAATTGAGAAGGTAATGTTTTATCTGATAAAATTAAAGGTATTTTATTGTATCCTGCATAAACTGATACTCCTGTTTCCAATCCCCTCATTTGACCAGTACATACTGAAATGATTATAGTATTCTCTGTTGAGGTCATATGATCAGTATAAGTGGAATGAATGATTCCTATCCCACATATACATAATACAACAAATAATAAAAATATTATTTTGATTTTTTTCATAAATAATCAGCTCTTATTGTGCAAATTTTGTAATAATCGTTAGAATATACTTCTTCTGCATAGTTAGGTACTGTTTTATTTTTATACAAAAGAATATAACCTACATGTAAATCTTGTAGTTCTGATGATGTTGACTGATTATTAACAATGTGTACTGGATCTACAACATACTCTGGTATTGATTCTGTGAATCCACCATATACTACGGGTGTTTTACTAGTGGAAACTATGAGTGTGTCCATAACAGCATCCTGTGAAACCAACAATTGATGATTAGTATTATTTTCAAACCACTCTACTACTTCATACCTATTTAACGCTAAATTATAATCTCCATATCTTGAAGATATTATTGATATATGATATAATGAACCCATAGGATCCACTAGCATATGTAAAGTTTGTGGAATTATTATTGTACTTGAATCATTTTCTGTCATTAAATCAGGCGTATAATCATCAACATAAATCAAACTTGTTAATGATGATAATAAAATCAACAAAATCAATATAAAATATTTCAATTTCATGTTTTTGATAATTTTATCATAAACATAGACAAAACCAATACCTGCAATTAAAATTAATGGATAACTAGCAACTTCAAGAATTCTTATTGAAACTGTTTCAAAACCCAAATAATTAATTTGACTTAACAAAACAATAGATAATGCCCATACAATTAAAAATAAAGATTTATCCGATTTTTCTTTATATAAAGCATAAATACCAATTATAGTTAATATTGAAGGTGTTATTCCAAAATATTTTATAAAGAAATTTGTTAAAAGTAAAGGATTTCCAGCTATAGAATTAAATACTAAGGTATAATTTAAATAAATATACACCCACCAAGGTAATCCTATTATAACAAAAATTATAAGATAAATTAATAAATATTTTATATTTAAATTTTTTTTAAACAATTGAATTAAACCATATAATCCTAAAACACCAATTGAAATTAAAGCAGTTGCCATATGTAAATTACAAACCAAAGCTAGAGAAATACTTGAAATTATATAATATTTTAATTTATTTTGATTAATACCCTGATATAGATATAAACAAGATAACATTGACAAACCTATAGCTATTGTAGCAGGAGTACATATAACAGATCTATTAAATGTAACAAAACAAAGCATAGCAATTAAACCTGTTACAAAACCTGTGAACTCATCAGATAATTTATATCCAACATAGGTTATTACACCTATTAAATAAAATGCAAACAATGGCTGAAGTAACTTTGCCAATTCCATTGGTAAAACATTTGTAATATTAGATAAAGCAGCCAATATTAAATGAAATAAAGGAGGATACATGATTAGCCTACCCATAGGTGCAACAGTTTCATAATCCCAAAAAACAAGACCTTTTTCTAAATATAAATTAGCCATATGAACATGATAATAAACATCCCAAGAAATAGGATACGTATATTTATATAATAAAAGTAAAGAAACAATAAACGTAATTATTGCTGGAATAATTAGTATATTCTTATTATATTTATAATTGGAAATTGTTGTTATTTTAATCAATCCTCAAGTTATATAATTATTTTTCTAGTAGCATCATATTATAATTTAGGATTCAAAGAAAAAAAAAGTAGAATATAAAATTAATTAGATTAATTATTCAATTTTATATTTGTTTGATCATCTATTATCAATTCTAATTGACCGTTATACTCAGTTACTCTTCCAACAATAGTCACATTATCTTTTATATTTAATAAATTATCCATTTTAGAAAATAATACTGCATTTATTGATCCGGTATTATCTGTTAATGTGATTATTGTTGTTTGAGTATTTGTGGTTATTATATTTGAAACTACAGCAGTAATTTCAACTTGATTGTCTATTTTTGATTTATCTATTTTTCCAATAGTTAAATGTTCAGGGTTTACTAAACCCGTGGTTAATATTATTCCTACTAAACCTACTATTGTGGTTATTAAAGTTATTTTAAAAATTGTTTTATCTTGCATAATTATTAATACTTATTTATTTTATAGTATTAATTATTTTGTAAGTTAATCATCTGATGAAGTTTAGATATAGTATCCACCTGATCCAATCCAATATCATCCCTAACTCCTTTAATTGCTGGAAAACGTAAAGAATAACCACTTTCATATTCATTACTTTCAACTATTTCACTATAAGCAACTTCCAGAATAACTTCAGGTTTAAATACTACTTTTTGTTCATTTCTAGATATTACTAATTTTTCCATCCGTTTGGTTAATGTTGCAAGCATGTCATCATCCATACCTGTTGCTGCATGTGCAAGAGTTTTATATTCACCATCCTCTTCATCAAATAAAGAAATTAAATAAGAACCGAAGAACTTAGCACGTTTACCCTTACCATAAGTTCCACCAGTTATTACACAATCCAAAGTTTCACGAATAGGTTTATATTTTAACATGTTTTTACCACGCTTACCTGGTGAATAAGGACTAGTTATATCTTTAAACATGATCCCCTCATGACCTGCATTTATAGACCAGTTGAATAATTCTTCAGCATCATTAATATTTTCAGAAGTTACAATTTTCATAGTACTAAGTTCTACATCTTCTGAAGTTTTAACAATTTTTTCTAGAAGCTCACGTCTATCCCCTATAGATTGTTCAGCCACTGGTTTATCAAAATACAATACATCAAATAAGAATACTTTAAGTGGTATTTTTTCTCTCATTTTATCAATATCATATTTACGTTTAACTCTTTGAAGAATATATTGGAAAGATATTGGTTTATTATCTTTTGTAGCTATTACTTCACCTTCAACAATAAAATCTTTGTCAGGTAATGCTTCTTCTATATATTCAACAACTTCAGGAAGTGCATTTGTAACATTTTCCAACCGTCTAGTGAATATTTTTGTTTCATTATTTGAATGATGTATTTGAACTCTAATTCCATCATACTTAGTTTCACATATAACTTTTTCCATTTCAAGTATACTCTCACTTATTCCAGGACTTAATTGAGCAAGCATAGGTTTTATAGGTTTTCCAGGAGTTATTGTTAATTTTTTTAATTCTGAAACGGATATTGAAGCCTTCTGAGCTACTTCCCCCAAATCATTAGATAACATATAAGCCCTATCTACAATTTCTTTATCTATCCCATATGATTGTGCTATTGCATCTACAAGTGTACCTTCACCAACACCAATCCTTAATTTCTCCGTTATTGTACGAGTAATATATTTTGCTTCAAGTGGTTCAGCAGAAGTGTATAATTCTAAAATATAATTTAACTTCTTATTTTGTGATTTACTTCCAGATATTGTTTCAGTTTTTCTAAGATTATCAACAACTTTTTTTACAGTTAATGGTACTTTAAAAAAGGTTACTTGTTTATTGTTTTCGACAAGTTCCTGTGTTATTTCACCCATATCACCTACAGAAGCTAACTTGTCCTCTATATGTTTAGTATTTTCTCCAAGTAATTTAGATAAAGCTTTAATTATTAACTGAGTAGAAATTCCCATTTCCTTATCACTCCAAGAAGGGAATATTTTTCCCTGTAATAATAGAGTAATATCATATATTCCTTCAGGATCAGTTTCTTTTATTTGCTTCAAAAAGTTTGCAATAATTTCAGTTTTTTCTAATCTACTTGCAGTTGAAGATATTTCCTCATATATTTCAACTAGCTTCATATAAGATGTTTTTGTCATATTATCCCTTATAATAATGTTTTATAAAGAAAATCGTCTTTTTGATTTATTTTAAAAATTCTAACATTCTCTTGTTCTGTTAATTTTTTATATTCATCCAATTTATCATCTGGAAAATTCAATCCTAAATATACTGCTTCAGGTTTCATAAAATCTATTTCAATAGAATCTTCTGTTATTTCAAGTACTTTTTCAAAAGATTCATTGATTAACTCTTTAAATTCAGGAGAATCAAATAATTCAGTTACATCAGCAACAATACCATCAAAATCATAATTAATTTCTGAATTTTCTTCAACCATGTACATTGAATCAATTATATTTTTCAATGGAGGATATTCCATTGTTTTTGCATATACTGGTTCAAGTAAAGCATCTAACATTTTATATTCAGTTTCTGTATACTTATGATGAGTGATATATTCCCATTCGTTATCAAACTCAATAAAATTACTTTCCGGTTTGGACATTAATCCACAATGAGGATTATATATTTTATAATCAAAGTCATCACAAGACAATTTTCCATTAGAATAAATTACTGGAAAAATCCTTTGAAGTAATTTTACGTTTCTTTCAGTTATTTCCTTAAAATCATATGTTAAACATAATCCATGATTATCTGCGTATTTTTCCCAAACTTCATGTTTATTATATGGGGTTTGGAATGTTGTTGAATAAAGATTATCTTGATATAAATTCATAGTAAAATAATTATTAACCATTCCAAAAATAATTTGCTGATTTATGAATTGATTCATGTACTTTTTCCATTTGTCTTGATCTTCAGGAGTCATTTCATCAGTATCTTTAGAATAAACTAAAGTCATTAATTTAATAAATGGAAAATCAGAGTTATCAATTATTTCTTTTTCATCATCTTTTAAGAAGTTTGGATCTTCTTGTTCTAATTTAGCAATTTGTTGCTTCATCAAATTATCTAATTGTACTTTTAATACTTTTTCATAATTTATTTGAACTATCTGATTATTATTTTTAGATAATTTTCCTTTTTTAAGAACAATTTTACCTTGACATAATTTAATTAATTCCTGTTCAGTTATATTATTATAAAATTTAGCAATGACTGGAGGAAAATGTTCTATTTTTAATTTATCTGCATGTTCGAGTTCTTTTTTATCTTCATTATTTTTAGCAAAAATTTCAAAATAATCATATTTCCATTTTTTATTTAAAGTTTCATCAGACATAATTTACCTCTATGAACTAGTATCTATTATTAAAATATAATCATCCTAATTTATATTATTCTATATAACTATTTATCTTTAATATTAGAAATATTATAATAGTTAT
>OCTW013410588.1_pt1 | contig 10657 bp, 8 predicted proteins | sample 1539671 | NCBI WGS metagenome assembly OCTW01 (sample SAMN02144230, study PRJEB22623) | gut metagenome | biome: sheep rumen | host: Ovis aries | place: New Zealand
CGAAGAAGCAAAAGAATTTCTGTTAAAATCTGTTGAAGACGAAGTAAAGATTGATGCGGCAAAGCTCTACAAGGATTATGTAGACAAAGCAAAGGAAGATGCGGACAAGAAGGCACAGGAATATGTAGTGACAGCAATTGAGAAATGCGCCGTGGATCATGTATCCGAATCTACCATTTCTGTGGTTGAGCTTCCGAGCGATGAGATGAAGGGACGTATCATAGGCCGTGAGGGCAGAAACATCCGTGCCCTCGAACAGGCTACCGGTGTAGATCTCATTATCGACGATACACCGGAGGCTGTCGTGCTTTCATCCTTTGACCCGATCCGCAGAGAAGTAGCTCGGATCGCTTTGGAGAAGCTGATCGTTGACGGACGAATTCATCCGGCGCGCATCGAAGAGACCGTCGAAAAAGCCAAGAAAGAAGTTGACAACCGGATCCGCGAGGAAGGTGAAGCCGCACTCCTTGAAGTTGGAGTTCACGGCATCCACCCGGAGCTTGTGAAGCTCCTCGGCCGCATGACTTTCCGTACAAGCTACGGGCAGAATGCGCTGAAACACTCAATTGAAGTCGCACAGCTTTCCGGTCTTCTCGCCGGCGAGATCGGATTGGATATCCGCATGGCCAAGAGAGCCGGTCTTCTTCATGACATCGGCAAATCCATAGACCATGAAGTCGAAGGATCTCATGTACAGATTGGAGCGGATCTTTGTCGGAAATACAAAGAACCCGCTATTGTCGTTAACGCGGTAGAATCTCACCACGGAGATGTCGAGCCGCAGTCTTTGATTGCCTGTATTGTTCAGGCAGCAGATGCTATTTCCGCAGCCAGACCAGGGGCCCGCCGCGAGACCCTGGAGGCTTATACCAACAGATTAAAGGACCTTGAGGACATTACCAATTCCTTCAAGGGTGTAGAGAAGTCTTTTGCAATTCAAGCAGGTAGAGAAGTACGTGTTATGGTCGTTCCGGATCAGGTAAGCGATGCCGACATGGTATTGCTTGCTCGCGATATTGCCAAGAAGATTGAGGACAGTATGCAATATCCGGGACAGATCAAGGTTAATGTAATTCGTGAAAGCCGCGTAACCGATTACGCGAAATAACCCGACACAAATTCAATCAGTGAAAACTTAAGGCTGTCGTATTGTTCTCAGATAGAGAATGATACGGCAGCCTTTTCTGAATGCTGCGCGGTAAGCCTTCGGCAGTTCTGCACGCCTGGGGCTTTTTACATCGATCAAATATAACTTTTGCGTCACAAAGACTGTTTACTTCATTTTTTTCGCGAAATCCACATAGTGCTGCGCGCTGACACGGTTTCCCTCGATTTCCTCATCCGTCAGCATGCGGATCACTCTCGCCGGGCTTCCGAATGCCAGAGAATTATCCGGTATCACACATCCCTGTGTTACGAGAGCCCCGGCCCCAACGATACAGTTACTCCCGATCACCGCTCTGTTCAGAATGATCGCTCCCATTCCGATCAGTGTATTGTCCCGGATCGTGCACCCGTGCACAATGGCCGAATGTCCGATCGTGACATTATTTCCGATTTCAACCGGGCACTCCGGATCACCGTGAATCACAACATTATCCTGTACATTTGTTCTCTCACCGATTCTAATCCGGGAAGGCACGCCGCGGATCACTGCATTATACCATACTCCCGAGTCTTTCCCGATCTCAACCTCGCCGACAATACGGCTGCCGTCCGCCTGAAAAACGGATTCATCTATTTTTCTCATTCCCATCCTTCTTTCCCTTATAAAAATCGATCATCTGTCCTAATAAGGCATCTTCCACAGAGCCTTCCTTTCTCATAGTATCACAGTGGCGCAGAGACCGGAATACCGCTTTCTGCTTTTTTAATCATCTGACTTTAGCGGCGGAATACTGTTCACGCACCACAAAAATCCTTGCCGTACATCGTTGGGGTGAACAGTGACGATCGGAATAATGATATCCAATCATCCGTGATCTGTTTCGAATCTATTCATTTTTATTTCGAATCCGTCTATTTATCTTTCGAATTTCAATCAGGTTCTTTCGAATTCAAACATAAAAACTCCAGGTATCTTGTAACATCCGCTTTGTAATCTATACTAATCATGAATAAATCGAGAGCCGGAGCCACCCCCTGAACACAGCCCCGGAAGTATAAGAAAGGCAGATTCAAATGGCAACATCAAAATTATTAATCGGAATTCTTTCAGGAACCATCATCGCAGGCAGTGCAGCGGCAGCATTTCACGCACAAGTTCCCGCAAAAGCATCCGCTGCTCCTGCTGTACAGCAGACATCTTCTCAAGAAGCGATGGCGACTGCATCTTCCGCTGACAGCAACAGTTCTGATACGAAGACATCCGAACCAATTAAATCTACTGATGCCGTGATGCAAAACAAGGCTTCTTCAGAATCTTCAGAAGCAGAAGAGACCGTTTCCCTGAACGGATGGTCCGATGGAAAATAATTCATCAATAACATCCCGGTCTCGAATACCTGGGAGGTCATCGATGGTCACACCTACCGTTTTGACGCAGACGGAAATGAGGTGACCGGATGGTATTCCGAGAACGGCAGTACCTATTACCTTGGCTCTGACGGCACTCTTACGACCGGAAATGCCTCTATTGACGGTAATAATTATTATTTTAATGAAAACGGCGTAATGCAGACTGGATGGATTGACGGAAATTATTACAACACTGACGGGACCGAGTATTCTTTCGACGGCACACCTGGAAATGTCGGACGCCTGTTCATCCCTTCGGCAGGCGTGAATGTTGCGTTGAATTATGTCGATGACAATACAGGAGACGAAGCCGCCCAGGCCATCTGCGACGCAGAGGACAGCGCAGCATATATGGTCTTCTCCAGTTCTGATGAAGTCTGGATCGGTGACCATAATTTCCAGGGATTCGATGCTATCAAATCCGTGGTACCGGGAACGCAAGCTTATATTAAGAACACCGACGGGACAATCGATTCCTATATCTGCACGGAAATTGATCAGGCGACAAATACAGGATATGACCTCGTTACTGCAGACGGCAGAAGCGCAAGCAAGATCAATGCTGGAGGTATTATCATGTACACCTGTAATGATGACTGGACATCCGTCACGGCAACCTTCTGGCAGCCAGAATGAGATTTTAACATCCACAGACGTGAACAACGGCTGCAGATCATTGATCTGCAGCCGCTGTTCGTATTTCCCCGGGCGTTTTTCCTGTATTATTCTTAAAAAATACGCTGAAACTGCTGGAATTGCGAAAACCGACTTCTTTTGCAATGGCAAAGAGCGGAAGATCAGTCTCTCTCAGCAGATGAATCGCCTTTTCGATTCGAACCCTGTCACGGTAGTCCTTGACTGTGATGCCGGTGTAATAGTGAAAGAGATTCTGCAGTTTACCGGCACTCATTGCAAACTGTTGTGCCAGTTCCCGGATATTGGAATTATCATCCGGATTCTCCTCCAGATACTTGATAAAGCGGTCCACAACTTCACGATCATATTTCGGAATCGAACGGATAACCGGTTTTTCGTCGACGCTTTCGCCCTCAGATGAGCCACTCAGGACTCTGGCCAGAAATTCCATCACGTTTCCCTGAATAAAAAGCTGACGAAGAAGTTCATCCTTAATATTCCTTCCGTTTTTGGACAGATCACGACTGATCCCGGAAAGGCCCGAAATTTTTTCCATCATTTCCGCGTCGGCATCTATCATAAATACCTTCCCTGCACGGTAATGAATCTGAATCATACCGCGACGTTCCCCGCGCAGAACCTTATATCTGAGGATCGCGGATTCGCTGTCAGGATGGCTTTCCGACACCAAAAACAGGTATTTATTTTTTATCAGCAGATCGATTGCTTCATCTAACTCCATTGATTCCTCCGATACCTGCTCAGACTGCCTGACCTGACTGTTCCCACACACATTCGTGCGGGAACATCTCACACGAATCTTACCATCGTTCTACTCTTTACTGCTCCAACACGCAGAAGAAAAGTTTAGTATTTCATGTTTATAAACCTTTGCTTTCATATTTCTATTATACCCGATAAAATCAGAAAAGAGAACCATCCTCAGGTCGTCTCTCCAATCATTTTCGGTTTTCAGAGGATAATAACTTCCGGAGAATATTTCGGAGTGCCTCCTGTTCCTCATCTGTCAACCTGTCAAAAGGAGAATCCGCTTCTTCCTGCATCCGTACTTTCATCTCCGCCGCACCCTTTTCTGTAAGGCTGATGATGACAGCGCGTTTATCCAACCTGCTTTTTTTTCTGACAATCAAATCATGCTTCTCAAGTTTCGACAATAGCTCTGAAACCGACCCCGGCTGAATCCGAAGTTCTTTCTGAATGTCTTTCTGATATACACTTCCGTTCTCCATCAGATACGTCAGAATCTGCTCCCGCGAGCCGCTGCGCTGATCCTTGTGGTGAAGCATATGCGCGCAGCTTCGAAAGAGAAGATCAAGATCCTCACAGCTCTCAAAATCATAATTTTCGTGACGGGAATCCCTGTGATGGTTCCAGTGACCAGCCTCTCGCCCCGTCCGTTTATGATCAAAATGGCCTGTAATTCCACGCTCCCTTGCAAGTGCCGCTCCCTTCCCGCAGGACGGGTTCTTGAGAGAGCAATGCTTTCCGCATCCACTGCACACATTCGTATCCTGAATGGTATCTGCCACATCCCTGTTCCATAATGTTGTATTTGTATCTGTATTGATCTGAGTATTCATATCTCTTCCTTCTTTCTATTTAAACTGGATATTTATTAGGCACCTACATATTATACAGCACCCGAGTACATGTCAAGGTACATAATAATATTTATATTAAATTCACAATTGAAAACGGACGGCAAGATCATATTTCGAATTCTCGGGATTTGTGTTAATCTTAAACAAGAGGAGCGTCGAGACAGCAGAAGAGAACCGGAATTGAGGGAACGATTGATTATGGCGGTTTGTGTATATAACTACGGCGATGAAATAACAGACGAAGATCTGATTCGGCGGATCTGCGGCGGGATCTACGACTCATACGATCTTTACCAGGACTCCGAAAGGGATAATCTGGCTTACCGGATGATGAAACAGAATCTTACCGGAGAAAAGGGGCTGGTGATCACCTCCAACGTCAGCAATCTCGGACGAAATAAGGCAGAGATTCTGGAAGAGCTGAAATGGATGCTGCGTCATCGCGTCACGCTCGCCATTGCCCGATATCCCATCACCTGCCAGATCGACAGTATGACAAACGCGATTGCATTGAGAACACTGATCAATGTCTTTGAAGATTTGATGAATGATCCGGGATTCGAGATCCGATCCGGTTCCAACGCAAAGGGAGGAAGAAAAAAAATCAACTTCCCTGAAAACTGGTATGAACTATACCCGGAGTGGACAGCGAAAAAGATCACTGCCGTTGAATTCATGAAAAAAGCAGGTGTACGCAAAGGCACCTTTTATCATCTGGTCAAAGAGTATCAGTCTCTGCTGTCTGCCTCCATGCAGACGATTCATTTTCCAGAACAGACGAAGCCCCTGAAACCATGAAATAAATCAAAGGTCTCAGGGGCTTTCCAGAGCAAGTGACGGGAATCGAACCCGCCTCCCCAGCTTGGGAAGCTGGTGTTCTACCGATGAACTACACCTGCATTAACTACAACGAATACTATATCACAACCCGATGTCAAAATCAATGTCGTTTTTTGATCGTTGATCTTATCCATTGCTACTGCCTACAACCTTACCGTTGACTTCTCATTGTTATTGCCTTCAACCTTACCGTTGATCATACACGTGGGGTTACACATTGAATTCATAAATAAAATAACGTATAATAAGCCCATTCTGATACATTTCTGATATGTGAGGTTATAAAAAATGTGGTTAGCAGACAACTGGAACGATTATGAAGTACTGGATACCTCATCCGGGGAAAAGTTGGAACGATGGGGTGATTATCTTCTGATCCGACCGGATCCCCAGGTCATCTGGTATACAGAAAAGAAGATGCGCGGCTGGAGAAAGTGCAGCGGCCATTATCATAGAAGCTCCAAGGGCGGCGGCGAATGGGAGTTCTTTGATCTTCCGAAGCAATGGCAGATCCGCTATCGCAGTCTCACCTTTAATCTCAAGCCATTCAGTTTTAAACACACCGGACTGTTTCCAGAGCAGGCCGTTAACTGGGATTGGTGCTCGGCAAAGATAAGAGATGAGATAATCCGGCGTGAAAAATCTGGTGACCTGGATCCTGAAACCGGAATGCCAAGACCGGTCCGGATCCTGAATCTCTTTGCCTATACCGGAGGCGCGACACTTTCGGCAGCAGCAGCCGGTGCGCAGGTCACACACGTCGATGCTTCCAAGGGAATGGTGACATGGGCAAGGGAGAACGCGGAATCATCCGGTCTGTCCAGTCGCCCGATCCGCTGGCTCGTGGATGATTGCACGAAATTCATCGAACGGGAGATCCGGAGAGGTCATCATTATGACGGAATCATAATGGATCCTCCGTCATACGGGAGAGGACCGAAAGGAGAGATCTGGAAGATGGAAGAAAACATCTATCCATTTCTTGAGCTCTGCGCCAAACTTCTGAGCGACGACGCGATTTTCTGCCTGATCAATTCCTATACGACCGGTCTGGCACCTTCAGTACTCACCTATATGCTTTCTGTCGCACTGGCCGACCGCGGAGGGAAGGTCGAATCCTCCGAAATCGGGCTTCCGGTCACTTCCACCGGCCTCGTGCTTCCGTGCGGATCAACGGGACGCTGGATGCGAACGGTCCGGCCTGACGGAATGAAATAATTTCAGAAAAGCCCACCGCAGAGCTGATTAAAAATAACTGCAGAAAGGTTATTTCACAAAGGATTCTTTAAAAAATTACAGAAGGGTTAGTTTGCAAAGAATTCTGTAAAACAAAATTGCAGAAAGGATTTCATATATGAAGAAACTTTCCAAGAATCTGGTAAGTATGCTGTTTCTTCTCGTACTTCTGATTCTTATTCTGATTGGTATTTATGCCTTTGGCATCTACCACTTCAAGACCCATTTTTACAACAATTCAACCATAAACGGCATCAATGTCGGAGAGATGACCGCAGACCAGGCACGGTATGCCATCCAGAATCAGATGCGCAAGTACACACTCACCTGCAAAGAGCGGAATAATGTCACCGACAAGATCACCGGAGATCAGATCTATCTGACATATCAGGACGACGGCGCCGTCGATAAACTCCTGGATGATCAGGATTCCAGATTCTGGATTTTTCATATCACTCTCGGGAAAAAATATCACATTCCTCTTGGGTACACCTACGATTCCAATTCGATCGATGATGTAATGAATAAGATGAACGCATTCTCCGCTCCCGATATTCAGGCTCCCGAAAATGCAAAAATCGTCGATAACGGCAGTGATTTTACCGTTTCTGAAAGCGTTCAGGGCAACACTCTGAATTACGAAAAGACAAAAGCAGCCATCATTAACGCAATTGAGAATCACAAAACGGAAATAAATTTTGAAGATCTTGACCTCTATGAGAAGCCAACCGAAAATGAGAGCTCTTCGGATATTCAGGAGAAGGCAGCTGACATTAACAAGCTCCTGAACATCGATATTACCTATAATCTGGCCGATAAAGAATTTACCATCAACAGCTCCAACATCCGTGATTTCCTGGTCGAGGATGACAAGGAGGGATACACTCTGAGCAAGGACAAGCTAGCCGAATGGGTAAAAAACATGGCCTATGAGACTGATACCTACGGCCTCTCCCGCAAATTCCGGACAACGAGCGGCAAGGAGATTCAGCTTGAGGGCGGCGGAGACTACGGCTGGTGCATATATCAGGAGGAAACCACCAATGATCTGTACAATGCCATTCTGAACGGTGACAGCGGACAGCGCGATCCGATCTATCTGTACAGCGCCCTCGACCGCGGCGCCAATGATATCGGAGGCACCTATGTGGAAATCTGCATCACCAAACAGGAGATGTGGTGCTATAAGGACGGCACCCTGATCGTAGATACACCGGTGATCACCGGAAACCATTCGCTGGGCCAGGATACTCCGTCCGGAAGTGTATATGCCATCGATGGAAAGGAGAGCAACACCACCTTCCCGGAGGCTCACAACGTAAAGATTAGCTACTGGCTTCCCTTTGTCGACTCCTGCGGAATTCACGATGCCTACTGGAGAACCGAGGCCCAGTTTGAAAACAAGAATACCTATCTGACCAACGGATCAAACGGCTGCATCAACACCCCGAAGGATGCAGCGGCAAAGATCTTTGATGTGATGGATGTCGGATATCCCGTCGTCGTATACTATTCGGAAGACCAGCCGGTAGGTCCGCAGCCAACCAGTGCCGATGCGTCTGCAAACGTCGCGCCTTCGAATCAGTAATCAAATCACCCCGGATTTCCGGATAATAGACACCGCACAGACCGCTTATCTCAAGGTGAAGACCTGAAGCTGTCTCCGATTACGGGATTGCAAAATTTCCGGATACTGCTACAATGAACCTGTTGGTCTGAACACCGCAGGTGTCCCGTTCACGGAAGAAGTTCCGCGCAGCATCCGCACACGATATGCGCATAACATCTGCGTCCTGCGGATGACGGTTTTCCGTTCGCAGCGGACCCAGAAAAACAGACGAAGTATCCGTCAGTTACTCGGGAAGAAGACAAAATATAGTCTTATATACAAGTTTTACATTAAGAAAAAGGAAGTCGAATATGAAAATTGTAGTGCTCGCAGCAGGAACAAGTACCGAAAGAGAAGTTTCCATCGTATCGGGAACCGGAATCTGCAAGGCCTTACGAAGGCTCGGCCACCAGTCTATCCTTCTGGATGTTTTTTTCGGCTGGAGGGAGGCAGACCCGGCTACCGCTTTCGATGGTGAATACGACACGGATGCAGCTGCAGAATACATAAAAAGCTTTAATCCGCAGATGGAAGAAGCCCAAAAGAGCCGCCGGAGTTTTTTTGGTCCCAATGTAATTGCGCTTTGTGAAGAAGCTGACATTGTTTTCCTTGCGCTTCACGGTTCGAACGGCGAAGACGGGAGAGTCCAGGCAGCATTTGATCTGCTCGGCATCAGGTATACCGGCACTGATTATATCAGCAGTGCCATCGCAATGGATAAATCCAGAACCAAGCAGGTATTCCAGGCCTCCGGAGTAAACACACCGGCTGGCATCACGATTTATCGCGGAGATTCCCGCAGAAGCGCATCCGAGTTCGGCATGGAACTCCCTGTCATTGTCAAGCCCTGCTGCGGCGGTTCTTCCGTCGGGATTACAATCTGCCGAACGGAGGAGGATGTCTGCAAGGGGATTGATCTTGCGTTCCGGCTCGAAAACTCTGCTGTCATCGAGGAATTCATCGAGGGCGGCGAATTTACCTGCTGTGTCATCGACGGCAAAGCCTATCCGGTAGTCATGATTACCCCGAAAACCGGCTACTACGACTTCCGAAATAAATATACCGCCGGAGCAACCGAAGAGCTTTGTCCTGCACCCATCTCAGATGATCTCACAAAAAAGATACAGGAAGAGGCATTAAAGGCGGCAGACGCAATAGGCCTGATCGGATACGGCCGCATGGACTTCCTCGTCCGGAAATCAGATCAGAAGGTATTCTGTCTTGAAGTGAACACACTTCCCGGCATGACGCCAACCAGTCTCGTACCGCAGGAGGCAGCGGCTGTTGGCATCGATTATGATCATCTCTGTCAAAAACTGATCGACGTATCTCTGAAAAGATATGAGCAGTAATAATTTCAACCCCGCAGTCGGGGCCTACACTAACTTTAACTCCGGATTGTCCATGTGTAGCAGACTTCCTCAATCCGGCAGCTGTTCGGAGGCGCATTCATGAAAAATCTTACTCTGTCCAATATTGCACTGGTAACAGACGGAAAATACGACGGACCCGGGGATAAAGAAGAATTTACCGTGACCGATATTGTCACAGACAGCAGAAAGGTTACAAAGGGTTGCCTTTTTGTCGCGATCCGCGGCGAACGAACAGACGGTCACCGGTTTATCCGACAGGTTATCGAAGCAGGCGCCGCAGCGGTTCTCACCGAGAAGGATCCGGAAACGCTCCGTAAGGAATATGAAATCCCTGAAAACCTGGAGATCACATCCGTCACAGTTTCTTCCACGCTGCAGGCGGTAAAGGACATCGCGGAATTTTATCTCAGACAGCTCAATAAGCCGATTGTCGGCATCGTCGGAAGCGTCGGGAAGACAAGTACCAAGGAGATGACAGCCGCTGTACTCAGCCAGAAGTACCGCGTACTGAAGACAGAGGGCAACTTCAATAATGAGCTGGGTGTACCCATGACCGTTTTCCGGATGAGAGAGGAGGACGAGATCGGCGTCATCGAAATGGGGATCAACCATTTCGGTGAGATGCACCGCCTTGCATCCATCGTCCATCCTGATACCGTAATCATGACAAATATCGGAACGGCGCACCTGGAGTTTCTGAGAAGCCGCGACGGTATCCTGAAGGCGAAGTCAGAGGTCTTTGATTTCTTCAACTCTGACGGCCACATCATCCTCAACGGCGATGATGACAAGCTTTCAACCATTGAAGAAAAATCCGGTGTCAG
>OCTW011580174.1_pt1 | contig 10654 bp, 11 predicted proteins | sample 1539671 | NCBI WGS metagenome assembly OCTW01 (sample SAMN02144230, study PRJEB22623) | gut metagenome | biome: sheep rumen | host: Ovis aries | place: New Zealand
AAAAAGGTTTTCTTATATATGACCACCATTGTTAGGAGTCAAAATAGCGTAAAAACGAAGGATAATTAGAAGATTGATGAAAAATAAAATGGAAACTTACATTCGAAATTCAGCCAGTCTTTTCATAAAAAAAAGAAAATTAGGATCTGAGCCTAAATAATGATTAAACATAATTGATAGAAATAAAGGTGGAGATTGTCCTATCGGCCAAGCAAAGGGCAAGCAAATCCATTGAACAGATTTAAAACGCAAAAGCAATAAGAGCCAAACAGGAAAGAGAATGTGATAATGTCAGCAGGCTTAATAAAGACGATCTCGTACGGCCCAATCAGACTGGCAAAGGAAAGCCTTATAGACAAGGAGATCAAACAGCCATCATCACGCGAATCAATGAGACAAGCAAAATGGAATTATAGCGCATAGGTATACTATTTATATCTATATTTCAATACCCTTCTGACAATTCGAATTGAAGCTAGCAACAGTATATTCACAGTGTTTATAAGTAAAATTGTTTGCCGATTATATCGCTATTTTGATTTCAATTTTGCAAATATATTTCATATACTTACTATATTTGGTATACTTGTGATAGATATTGAGGAAGGAGTTCATTTATGGAACGAAGAATGACTTTTGAAGAGTTCAAATATTTGATGATCACAGGCATCGATGAGGAAATTTCCAAATCCACCAAAGCCGCTATGCAGGTCTTAAGTGGCAAATGGAAGCTGCAAATCCTCTTCACCATTTTCAGCACAAATAACGGTCGCTTTAATAAGCTTAAGAAAAGCCTGGATGGAATCACTCCACGCCAACTTATCGCTGAGTTGCGACAACTTGAGGAGGCCGGTTTTATTGAAAAAACAGCAGCCCAAGATGGCAGCGATGCGATGGAATATGTTCTTAAAGACAAGGCAAATGACCTGATTTATCTATTCTATGATTACATGAATTGGGCTTTTTCCTATCAAGTATAAAAAGGAAACTAATAATTTACTAGCAGATATCGAAAGAGGGGTAAAACTAAATGAAAAATAAACAGTTAATTTATCAAGTTTTTGTGAGAAATTTCTCAAATGAGGGCACTTTTGAAGAAGTAACGAAAAAGCTCGATTACATCGAATCTTTAGGCACAGATGTCCTTTATTTGATGCCAATTCATCCAATTGGGGTTGAAAAGAGAAAAGGCACCTTTGGATCACCATACGCCATCATCGATTTCTTTGGGATCACTCCTGATTATGGTTCGTTAAATGATTTTAAAACTCTTATCTCCGAGACCCATAAGCGCGGAATGAAACTCATTCTTGATATGGTGTTTCATCACACTTCTCCAGATAACCCATTGCTAAAAGAACACCCTGAATATTACTTCTATAAGGACGGAAAAACCGGTAATGCGGTTGGTGATTGGAGCGATATTATTGACCTTGAAACAAGTCGACCTGACACCCAAGAATATCTCTTATCTGTGCTTCGTTATTGGGTCTCACTCGGCGTAGACGGTTTCCGTTTTGACGTCGCTTCTATGATTGCTTTTTCCTTCTTCAAAAAGGCAAGAAAAGCCCTAGGGCCAGAAATCATTTTCTTTGCCGAATCTATTGATTTCGATTTTGCTCGTTACCTCAAAACGACCGAGCATCCTTCCACCCCAGACGAGGAAATGTATCCAACTTTCGACTATCTCTATAACTACAACTACTTTCGTGTCTTTGAAAAGCAAGTTAGGGAGGGAGGACACGCTTTTGAACTCGCAGAACTTATGAATGACGATCTAAACGTCACTCCTATGCGAACCCGTGTCCATTGCTTAGAGAATCATGATGTACCGCGTTTCGCACGGTTTGTAAAAGATCCTAAGAAACGCTTGGCCTGGATGAATATCACCTCCACGTTATACGGCCATATGTTCCTCTACGCTGGGCAGGAATTAGGTTCTGATACCGATGTTCCTTTGTTTGAAAAGCAACCCGTAGATTGGAACAAAAAGGACGAAGAAACATTCCAACTCTACAAAAAGAAAATCGCAGAGGCTAAGGGCAAACCTGCGATTATCGCTCAAAAAGTAGAAGCCCTTGATGGAAATACGCTTCGCATCATGACGACCTACAAAGGCGGAGAAGCCTCCACCATCGAAGAAAAGATTTAATTCCCGATAAAATGGGTCGCTACGCGCGGCTCTTCTTCCAATAAATCTGGGTAATTCTTCTTCCCATCACGGATGGCTCGCATCAAGAAAGCCATCCTTTTTGCTACTGTGCGGGCATTGCGAAGACCTTCTAAGTCTTGCTTGATCTCGCCTTTTTCAAGGCCAAAGCCGTTGTTCCAATAATCACCAGAAGCAACCGGCATACCACGGATCGTGAAATACTTGTTCAACATGTCAAAAGAGGCCGTTGTTCCGCCGCGTCTAGCCACCGCGAAAGCGGCACCGACTTTATATTTCATCGAGCAATTCGCGCTATAGAAGAGGCGGTCTAAGAAAGAGATGACTGTGCCGTTTGGTGAGCCAAAATAAACTGGCGAAACGACGACTAAACCATCCGAATCAGCAAGCTTTTTTGCGGCTTCGTTGACGATGTCTTTTCTCACGCATTCGCCATGTTCATGGCAATAACCGCAGGCGATGCAGCCTGGCAAAGGTTTATTGCCGATCACAAGCACCTCAGTTTCAACGTCAACTCCGTTGAATTGTTTCACCATCTCATCGATCAAGATGGAGCAGTTTCCCCCGTTTCTAGGCGATCCGTTGATAATCAATACTTTCATAAACGCTCCTTAATAATCTAGTAGCCTTCCGTAATCATTCCATAAGCCATACATCTGACCCTTTTTCGTCATTTCAATCAGATGATGCAACGACTGTTGATATGTATTTATATCCCTCGTCTTATAAAACGCAGCGTTATAAGCGCGAACTCTTTGATAGAGTGTTGGGAAACTCTTAAATGTTTTATAAACGCGCGCTTTTTTCAACGCCATAACAATATCAGGGTCTATAACGAAGCTTCTTGGCCCCATCGGAGGAAGCACGCGCCTTCCCGCGTCTGTCATAAGTCCTAATTTTTCTAATCTTCGAACGCGTTCTTTGTTGAGTTCCGTCCATGGGCTATTCGGTTTTCGCGGAGAGAAACGTTGATAGACAATCCCATTGATGGGCTTGGATACGCTATCAATCCAGCCAAAACAAAGCGCCTCTTCGACCGCATCTAAGTAATAAAAAGCATCAGAATCAATCGGTTCTCCACGCTTTAAAAGGAGATAACATTCTTTCTCGGTTGAAGCGTGTTCTATCAGCCAAGCGCGGAAATCGGCTCTGTTATGGATAAAAAGTATGGCAAAATCCATTGGATGATCTCAAATTTATGATACCATGCGCGTCAATAGTGTGCTCCGGCGTCTGTGCTCTTATGCGATGAAAACTAAACTTTTCGACGGTCGAGGCCGGTTTTCTCGTAATAACGATTCTTGTCCTCGTACATCAATTGTTCTGCTTGCTTTAAAGCCTGCTCATATGTCGTGCCCGCGTTCTTATCGTAATAAAGATATCCAATCGCGATGGAATAATTAGATGCTTTTGAACGCCTTTCATATGGTTTTTAGCGTTTTTTTTAGTCCTTGATCACCCACGCGAACGCTTTTGCTGTGCGGACATCCGCGTCTTTGAAATGATTTCCTTCATTCCATTCAAGAATGCATTTCACACCGCAATTAGAGAGCCAATCGTACGCCTCGCGGATCTTACCTCCAACCGTTGCCATAACGGGGTTGCGTGCTTTTTCTTCCTTGTCCCCAAGACTTAGATATACCACGCCGGCCTTAATCTCGTGTGTCTTCGTATAATCCGTAAAGCCCGGAAACCACATGGATGGGGATGCAGCTGCGACACCTTTGAAAATATCGGCCTGATACGCCGCCCACAAAGCAAATAGTCCAGCCAAAGAATAGCCGCCGATATAATATGTTTTGCTCTTATCGTCGCAGAGCTTCACTATCTCCGCGAGAGTTTCTTCAGCGCCACCACCAAAATCCTCTTTGCCAAAAACAGCCGGCGCAATCCACGGAGAAAGATCAGCGTTCCAATGCTCGACTTTCATAGCAATTAGTCGAAAGCTTTTGCCATAATTTGCAGCGATGAGAGAGACCTCGTTTTCGATGCTCTCAAGGTCATGTTCATCCACCATCTGAATAAGAACTGTGTCAGCGTGGACATCACCGAATTCGTATTTGATCATCGTTGCAAATTCCTTTTCACCAAACCCATTTAGGCAAATCGCGGTTAATCAATCTTTTGCTCTGGTATCAAAATAGCATAAAAGAGGATGAATAAACAGCATCAGCCATTTCAACATTTTTGATATGTGTTTCTACCATAATGGCAATAAAAAACAGTGATTTTTTCATCGCTGTAATTGTTTATTGTCTAAGTGTTACGAGAATGTTTAGTTTTTGCTCAGCTGTCATAAGCGGCTCCCTTCACTACTACACACATTTGGGAGCCGCTTTTGGGGTATGAATTTGAAAAAATAATAAAATCCCAGCTGTTATGCCAGGATTAACAAAGTTAAGTTATTTAGGAATTACTTCTTTTCTTGAAGAAGATTCTGGACTAATAATATGAAACCGACAGGTAGATTTAGAGATGAAAAGGCAAGAATAGTATTTAATATTTGTTTACAATAAAGTTTATGCTTTAAATTTTGGATGAAAAGAATAATGGTTATGGCCAATGAATATAGCAAGAATAATTCCAAAATAATAAGCCAAATCATCGGTCCGTAATTGATGAAAATATAGGAGTAATACCAGAATCCTCCCTTCGTTTGAGTGTATATCAAAAGCAAAATCATCTGCCACGCTGGATAATCATTACTATTTGGTGTAATAGCAACTCCTTGAGAAGCTGCAAATTCAACTGTCTTTTCCGTTAATTCTGAGGATGCAAAATGTAAACCTACGGGCGCTATTTCAGAAGCATAATTATTATGAGCGACCGCATCAGCAACCGCTTTTATCTCATTAACCAAAGCAATAGTAGAAAAAACTAGTCCGACAATCACGCCTATCGCAAAAACAATAAAAATGATGGTTAAGGTAATACTCAAATTGCTGTATTTTGTATTACTTTTAATAGATGGTTCATCTCTATCTAATAAATAATCGGTAGTAACACCGAAAATATCTGCTGTTGCATTTATATTAGAAATAGATGGTTCTGTTTCACCGTTTTCCCATTTGACAACAGTTCTAGAAGAAACAAAAAGTTTATTAGCCAGTTCTTCTTGGCTCATATTACTCTTTTTTCTTAATTCATTAGTTTTCTTTCCTGCCGTTGCCATGTCTCTATACTATTTGAAAAGACCGATTATTATCAACTGAATAGTTGTTCCTAAAAGGTGAATATTTATTCGTATTTCACTATACAAACTAGGATTAATGTCCAAACGCACCATGTCCTCTAGTCGAGTGATTATTTTCCTTAATTGATTTTAAGCATTCTTCAGGTTTTCGAACAGCTCCATGTTTCTAAGTTGCAGGCACATACGGGATTTCAACCCTCTATGTATTTTAGTGCGACTCTACTATTCTTTGCTTAAAAAACGATCAAAATGCAGAGATAAAACGCTTTGCTATAGTGTCCGCTATTACCAAAACTTTTATGTAATCAAAGAAAAAGGACTGACACGTTTTGTATCAATCCTGAACACGTTAGATGGTGCCGCCTGCCGGAATTGAACCAGCAACCTACTGATTACAAATCAGTTGCTCTGCCAATTGAGCTAAGGCGGCATGGTGGGTGTTGGGGGTTTCGAACCCTCGACCTCTTCCGTGTGAAGGAAGCGCTCTCCCACTGAGCTAAACACCCATCGCTCTCTTAGAGCCGTAATATTATCACGCACGCAGGGTTTCGCTTCAAGGCGAAGTTTCTTATCAAAGAAACAAAAAACCGGGACAAACCCGGATTCGTGTTTTTCTGGTGGGCCTTAATGGACTTGAACCATCGACCTCCCGCTTATCAAGCGGACGCTCTAACCAACTGAGCTAAAGGCCCATACGCTTTCGCGCCCGATTATGTTACTCCATGTAGGTAGACTAGGCAAGGTTTTTTTCAACGAATTCAATCTTAAAAGTTTCCTAGTAAGGCTTTTAAAAGAACAAGCAATAAATATCTGATGATCAAACAAAAATTTATCCTTGATTTTAGTCGAGATTTGCAAAGTTTTTGCAAAAACGCAACATAAAAGGCCTCCCACAAAGGAGGCCTGATTGCTTGTTCTGGCAAGCGATTAACGCTTGGAGAATTGTGGTGCGCGACGGGCAGCTTTGAGACCGTATTTTTTACGCTCTTTGGAGCGGGCATTACGGGTAAGCATACCAGCTTTCTTGAGAACGGAACGATCTTCGTTGGCCTCAAGAAGGGCGCGGGCGATGCCGAGGCGAATCGCTTCGGCTTGGCCGGTGAAGCCGCCGCCTTTGACATCGGCGATGACGTCATAACGATCTTCTGCACCAAGAAGAGCAAGAGGCTGCTTGAGGTTGAGAAGAAGGGTTTCAAATGGGAAGTATTCCTTCACATCGCGGCCATTAACGGTGATCTTGCCTTTGCCAGCGCAGACATAGACGCGGGCGATGGAAGATTTACGACGGCCGGTGCCATAATATTTCGCTTTGTTTGCCATATTCGTTTGACTCCTTATTTGCTGAGATCAAGAAGAACTGGTTTCTGAGCTTCTTGTTCGTGCTTTTCGTCGGCATAGACGTAGAGCTTCTTGAGCATCTGACGGCCGAGGCGTCCTTTTGGAAGCATGCCCCAGACGGCGCGCTCAACCATTTCGACCGGGTACTCTTGGAGCATAACGCCGGAAGAACGGGTGCGGAGGCCACCATTGTATCCAGAAACATTGTAGTAGTTCTTCTTGGATTCTGGGTGGTTACCAGTGAGCTTCACTTGGGAAGCGTTGATGACGACAACATAATCTCCGGTGTCGACGTGCGGAGTGTAGGTGGGCTTATCTTTGCCCATGAGGATGACCGCAACTTTCGAAGCGAGACGGCCGAGGGAGATGCCTTTGGCATCCACGACGTACCACTTGCGTTCGATGGTTTTCGCATTGGCCATTGTGGTTTGACGCTGCATTGTTTTAATCCTTTATTTTCATGCGGGCTTCATAAGAAGCGCCGACGCATATTTAACTATTCAAAAATATCGATGTCAAATCGTTTTTTAAGAAACTATTTCCATTAGAACAATAATATTTTAGAATTGTTGCGTGGACGAAAAGAAAAGCTACCAAATACTACAATTTGCCGAAGATAGAGACGGGTATGTTTCTGTCTCTGAAGCCAAGCGTTTTGGCATTGCCCAAACCTACTTGGTTTTAGCCGAGGAAGAAGGCCAATTCGAAAAGGTCGCCAAAGGACTGTACGTGAAAAAGGGATATCCGATCGACCCTTATTACATACTGCACTATCGCTATCCTAAAGCAGTCTTCCATTTGCTTTCAGCCGCAGCCCTTCATGGATGGATAGAGCAAGACGCAGATCTCTTATCCGTTAAGTGTCCTCGCAATTATATGACGGCTGGCATTCAAGGCGCTAGAGTCACGCACGCAGGTTTTGAGGATTACCAACGAGGAATCGGGCTAACGGTTACCAAGAATGGGTTATTCGTTCCGGCAACAGACAAAGAACGGACGTTGGTGGATATCGTGCGACACATGGCGGAGTTCTCTAACGAGACATTCAAGGTTATCATCCGCAACGCCTTTGCAAGCAATCTAGATGAGCAGCAACTTGTCGCCTACGCGAAACAGTTACGGCAAGAAAACGAAATAGAATTGCTTCGAAAAATCTATCAATAAGCCTCTATCTAACATAAAAGCGACGGACTTTTGCCGTCGCTTTTGCGTTTTCGTGATTTTATTTGACAAGGCTATAGGCAGCTTCATCAACATAGATCGTGCAATCTGGATGATCTTGGAGGATGGAGCAAGGAACCGCTTCGGTCTTTGGACCTTTTAGAAGATTGTAGATGGCTTTGGCTTTGTTTTTGCCCGTCGCGATCAAGACGATCTTTCTGGCGTTCATAATGGACTTAAGGCCCATCGTGACCGCTTTGGTCGGAACCTCAGAGATGTCGTTGAACAAACGGGAGTTATCCTTGATGGTGGATTCTGTAAGTTCAGCGATGTGGGTCAAGGAATCGAATGGAGTCCCTGGTTCATTGAATGCAATGTGTCCATCGCTTCCAATGCCAAGAATCTGAAGATCGATGCCACCGAAGGAAGCAATCTCATCGTCGTATTGATTCATATAAGCGACATAATCCCCAACGCCTTTAAGAACATGGGTTTTGGCTTTATCGATATCAATGTGATTGAAGAGGTTATCGTTCATAAAGTAGCGATAGGATTGGTTGTGCGTTCCTTCTAGACCGATATATTCGTCGAGGTTGAAGGTAGCGACGTCTTTGAACGAGACGCGGCCTTCTTTGTTGGCCTTCACCATGTTCGCATAAACCTTAAGCGGCGAGGTGCCAGTGGCAAGACCAAGAACGGAATTTGGTTTAGCGTTAACTTGTTTGATAAATTCTTCGGCAATCAACTCGGAGATGTAATCTTCGTTTCCAACAATGACTTTCATTTTTTTACCTTTCTTCTTTTGCAACAACAACGCGATTTTCTTTCACAATAGAATTTTCCGGGAAGCATCCTCTTAACATGCTGAGAGGATAAACCTGTGTGTTCTTCCCGACGATGGTGCCAGGATTGAGGACTGATCCGCAGCCAATATCCGCGTGATCCCCTAAGATCGCACCAATCTTTCGTAAACCAGTGACATATTCTTTGTCGCCATGAATCACGATGTTCGAACCACCGCTTTTCAAATTCGAGCAGATGGATCCCGCGCCCATGTGGCTATGGCTTCCTAAGATGGAGTCACCAACGTAATTGTAATGTGGAACCTGCACGTGATAGAGGAGGATGCAGTTCTTTAATTCACTGGAATTCCCGACCACGCAGTTCTCGCCGATGATGACGTTTCCTCTAAGGTAAGCGCCCGGGCGAAGCTCGGTTCCACTACCGATGATTGCGGGGGCTTCAATGGTCGCGGTTTTCGCGATTTTAACGTTTTCTCCAACGAAGACGCCTGGCTCGATTTCGGTATAACCTTCAAGCCCTTTTTCGATTTCTCTCGCAACGATCGTCTTGATTTTTGGGAGCAACTCCCAGGGATAAGTCACTTCTTCGAAGTCCTTTTTAAGGAATGGGATTGGGCATTCTTCGAAGAGTTCTTTCACCGTGATATTGAGCTTATTCACTGAGATACCCCCGTTTCTTGATGACGTCATAGATCTTATCGATATATTCGTCGCATTCTTCAATCGTTGGGCATTCGAGCATGATACGAATCACTGGCTCGGTGCCAGATTCGCGGAGAAGAGCGCGGCCATTGTCGCCGATCTTCTTATTCACTTCAGCAAACTTCGCTTGAACCGCTTCATCATTGACGGTCGCCGCTTTATCGGTGACACGGACGGATTTGGTTCTCTGTGGAAGTAATTTGACCGGAGCGACGAGTTTGGAGAGCTTCTCTTTTCTAGAAAGCACTTCTTCAGTGACCATGATCGCGGTGAGGATGCCGTCACCAGTCGTCGCATATTTCTTGATGATGACGTGGCCAGATTGCTCACCACCGAGGGCATAGCCTTCTTTCTGCATTTCTTCGAAGACGAAGCGGTCACCGACTTTGGTTTGCACATTGGCGATTCCCGCTTGCTTCAATGCTTTGGTTAAGCCAGAATTCGACATGATCGTGGTGACCAATGTGTCTCTGGTAAGCGCGCCTTCGCTCTTCAACTTGATGGCGAGCAAATACATGATTTTATCGCCGTCAACTTCATTGCCGTTTTCATCGACTGCAATGCAACGGTCGCAGTCTCCATCAAAGGCAAAGCCAAGGTCGAGTTTGTTTTCCTTAACGAAGTTGCGGAGAACATCGATGTGGGTGGAGCCAGCATTGAGGTTGATGTTCAAGCCGTCTGGGTTGTCGTTGATGACGAAGGTTTTCGCACCTAATGCATCGAAGACGTTCTTCGCGATCATCCAAGAAGCACCGTTGGAAGTATCAAGACCAATACGAAGGTTCTTCATGGAGTGACGGGCAAGGGAGATGAGGTAGCCAACATAACGATTACGTCCAGAGGTGTAATCGACAATGGAACCGATGTTCTCTCTTGTGGCGAAGGGGAGATCTTTCTCTTCAACGCCTAATTTCTTCAAATCGCCGTCAATGTAGGCTTCTGCTAGCAAGGCAACATTGTCTTCCAACTTTTCACCATTGGAATTGATGACCTTGATACCGTTATCGTAGAAAGCGTTATGGGAAGCAGTGATCATGACGCCGCAATCGAAGCAATCCTGTCGAACGATGAAGGAAATGCTTGGGGTCGTGGTAACGTGCATCAAGGACACTTCCGCACCAGATGCCGCTAAGCCAGCCGCTAAAGCATATTCGAACATATAAGATGAGCGGCGGGTGTCTTTACCAATGACAACGCGTGGACGATAACCAGGTTTTTGAAGGTTGAACTTCTGATTGCCATAGAACCAGCCGAGGAAACGGCCGATCTTATAAGCATGATCGCATG
>OCTW011591419.1_pt1 | contig 10654 bp, 8 predicted proteins | sample 1539671 | NCBI WGS metagenome assembly OCTW01 (sample SAMN02144230, study PRJEB22623) | gut metagenome | biome: sheep rumen | host: Ovis aries | place: New Zealand
CGGCGGAGGAGGCCCGCGCCTTCCTTCGCGGCGGTCTGACGGAGGCCGCCCCGGAGGTCAGCCGCGCCGTGTGGCAGATCATGCGCCGCGGCGAGGAGACCGTGCTGCCGCTGATGGCGCACGTGAACCGGACGGCGAAAGCCCTGGGCCTGGCCTTCGGCAGCGAGGAGGCCTGGCATGTGGCCGACGCCTCCTTCCCCTGGCCGGAGCCGGTGGATAGCCGAACATTCTGGAAGCAATGCCGGGAAACGTTCAGTTCATGAACGATTGTCTGATCTGGTGAAACCCCGGCCAAACCGCGTCAGGTGCGCAATCCGGCGCGGTTTTCTGCATGAATGCACAAAAACATTGTCTGTCTTTTCTTCGTTTTTTGATTAACAATCCGCAGAGAATGTGCTACACTACACGCAGCCCCCATGCGGGGCGATACCGCTCAATAACCGGCAAGGAGGATGCCCATGGAACGCGTTTACAATTTTGCCGCCGGCCCCGCGGCCCTGCCGCTGCCTGCCCTGGAGAAGGCCCAGCGCGAGATGCTCTGTTATGGCGAGACCGGCATGTCCGTGATGGAGATGAGCCATCGCTCCGGCATGTATCTGGAAATCTACCGCCGCACCGAGGCGCTGGTGCGCGAGGTGATGGACGTGCCCGAGGATTACGCGGTGCTGTTCCTGCACGGCGGCGCCACGGAGCAGTTCTCCGCCATCCCGCTGAATCTCCTGCCGGAGGGCGGCAGCTGCGACGCGATCGACTCCGGCAACTTCGCCCACGGCGCCATCGCCGAGGCGCAGAAGTACGGCAATGTGCGCGTGGTCGCCTCCTCCCGCGAGGATAACTACACCCACATCCCGGACTGGAACGAGGCTGATTTCGACCCGCAGGCCGCCTATTTCTACATCACCACCAACAACACGATCTTCGGCACCCGCTACACGAAGCTGCCGGAGACCGGCGCGGTGCCGCTGGTGGCCGACGCCTCCTCCAACATCCTCTCCGAGGTGATGGACATCCGCAAATTCGGCGTGCTGTTCGCCGGCGCGCAGAAGAATATCGGCCCCGCCGGCATGGCGCTGGTCATCGTCCGGAAGGATCTGCTGGGCCGCACCCGCAAGAGCGCGCCGAAACTGTTCAACTGGGCGAAGCAGGCCGAGGCCGACAGCATGATCAACACCCCGCCCACCTACACGATCTACATGGCCGGTCTGTGCCTGGAGTGGGTCAAGGAGCAGGGCGGCGTGGCGGCCATGCAGAAGGTCAACGAGGAGAAGGCGAAGCTGCTGTACGACTTCCTCGATGAGAGCCGCCTGTTCCACGGCACCGCCGACAAGCGCGACCGTTCCCTGATGAACGTCACCTTCGTCACCGGCAATCCGGACACGGACGCCGCCTTTGTGAAGGCCGCCGCCGCGAACGGGCTGGTCAACCTGAAGGGCCACCGCCTGGTGGGCGGCATCCGCGCGAGCATCTACAACGCCATGCCGCTGGCGGGCGTGCAGAAGCTGGTCGCCTTTATGAAGGAGTTTGAAGCGCATGTTTAAGATCAAAACGCTCAACAGCATCGCGCCGGTGTGGCAGAGCATCCTCCCGGCGGACCGCTACACCGTCTCCGCCGAGTGCGAGGACATGGACGCCGTGATGGTGCGCAGCGCCGACATGCATTCCTTCGCCGTGCCGGAGAGCCTTCGCTGCGTGGCACGGGCCGGCGCGGGCGTCAACAATATCCCGCTGGACGAGATGGCCGAGAAGGGCGTCGTCGTCTTCAACACCCCCGGCGCCAACGCCAACGCCGTCAAGGAGCTGGTGCTGGCGGCCCTGCTGCTGGCCAGCCGTGACATCGTCGCCGGCATCGAGTGGGCGAAGGGCCTGCAGGGCGACGACATCGGCAAGCAGGTGGAGAAGGGCAAGAGCCAGTTCGCCGGCATCGAGCTGCAGGGGCGCACCCTGGGCGTGATCGGCCTGGGCGGCATCGGCGGCCTGGTGGCCAACGCGGCGGTCTCCCTGGGCATGAACGTGCTGGGCTATGACCCCTTCATCTCCGTGGAGAACGCCTGGCGCCTGTCCCGCAAGGTGGTGCACGTGGCCAGCGAGGCCGAGCTGTACAGCCACAGCGACTATATCACCGTGCATGTGCCGCTGATGGACGCGACCCGCGGCTCCATCGGCGCGGAAGCCTTCAGCCGCATGAAGGAGGGCGCCGCCCTGCTGAACTTCTCCCGCGGCGAGATCGTGGACACCGCGGCCCTGCTGGAAGCCCTGGACAAGGGCCGGCTGCGCCGCTATGTCACCGACTTCCCGAATGCGCAGATCCTCGGCCATCAGGGCGTCATCGCCATTCCGCACCTGGGCGCCTCCACCGAGGAGAGCGAGAACAACTGCGTCGCCATGGCGGCCCGCGAGATTGACGCCTACCTGACCACCGGCGCGATCACGCATTCCGTCAACTTCCCGGACACCGACCTGCCGCCGGCCTTCCGCTACCGCGTGGCGGTGCTGCATCGCAACCTGCCCAACACGGTCAGCGCGATGACCTCGCTGATCGGCGCCAGGGGCATCAACATCGACAGCATGGTGAACCGCAGCCGCAAGCAGTACGCCTACACGGTCTTTGACCTGGACGATGCGCTGCCCGAGACGGTCATCAATGAGATCGCCGCGCAGGAAAACGTGCTGCGCGTACGCACGCTCACCCGCGCCTGACAGCTTATCCCCGCGCACGGCAGACCCGCCGTGCGCTTTTGGCTTTCCTGCGGGGGATAGCCGGGCTTCCGCTTTTCCGCCCCGGCAGGCGGCCCGGACAGCGCCGGATGTGGTTTGATATGTCTAACATGGCAAAATTTTTTTCCGGATTTTCCATGAAAACCACCGAGTTAGACTTGACTTTCTGCCGGGGCCTTGTGGTATAATCAGAATGGTTCCAGATGAAGCATGCAGCGGCCAGGCCCTTTGGCCGCAGGCCGCCGATGATAGAACCGGATCCCAGATCATCCGAAGGAGGTGACAAGGAATGGCATATCAGATCTCTGATGCGTGCATCGCTTGCGGCAGCTGCGTGGAAGGCTGCCCCGTGGAAGCGATCTCGATGGGTGACGGCAAGTACGAAATCAACGAAGAGCTGTGCGTGGAGTGCGGCGCTTGCGAGTCCGTCTGCCCCGTTGGCGCGCCGGCCCAGAAGTAATTCAGGCCTTATGGCTGCCCTGCAATAGGCGGCAAAAGATCCCCGTGAAGCCCTGCTGCACGGGGATTTTCTTTTGCGCATTGGGGAAGTCGGGCGGAGCGCGGAGGCTTCCGGAAATGATTGCGCATTTTGCATTTCTCTGCTATAATGCTGTTGCAATTGGAGGGATGCGGATGACAGACGGCGGATTTGACCTGCGCGCGGTGGCTTTTGACCTGGACGACACCCTGCTGCGGGACGATCTGACCATCTCCGCGGAGACGGTGGAGACGCTGCGGGAGGCGGCGGCGCGCGGGATCCACGTGATCCCGGCCAGCGGGCGCGCCTTCGACAGCATGCTGCCCTTTGTCCGCCGCATCGGCTGCGCGGAGCTGTGCATCGCCTGCAACGGCGCGGAGATTCGCCGCCCCGACGGGACGATGCTGCTGTGCCGCCGCTTCCCGGAGGAGACCGCCCTTCGCATCGTGGACATGGGCAGCCGCTGCGGGCTGTACATGCAGACCTACGAGGGCGAATCCTTCTACTATAATAAGGAAGGGGAATTCGCCCGGGCCTATGCCGCCTCCTCGATGCTGCGCGGCGAGCTGACGCCGGATCTGGCCGGGTTCATCCGCCGCCATCCCACGCCCAAAATTCTGATGATGGACACACCGGCGCGCATCGCGGAGCTGCTTCCCCGCTTCCGGGACGAGCTGGAGGGGGTGGCCATGGTCACCTGCTCCAAGCCGCACTTCCTGGAGTGCAATCCGCCCATGGCCGACAAGGGCAGCGCCCTGCGCGGCTGCGCGGAGCTGCTGGGCTTCCCCATGGATGGCGCGGCCGCCTTCGGGGACAGCCTGAACGATCTGGCCATGCTGCGCGCCGCCGGCCGGAGCGTCGCCGTGGCCAACGCCCGCCCCGAGGTCATCGCCGCCTGCGATGAGGTCACCGGAAGCAATATGGAGGACGGCGTCGCCCGCTGGCTTCGCCGCCTGTGGGAGGAGGAGCCCCATGATTGAAGCCACCGATTTCGCGCGGAGACTGCATCTGACGGAGCTCAGCCCCTCCACCCGGATGGCCTGGGACGTGCCCACCGCCGACCTGAACCGACCCGGCATGCAGTTCTGCGGCTTCTATGAGCATTTTGCCCACAACCGCATCCAGGTGATCGGCAAGGTGGAAATGTCCTACCTGGAGGAGATGGAGCCCGAGGCGCGCCGGGCCATGCTGGAGCGCTATTTCTCCTACGACATCCCCTGCGTCATCTGCTGCCGGGGCATGCGGCCGCCGGAGGATCTGCTGACCATCGCGCAGCGGCATGATGTGGCGGTGTACCTGACGGAGCAGGTGACGACCGGGCTTTCCCTGGCCGCCATCGACTACCTGAGCCACGCGCTGGCCCCGCGCATCACCCGGCACGCGGTGCTGGTGGACGTGTACGGGATCGGCGTGCTGATCACCGGCGAGAGCGGCGTCGGCAAGAGCGAGACGGCGCTGGAGCTGGTCAAGCGCGGCCATCAGCTGGTGGCGGACGACGTGGTGGACATCTGCCGCGTCTCCGATGACAAGATCATCGGCGAATGCCCCGAGATGGTGCGCCACATGATGGAGATCCGCGGCATCGGCATCATCGACGTGCGGGCCATGTTCGGCATCGGCGCGGTCGAGGCCAGCAAGCCCATCGACCTGGAGATGCATCTGGAGCCCTGGGTGGAGGGCCGGGATTACGACCGCTTCGGCCTGACGGAGGAATTCACCGACATCCTCGGCGTGCGGATTCCCCGCCAGCTCACGCCGGTGCGCCCCGGGCGGAACATGGCCATCATCGTGGAGGTGGCCGCCCGCAATCTCTCGCTCAAGCGGCTGGGCTACAACGCCGCGATGGAGCTGGAGCGCCGCGTGAACGACAGCATTCAGCGCACTGTCGACGGCCCGGCGGATCCCAACTGATTTTCGTTTCCTGTCCCGCGGGAATGCGGCGCAAAGAAGACAGCACAAGAATGATGGAGGCGAACCCCATGGTCAGAATCGGACTCGACGTCGGCGGAACCGGCATTCAGATCGGTGTGGTGGATGAGGAAGGGCGCATCCTGGAGAAAGGCTCCATCGTGACCCGGATTGATCTGCCCTTCACAGAGCAGGTGGCCCAGATGGCGGCCTGCGCCCTGGACACCCTTGCGCGCTCCGGGCACAAGCTGGAGGAGGTTGTCTCCATCGGCGCGGGCGTGCCCGGCATCTCGCAGCGGGACACCGGCGTGGTGGTCTACTGCCCGAACATGAACTGGGTGCACGTGCCCTTCCGCGAGGAATTCCGCAAGCACATCGACCGTCCCGTCTTCATCGACAATGACGCCACCGTGGCCGGCCTGGCCGAGAGCGTGGCGGGCGTCAGCGCCGGCACGTCCAGCAGCGTCTTCCTGACCCTGGGCACCGGCGTAGGCGGCGGCATCATCATCGGCGGCAAGGTGTGGAGCGGCGCCCACGGCGTGGGCAGCGAGATCGGCCACATGATCCTGGAGCTGGACGGCGAGCCCTGCACCTGCGGGAATCACGGCTGCCTGGAGCGGTACTGCTCCGCTACCGCCATCATCCGGATGGCCCGGGAGCAGCTGAAGGTGCACCCCGGCAGCGCGATGATGGCCATGTGCCACTCCGACCCGGCGAAGATGAACGCGAAGATCGTCTTCGACGCCGCGAAGGACGGCGACGAGGTCGCGCTGAAGGTGTTCCGCCGCTATGTGCGCTACCTGGGCCAGGCCATCAGCAATGTGGTGAATTTCTTTGATCCGGAGATCATCGTGCTGGGCGGCGGCGTCAGCAAGGCCGGCAGCTTCCTGCTGGACGCGGTGCGCGCGGAAGTGCCGAAGTACATCCTGTACAAGGAGCTGCCCTTCGCCCGCATTGAGATCGCCAGTCTCGGCTCCGACGCCGGCATTATCGGCGCGGCCATGCTGCAGTAAAGCGATTGATGTGCAGTTTCTGGGGGAAGGAAACCCTTTTCCGGGCGGAAAAGGGCTTTCCTTCCCCCAGACCCCCATCTTTCCCCAAAGGCCTTCCTTTTGGGGGGACGGGGGCTTTTTTCTTTGGATGCGCTGTGCGGGGGCGGGTTTTAGCACAAAAAAGAAGCCGCCCGCAGGCAGCTTCGGATGAAAGGCGTCTCAGTAGGGGCGTTCCTTGCCCAGGAAGCAGAAGGCCAGCGTGCCCGGGCCGCAGTGGGCGCCGATGACCGGGCCGATGTTGTCCACGCGGATGGTCATCTCCGGCAGCCGGGCCTGCAGCATGGCGCGCATCCGCTCGGCATCCTCGGCCGCGTCTGCGTGCAGCACCACGCCGATGGACTCCTTCTGATCCTCGATCTGCTCCACGGAGTGCTCCACGATGTAGTTGACCGCCTTTTTGCGGCCGCGGACCTTGTCCACGCTGATCAGCTTGCCATCGCGGCCCTCGACGATGATCGGCTTGAGGTCCAGCATGTTGCCCATCATCGCGGCCGTGGCGGAGATCCGCCCGCCCCGGCGGAGGTATTTCAGATCGTCCACCGTGAAGAAGGCCTGCGCGCGGGTGCGGTTGTCCTCCACCCACTTCGCCACCTCCTCGATGGGCTTGCCGGCGCGGTACAGCTCATGGGCCTTGAGCACCAGCAGCGTCATCGGCACGGAGATGGAGAGCGTGTCCACCACGATGAACTTGCGCTCCGGGTACTTCGCCAGCAGTTCCTCACGCGCGGCGTACACCTCGCGGATCGTCATCGACATCTGGCTGGAGAAGGCGATGAAGAGCAGGTCCTTCTCGCGGAGAATCGGCTCAAAGTAGTCGAGATAGTTCTGCTTGTTGAGGGCGCTGGTGGTCGCCATCGCGCCGTCGCGCATGGCCTGGAAGTAGGCCGCGTGATCCAGCGACTGCCCCAGGTCGTCGTAGTACTGCTTGCCATCCAGGGTGTAGGGCATGTAGACCACCGGAATGTCGTACCTGACTTTCAGGTCATACGGCAGATCGCTGTCGCTGTCCGTCATGAAAACATAATCCATGGCCCGGATCATCCTCCCTTGCATATGCCGTTGCCGGCTGTTTTCCGCCCGCGCGGGACTCTCGGGGAATAAAAAGATATACAGGTGCATTGTACCTGATGCAGGAGAAAAAAGCAAGCCCGGACGGCAAGGAATGTCAAGGGGGCAGGTTCGTGCCGCTGCGTTTCCCAAAATATTGCGCAGCTTCGTATTCATACTTGCGCAAACTGGAAGAATGTGATATAGTCATAATCGCATAAGAGTACGCAAATGCAGACATTAACGAACCATTGAACCGGAGGAGGGGAGGCTGCATGATCCGGCGTAACCGCAGGCAGAACGGGAGTTGAGGAACCGCGGAAGATGAGGCTTGGATTGGAATCTGCAAGGATGCAAAAAATGAGGAGGAAAAGGTCATGATGAGGAAAAAGGCCAGAGGTGCCGGTACGATTAAGTTTAGAAACAAAGTTTTGACAATGAAACAGAGTGTTTCAACGATAATTGCACTTGCTATCTTGGTTTTAGTGTTTTCTACTCCTGGTACAGTGTTGGCTTCTGCAGATGAAACATCCGCGACTTCAAGGATTATGTTTTACAATCAAGGATATAGTTCTTCAGATCAAAAAAAGTATGCCTATAATGCAATCCCCTGCAAGTCAGATAGTTATACCGTTTTGGGTGGAAATGGTTGTTCTATATTCTCTGGTTTGCATATCTATCAATGGCTATATGGAAAGTTCTCTTCGGTGGAAGAACAGACGACTAATGCAAGATCAATTGTTGCGCTCCTAAATGGGAAAAACCCGGCATCAGGGGACAATGGTCCTAACGCTGTGGTTAAATACTGTCAAAATAGAGGTGCAAAAAAAGTTACGGTAGCAACTACTGTCGAAAGCATTAAAGACTTCTTTGACACCAAAGGTGGTGCTCTGTTCATTCACATTCCGGGACATTATATATGCGCTGTTGGATATACTTACCATGTCATCAATGGAAATAATACTTTTCTCTTGCATATAGTTGATTCATGCTCTGGAACTACGATTTCAAAATATTCTGGATCATGCTATACGTTAGAAACGTTTTCTGTTGCAAAAGTGAACAACGATTATCATACAGGCAAAGAATACTGGTTACCTCTTAAATCAGGTGTAACTGTGAAGTTTGGCTTATGGACAGGCCAGAATGTTGCACCTAACCCTGAATCCATTCAACTGAACAAAACATCTGATGTACTGTATCTAAATAGTTCTCTTACGCTTACCGCCACTGCCTATCCCCTTGATGCGAATCAGTCTGTTACCTGGTCCAGCAGCAATTCCAGCGTTGCAACTGTATCCAATGGCGTGGTTACACCTATTGCTCCTGGTGATGTGGAGATTACTGCTACGTCCAGCGTTGATGCGAACAAATCTGCCAGCTGTTCTCTGCAAGTGAAGTATAACGGGAATGGCTCGCTTCAGTTCACAGGCATCAAGGTTCCTAAATATTTCAACTGTGACGGTGCCTTTAACTGGCTGGCCAACAGCGGAACAATTTCTTCGGATGTGAATCTTAGCAGCGTTGTGACCAGGATTTACGAATCCAACGGAAATGTAATCACGAATTCGAAAACGAGTATCGGCAAGACATCCATCACGATGCAAGAGCTGAACACCGTCATCAAGATGAGCAGTATCTCTCATACGGGTCTGACCTATTTCGAGATTACTGCAACAGATGTGTTGGGCCGTACGCTCAGCCGAGGTGAGATTTTCACGTCTCAGAGCGGCAGCGGTTCCACGAAGTCGACTGATTCAAATATGCTGACAATTACCACGGATAACAGTTTCAACGAACCGACTTTGATGGACAGTACCACTTATAACGGGCATACATATGCACGTTATAAATCCACCTATACCTGGAACGACGCGAATGCCTATGCGCAGAAGATCGGTGGTCACCTTGCCACCATCAGCAGTTCCGGGGAGAATGCGGCAATCTATACCTTGGTCAAAAAGGACAGCATGTATGGAGCCTGGATCGGATGCTACAGAAGCGGTACCGGGAAGAATGATTTCAGCTGGGTGACAGGTGAGCCATTCAGCTGGAGCAATTGGTATTCCAGCGATGGTGAACCGAACCAGCAATGGAATATTGAGAACTATGGCGCGATGCGAATTACGGAAGGTAAGTGGCGTGACAGTGCCAGCACGAACCACAACTGGCTGTATTTCATCGTTGAGTTTGAACCTATTCAACCGGAATCGATTCTGCTCTCTGGTGAAACCGCGCCGACAGTTGGCGACACCTTTACCGTGACCGCGACAGTTCTGCCTGAGGACGCGGTGAACAAGACGGTTACCTTCTCTTCCTCCAACACTTCTGTGGCGACAATTAACGCCAGCACCGGTGTTGTCAACTGCCTGAACCCGGGCGAAACCACCATCATGGCTACAGCTGTCGATGGCGGCGCGACTGGCAGCTATACAGTATATGTGCAGCGGCAGGTCATCCATCCGACGGGTGTCAGTTTGACAATTGCGGAAACGCAGTATCTGACAAGCGCGAAAGAGGTTACTGTGACGCCGGGTACGACCTTTACGCTGGTGCCGGTGTTTACGCCGTCTGACGCGGATGATCAGGATGTGGCCATTGGCATCTCGAATCCGGATGCTACCGTCTTGGAGGACTACAGCTATACAATGCACGCTGTTGAAAGTGGTACAAGTGTCATCACGGTTACCACCTGCGATGGCGGATATGAGGATTCGATCACAGTGATTGTGCTGCCTGACACCTTCACCGTCTCCTACAACGCCAACACCACCGACCCCGTCAGCAACATGCCCGCGAACCAGACCAAGACGCGCGATGTTGATCTGACCCTGGCCAGCAATAACCCCGTGAGGGAGGGGTATACGTTCCTTTGGTGGACATTGGACAATACTGTTTACTACCCGGGAGAAACCTATAGTGGCAACGCCAATATTACCCTCTATGCTGTATGGGGTCAGAACGGCACCGAGATGTCCACCGGCGCGGGGCAAGTGCTGCCGAATGGTGACTATCAGATTGTCTCTGCGGTGAATCACATCATCGGTCTGGATCCTGCAGGGAGTGCTGTACCTGCAGCAGATGGCACGAATGTACAAAGCTGTGACTATGGTGCCAGCCCAATCCCGGTTTATGATACCTGGACGCTTACCTATCTGGATAACGGCTTCTATGCCATCAAGCAGATGGATACCCAGATGGCGCTGACAGTTGCTGGCAGCGGCGTGGCCTGGCGCGACAATATTGAAATGAGTGCCTACACTGGCAGCACGCGTCAGCAGTGGTCGATTGAATCCACAGATTACGGTTACAGGCTCCGCGCACGCTCGAGTGGTATGTCAGCGGATATTCAGAGTGGTGTAGCCGGTGGATCGAACGTGCATCAGTGGGAGAATAACGCAGGTGAGTACGCGCAGAACCAGTCCTGGGCCTTCGTGCAGGTCGGCGGCGCCTG
>OCTW011591151.1_pt1 | contig 10652 bp, 4 predicted proteins | sample 1539671 | NCBI WGS metagenome assembly OCTW01 (sample SAMN02144230, study PRJEB22623) | gut metagenome | biome: sheep rumen | host: Ovis aries | place: New Zealand
GTCTGCTATTTTATAAATGCAAGAAGGCTGGCCAAGTGGTCAGCCTTTATTTTGCATTATATTTTGGTGGTACGATTGCGGATAATCATATAATATAATGTGGAATAGTAAAAATGGTAAAAACAAATATAAAGGGAGGGATAGAAAAAGATCTGTAACTCAAGCCATTATGGTATCGTATATCCTGCATCAGACGTGCATTGTGGAATAAGAAATGGCAGAGGTAACATTCCTTACTATCCCCCAGCTTATCATTCGTCTATTCCCAATAAGTTTCCTAGGCCTCTTAGGTTAAGTGCGAACAAAAGCTATTTTAAGTTAAAACAACCCAAAATCGTTGCAAATTTATATATTATATGCCATAACAGCAAGAAATTCTAAAAAAAAAGAGACAGGAAAGCTGCAAACCGAAACACAACCTTCTGTAAAAGAGTCACAAGGTAGTGAATCAAAAAAACAGGAGCGGATGCAAATTCCACTCCTGTTTTTTTGTTAATACGATGGGGCCGAGATTCCCAAGGTCAATTGGCCAAAATGACATTGACGATTCTCATCACGTCGGTGAGTAAGCCTATCATCAACAAACATGACCAGAACGTAAAAAGTCTGCTCACTGTTGCTGTTATCATCGGTCATTCCACGGTCAAGCGGCGGTTTTTGGGGTATTTCACACGGTATTGCACGATGATTTCCTTTTGTTCACCAGGCTGCAGGCCAAGTTGCCAAGTGACAATACCCGTCTCTTTGTCAAGGTTGCCTCCACTCAGTTCCTCTGTCGATACGGTGATGCCAGAATTCTGCGATACAGGGATCTGGTCTTTGAGTTGCAGTGTGACATTCTCCTTACGCGTATTCTTCACGGTGATGCGCCAGGTCATATCCTGCTCCTGCGACGAAGCCAGCAACTTGCGGGTAGACTTGTCGGCCACCTTGACACGTTGGATGCGGATGCTGTTGTCACGTCCCAAGGAGAAATGGAGCGTATCCGTCGGAGCGTTGGGATCGAGGATGGTTTTCCCCACAAAGGAATTATCGAAATACACATTGGCCTCTCCCTCAAGCAGGTTGTAAGTCTGCCAGCCTGTGGCATCTGCTACAAGGAAAGCCTCTTTGTCGGCCCTCGGAATGCCCACATACTGATAGACCGCCGGCAACTGATAGCGCCCCACCTCTGTGACCGTCACCTTGCCGTTGGAAGCCAAAGTGAGCGGCTGTCGGATCTCGAACTCATAGCCAAACTGTGACTTCTGCTCCTCCACCTCGATGATGTCGCTCTCCTCAAGCGTCGGGACAGTCCTCATCTCAGCGGCAGCTGGCTCTCTCATCACCTCCGACTTCAGCATCGCCATATCTTCTTTGGCTCTTCCCTTCTGGGCTTTCTTTGAGCCATAGCCGACGACGACTTCCTCCAAGGCGTGTTGGTCCTCGGTCAACTTGACATTGAGTGTCGGCCCTGTCACACGCAACGTCTTCTGAACATATCCGATGTAGCTGAATCTCAGTTGTTTCTTGTCTTTGGGCAAAGTGATAGAATAGCGGCCGTCAACATCCGTCACCGTACCGAGTTTCGTGCCCACAATGGTCACTGTTACGCCGATGATGGGTTCTCCCTGCTCGTCGGTGACCACACCCGACACCCCACTTTCCTCGTCTGTCAAGTCATAGTGAGGAGCCTGACGGCCATAGTCGAGCCAATAAGTACGCAACTCCGGAGCGATATTCGATCTGTTGGGATTGGAAGAAGACAGTGTCACTTGCACGTTTTCCCATTTTTCCTTGGTATTCTGGAAAACGTTGGCCTTATACGACAGTTGCAGGGGTTGAGAAGTTCCTTCCGATCGTATATCGTAAGTGGGGTACCACCCAGCATTCCTGACGTAATAAGAAAGGTCGAACTCAGCGCGGCATGCCTGAGGCACATTGACCTTGACATCCACCTCCGTCACGGTTTTCAAGGGCAGATGAGCGATGGAGTCGGCAGTCGTCTCAAGCTGTCGGGCCTGTTCCCTGACCTTAACCAGATCCTCATCAATGGCAATCAACCGTTTTTTCAAAGCAAGAAGTTCCTGGGAATAGTAGCTGTTGAGTTCTTTGATGCCCGCCAAGGGTGTGACCGCAGTTCGGTTGCCCACCGAGCAGTTGGTCTTCACCATTTCGAGCTGAGCCTCGACTACCTCACGCTGGGCGCGCAGTTCATTCATCTTATCGGCAGCCGTCTTCACTTGTTCTTGCGCTGCTTTCAGTTGACGCACCTGCTTGACACTGTCGGGATGCGCCTTGCGGTAGTTCACCCCGATCACGGTCAGTTTGCCACGAGCCCTCATCTGCAGGCTTTTCGTGTCGGTATAGGGCGAGAGGCCCGTGAAGGTGATGGTCTGCTCACCAGCGGTCAGATTGACCGAGAGCGTCCGTTCGACCTGGGCGCCATTGGCGAAAACCGTCACATGCTGGATAGGCGCCTCATGCTTGTCTGTCGCATGACCTTGCCATGCGGCCATCACAAAAGAAAAAAGGATAATCAATCTCAAGTTCATAGTTAGCAGTAAAAAAATGAATATGCGACAAAAATAGTACAAAAAGCAGAAAGGCAAGTCATTCTGAAAGAAAAAATAACATCTGAAAAGAAATAATAACATTGGAGGGCAAGTATTTGGAGAAGACCGGAATATTGTTTATATTTGCAGCAAACTTTCCGAAACGGCAGAGACGAAACTGCATAATCAATAGTCACAAACTACATACCGAAAGATGAATCGCCTTACGATCAGAAAAGCAGCAACATCCCTTATCACCACCATCCTTGTCATGACGCTTTGGCCGACCGACGTCCACGCCCAGCATCACGACTGGGAAGACCAAAACGTGCTGCACATCCATCGTGAACCCGCTCGGGCCTCTTTTTTCAGTTATGCAGTGAAACAAGGAGACAGGCAGCAATCCCTTGACGGCCGGTGGAAATTTCACTGGACGAAACGTCCTGAGCAGCAACCGTCAGGGTTTCATCAAGCGGATTTCGACGACAGCGGATGGCGTGAGTTTCCCGTGCCCGGAGACTGGGAGATGAACGGTTTCGGTACACCGATCTACAGCAGCAGCGGCTACACGTTTAAAATCGATCCGCCAAGGGTGATGGGTGATCCCAAGAAAACCTACACTGCGTGGGAAGAGCGCAACCCCACGGCCGTCTACCGCCGTCAGTTCACCATTCCCTCTTCCTGGCTTGGCGAAGAGGTCTTCATCCATTTCGGAGCTGTGAGCAGTGCCTTTTACCTCTGGATCAATGACCAGATGGTGGGCTACTCACAGGGCAGCATGGAGCCAGCGGAATTCAGGATCACCGACTATGTGAATCCCGGCTCTCCCAACCAGATCACACTCGAAGTTTTCAAATACTGCGACGGCAGTTACCTTGAAGACCAGGACATGTGGCGCATCGCCGGCATACACCGCAGCGTGACGCTCTATGCTGCGCCCCGCATCCGCATCCGTGATTTTGGGGTACGTGCGACCCTGGATGAGCATTATCAAGACGGCAATCTTGTCATCCATCCCGAACTCACGGTCAGTAAAGGACAGCGCGGCGAGGGTTATACGGTTGAGGCACGCCTTTACGACGAGAACGGCACGATGGTGCTCGACAGTGCTCTGCGCCAGGATGCCGTCGCCATGCTCAACCTCGACCACAAGGCAGCCATCATGAACGACCGCAACCCACAGCGTGGCTATCCCAAGTGGGGATGGTTGTCTGCCAAGGTGGAAAAGCCGAGGAAATGGACAGCCGAGAATCCCCACCTCTATACCCTCCGTCTGTCGCTCGTCGACTCTTTGGGACACACCATCCAGCAGATCGACAGCAAAGTAGGATTCCGGACGATAGAGATCCGCCACGGCGATTTCCTCGTCAACGGCCAGAAAATCCGCCTGCGTGGTGTCAACCGCCATGAGATGGACCCCATTACTGGACATGTGATGACAGAAGAGCGGATGCTGCAAGACATCCTGCTCATGAAGCGCGCCAACATCAATGCTGTGCGCACCTGCCACTACCCCAACACCGAGCGGTGGTATGAGCTCTGCGACAGCATCGGCCTCTATGTGATGGACGAGGCCGACATCGAGGAGCATGGTCTCCGCGGACAACTGGCCAGCGATCCCACATGGTCGGCTGCCTGGATCGACCGCACCCAACGGCTTGTCGTGCGCGACCGCAACCATCCCTCCGTGGTGATGTGGAGCCTGGGCAATGAGGCCGGATGGGGAACGAATTTCGCCATGACCGCCGCCTGGATACACGAATACGACCCCACCCGATACGTGCATTACGAAGGAGCACAAGGCACGGGTGGCGAAGCCTTCGGCCACCACGGCGACCCTGCATCGGTGGATGTGATTTCCCGTTTCTATCCCCGCACGCAAGAAGAATACCTCAACCCCGGCGTGGCCGACAATAACATGGAACGACCCGAGAACGCCCGATGGGAACGGCTGCTCTCCATCGCCCGCGACACCACCGACCTCCGTCCTGTCGTCACCAGCGAATACGCCCATGCCATGGGCAACGCCCTCGGCAATTTCAAGGAATACTGGGATGAGATCTACAGCCATCCCCGCCTGCTCGGCGGTTTCATCTGGGAATGGGCCGACGAGGGCATCTTCGTCGACAAGGACGGCAAGCGAATGACCGCCTATGGAGGAGATTTCGGCGACGTGCCCAACCTCAAGGCATTCTGCGTGAAAGGCATCGTGAGCAGCGACCGCCAGACCACCCCGAAATACGAGGAAGTGAAGGCCGTCTATTCCCCCATCCGCTTCAGTTATGACCACGGCCAGGTCGTGCCCCATCTGATGGATGCCACTTGCAAGATGGACAATTATGTCATTCGCCAGACCGAGAGAGACGGACTCATCGATGTCTATGCAACCTTCCGCCACGACACCAGGTGGGCGAAAGCCGGCCATGAAGTGGTGCATCAGCAGTTTGTGAAAGACCCGAGATGGTTTGAGAGACAAGTGAGCATAGCGAAGGATGACGAGGCCACCCAAACCTATAAGTTCTGGAGCTGGGAAGGAATGGAAAGTTTCCTCCGTGAGTTTTTCTCACGCCTCAGGCCCCATTTCTTCCGAGCTCCCACCGACAACGACAAAGGATTCGGCAACTGGATTGCCAAGGACTGGAAGAACCAAGGTCTCGACCAGTTGCGTGACTCCACCATCCGCCCCCTCACCCTCACCCGTGAGCACGACGGTGTGCTCCAGGGCAAAGCCATCATGGCCTACAAAACCCTGGAGGGATATCTTCGCGTGGAATACAACCTTATCCTTAAACCAGGCTGGATTATAGATCTCACGGCTACCTTCACGCCTGTCGGCACATTGCCACCGCTGCCCTGCATCGGCGTCACCCTGATGCTGCCCCGGCAATACCACAAACTCGCTTATTTCGGCCGCGGGCCCATGGACAACTACCCCGACCGCCATGCCGCCTCCACCATCGGCCTGTGGCAGAGCACCGTGGCAGAGCAATACGTGCATTACCCACGTCCGCAAGACAGCGGCAACCACGACGACGTGGCATTTGTCAAGCTCAGCGATAACAACGGTGGCAGTTGGCGCGTCGACTGCACCGACCGTCCGTTCTCCTTCTCCGCTCTGCCCTACAGTGTGGAGCATCTCTATGCGACAGCGCATGACTGTGACCTCATCGAGGACACGGACCATGTCTTCCTCAATCTCGACGCAGCCGTGATGGGACTCGGCAACAGCTCCTGCGGTCCTGGCGTGCTCACCCGCTATGCCATCGACACGAGTCATGAGCACACCCTGCACTTGCTCATCCAGTCTGTCGGCCAGTGACTTTTGCACAGATGGTGTAGGTCTTGTCGCCAAACTCTTTCTCGCCCACCTGCTTGAAGGAACTGGTAGCCTGAGAGCCGAGGCCAGTGGCAGATAATCCATGTTTTTTTATACAATGAAAAAAATAAGACCGTGCAAAGTTAGGGTATTATCGTTTTTTTTTCTAATTTTGCGTCAGATATTTTAAAACCCACCACCAACCTGCCATGATCAAACGACAACTCACCTTCTTTCTCTTGGCGCTCTGCGCCTTTAGCATGAGCGCTGCCAACTTTGAAATCGATGGAATATGGTATGAGACCACCTCAGACCAGACTGTCAGGGTTATCCCCGAGACCAATGCCACCGACGGAAGCGGCACTTTCATCATTTTCAACTATCCCTATGAAGGCGATCTCACAATACCCTCCAGCGTCACCTACGGATCTGTCACCTACACGGTGACAGCCGCCAAGACCGGCACCTTCCGGGAATCCAGCAAACTGGTCAGTGTCAGCCTGCCCGCCACGCTCACCGACCTGGGTGAGGCGCCCTTTGCCTCATGCAGTCGGTTGGAAGCCATCACCGTGGCAGAGGAAAATCCCGCCTATACCGTCATTGACGGACTGCTCTACGACAAGACCGGCAGCACACTGCTCGCTTGTCCGGGAGCCAGAGAAGACAAGGTGACCATTGCTTCCAGTGCCACAGCCATTGGAGCATCAGCCTTCCACGGCTGTTCGAAAGTCACCTCCGTCGACATCCCCACAAGCGTGACATCCATCGGCGAGGAGGCTTTTCGCGGGTGCAAGAAGCTGTCGGCCATCACCCTGCCCGGAACCCTCACCACCATCAGCGACCGCACGTTCTACAACTGCCAGGCTCTCCATACGCTGACCCTGCCTGAGACCATCACCAGCATCGGAGAAAACGCCTTCTATCAGTGTATATCCCTCAACCGTCTCACGCTCCCTGTCTCGCTTCGGGTGATCGGCGACTATGCCTTCAGCCTATGCAGCGGCCTCTCCTCTGTCACACTGCCTCAGGGACTGCAGGAAATCGGTTTCCGGGCTTTTGAGAACTGCATCAGAATCACCTCCATCACCATCCCTTCATCGGTCAATACGATTGCCACGATGGCTTTCTGCGGATGCAGTAACCTGAACAGCATCAACGTAGCCGGTGACAACAAGGCCTACAGCAGCCAGGACGGCGTGCTGTTCAACAAGTCGAAGACCACCCTGCTCTGTTGTCCGAGTGCGAAGACAAGCAGTTATGTCGTCCCCTCAACGGTCAACACCATCGGCGAATACGGCTTCTACGCCTGCAAGTCGCTCACCAGCATCACCCTGCCCCACTCCCTCACCATACTGAGGCCTTACAGTTTCCGTCTCTGCACGAATCTGAAGACCATTGCCCTTCCTCCCACCGTCAGTCAGGTGGGCAAGAATGCCTTCAATGGCTGCAATGCCCTGCAGTCGATACTGCTCTACGCCAAGGAGGTGCCCAACGCAGAATCCAACACCTTCACCCAAGTCAACCTCGAGGTGCCCCTCTACGTGCCCGCAGAATCCGTGGAGAGCTACAAGAGCGCAGACTTCTGGAAAGACATCATCTCCATCCTGCCCCTCACTGAGGAGGTCGTCGCCGGAAAACTCGGGGATGTCAACAGTGATGACAAAGTCAATGTGACTGATGTCATGCAGACCGTCAACGTCATCCTTGGCAATCCCATCACGGTCTTCAGCTGGCAGATGGCAGACCTGAATTTCGATGGGCTCATCAACGTGACGGACATCATGAAGATCGTCAACATCATCCTCAACGACTGAACAAATCCACGATATGAACAAACTACTTACACTCTTCATTGCCACGGCATGCACCTGTGGCATCCAGGCACAGCATCCTGACATCAGCACTCACCGTCAATATCTGAGCGGGACAGGTTGTGACGACATGGTGGAATGGGATTTCATGTGTACCGACGGCCGCAACGCCGGCCAATGGACCAAAATCGGCGTACCCTCCTGTTGGGAACTGCAAGGATTCGGTACCTATCAGTATGGCATGCGCTTCTATGGCAAGGAAAAGCCAGAAGGAATAGCCTCCGAGAAAGGCCTTTACAAGACAGAATTCACGTTGCCCGAGTCATGGGCGGGCAGACAGATCCTGCTCGTTTTCGAAGCCGCCATGACCGATGCCAAAGTGACCATCAACGGCCGCAAGGCTGGCAATGTGCACCAAGGCGGATTCTACCGTTTCCAATATGATGTCTCCGACCGCATCTTCTTCGGCAAGAAGAAAAACCGTCTGGAGGTGGAAGTGAGCAAGGAGAGCGAGAACACTCAGGTGAACATGGCCGAGCGACGCGCCGACTACTGGAATTTCGGTGGTCTGATCCGTCCGGTCTTCGTGGTGAGCAAACCAGCAAGGAACATCCGCCGTGTGGCCATCGACGCAGACATGGACGGGCGTTTCAAGGCCGACGTATACCTCAACCGAGCTCTCGAGGGAGCCTCTGTCGAAGTGGAGATCGCCGATGCGCAAGGCCACACCCTCGGCAAAGGGAAGGCTCTGGGAAGTTCCGACCTATACAAGGTCGATTTCACCGTCAAAGCTCCCAAACTATGGACCGCTGAGACCCCCCATCTCCACACTGCCACCTTCACCCTCAAGGACAGCAACGGCAAAACGCTGCATGTGGAACGAGAAAAATTCGGTTTCCGCACCATCGAATACCGAGCCAGCGACGGCGTGTATATCAACGGCCGGAAAGTGATCTTCAAAGGCGTCAACCGCCACTCCTTCCGTCCTGAGAGCGGCCGCACGTTGTCAAAGGCCAAGAACATCGAGGATGTGAAGCTCATCAAGAGCATGAACATGAATGCCGTGCGCCTCTCCCACTACCCTGCCGACCCTGAATTTCTCGATGCCTGCGACTCCCTTGGCCTGTATGTGGAGAACGAGCTGAGCGGATGGCACTGGGCCCATGAGACCATCGTGGGACAGCAACTCGTCGAAGAGATGGTGACCCGTGATGTGAACCACCCCTCAGTGATTTTCTGGAGCAATGGCAATGAAGGCGGTTTCAACTACGAACTGGAACCCTTCTTCGCACAGTTCGACCCACAGCAGCGCGTGGTGCTCTATCCCTGGGCCAACCGTAACGGTTTTGAGACCAAGCACTACCGTTCATGGGGCGAAACAGCCGACTACATGCGGCAGAAGGAGATTTTCATGCCGACGGAGTTTCTACACGGCCTTTATGACGGTGGTCACGGTGCCGGTCTCAAAGACTATTGGGAACTGATGATGTCGAATCCACGCTGTGCCGGTGGCTTTCTTTGGGACCTGGCCGACGAGGGAGTGGTACGCACCGACATGGATAACCTCATCGACTGCGTGGGCAATTTCGGTGCCGACGGCATCGTGGGACCCCATTTCGAGAAAGAAGGGTCGTATTATACCATCAAGGAGGTATGGAGTCCCATCCAACTGAAGAGGACGGGTGAAGACCGTTTCGAGATCAAGAACTGCTATGATTTCACCAATCTCAAATCGTGTCACTTCACCTATAAATATCTGAAAATGCCAAACTATGGTCAGTCGGCGGTGGTAGAAGTGGGTTGCGGCAGTCTCCCATCCCCCGACATAGAACCCGGCATGTCGAAGACCATCACCCTCCCCAAAGGCACAGGAGATGTGGTGCAGTTGACAGCCACCGACCCCTATGGCGAGGAAGTCTTCACCTGGAGTGTTCCTCTCCAACCCGGTTCACTCCCAAGCGAACTTCCCACGTCGGCCACGATGACAGAGACAGACGACGCACTCACCATCACCGCGGCCGGCAAGTCATACGTCTTCTCCAAGTCAGACGGGCAATTGCAGCATGTGACCATCGGATCACGTACCCTCTCCTTCGGTCATGGTCCACGGTTTGTCGCCGTTAAGCGTAGCGACCGTTCCCAGGATGGTTTCTACAACCACGACGACAAAGAAGCCTTCCAGAAAAAGACTCAATACACGACCTACGAAGACCAAGGACGTTTCGATGGTTTCCAATTCGAAGACGGACAATTGACCGCCCGCTATCAACACGGCAGCCTGTCACACGTCGTCTGGAAATTCCATACCGACGGCAGCGTCCAGATCACCGCCTGTTGTTCGTTCAATGGCGTGGTCGACATGATGGGCATCACGTTCGACTTTCCCGAGACACTGGTAAGAAGCAAGCAATGGGTAGGCAACGGTCCCTACCGGGTGTGGCAGAACCGTCTGGAAGGTCCCCAATACGGTTATTGGAAGACAGGTTACAACGATCCCGTACCAGGAGAGACCTTCGAGTACCCCGAATTCAAGGGCTATTTCTCTCGGGTAAACTGGATGCAGTTGGAAACCAGCGAAGGCAAGATCGGCATCCAACCCACCCAGCCCGGTTCAGGCGCCCCACTCTACATCGGAGTCTACCAGCCACGAGACGGGCGCGACCATATCCTGTACGACCTGCCCGAGAACGGCATCTCCCTTCTGGATGTCATTCCAGCTGTGCGCAATAAAGTGAACACCACCGACCTCAACGGTCCCACCGCCCAACCCCATTGGGCAAAGGGCGTGCATGTCTACTCTTCTAAACTCTGGTTTGAATGAAAGCAATCACCACTCTTCTCTCTACCCTTGTCTGCGTCCTCACCCTATCCGCCGCGGACATTCAGGACACCTACAAGCCCTGGACTTTCTGGTATTGGATGTATGGTTGCGTGAGCGACGAGGGAATACGTCTCGACCTGCAAGGAATGAAGGACGCAGGCATCGGCGGG
>OCTW011536639.1_pt1 | contig 10651 bp, 12 predicted proteins | sample 1539671 | NCBI WGS metagenome assembly OCTW01 (sample SAMN02144230, study PRJEB22623) | gut metagenome | biome: sheep rumen | host: Ovis aries | place: New Zealand
GGGCGACTGGGTCAGCATTGAGACCGTTTACGTCAAGATCCGCTTTGAGAGCACAGGCAGCGTGCCGCGGCTGTTCAAGGCCGGGGACGGTGTGACGATCTCCGCCTCCTCGGTGGATATCAACGGCGACAAGCTTCTCGTCGCCGTCGGCGGAGGGCAGGATGAGAGCGACTGGATCATGGTCACGGGGCTGCTCGATTTTGTTCCGGACGAGCCTGACACGGCACTGCGGATCGACCGAAGCGTGCCGGATCTGGATCACGTCTGCGAATGTCAGAACCGCCTCTGGGGCTGCCGCTACGGTCTGGACGGCGAGAAAACCGTAAACGAGATCTGCTGCTGCGCGCTGGGCGATTTTAAGAACTGGCGGCAGTACGCCGGCCTTTCCACCGACTCCTGGGCGGGCTCCGTCGGCTCGGACGGGCAGTGGACGGGAGCGGTGAATTACCTGGGCTGTCCCACCTTCTTCAAGGAGAACCGTATCCACCGCGTGACCGTATCCGCCGAGGGCGCGCACCGCATCGACGAGACCGTATGCCGCGGCGTGCAGAAGGGCAGCGAGAAGTCCCTGGTCGTGGTCAACGAGACGCTGTATTACAAATCCTGCTCGGACGTCTGCGCCTATCAGGGCGGCTTCCCGCAGGGCGTGTCCGCGGCGCTCGGATCCCCGCGTTATCACGCGGCCGTCGCCGGCTCGGCGGGCGGCAAATATTATCTTTCCATGCTCGACGAGGAAGAGCGCCCCGCGCTGTTCGTCTATGACATTGCAAGGGAGCTCTGGCTGCGGGAGGATGCGCTGCGTGTCACGGCCTTTGCCCGGGTGGGCGACGAGCTGTTCGCCGCCTCCGCCGGCCGTCTCCTCACGATGCTCGGCAGTCTTCCCGTGGCGGGCTCCACCGCGGAAGAGGCCGTCAGCTGGGAGGCCGTCAGCGGTATCCAGTATTATGAATGCCCGGAGAACAAGCGCCTTTCCCGCTATAACATCCGCCTTAAGCTGGCCCGCGGCGCAACGCTGGCCGTGCACGTTCAGTATGACAGCGACGGCGTGTGGCACAGCGCGGGCAGCCTTTTCGCCGCGGGGGATGCGGTGGATTCGTACCTCTTCCCGGTGCGGCCGCACCGCTGTGATCATCTGCAGCTCAAGCTCTCCGGTACCGGGGACGTGCGGATCTACTCGATCGCCAGGATCCTGGAAGTGGGGAGTGATTACCGATGACGAGAGAACTCCCCCCTCAGCTGCAGGGAACGGCGGAGCAGCAGCTCGCCGCGCTGCGGGACTATCTTGTTCGGATGGCGCAGTCGCTCGATCCGGTAAGCGGCAGCGGCGAGCGGATCCTGGCGGAAGCCCGCAAAGGAGCGGACAAGGCGCAGGAAAAAACCGTGAAGGATATCCGGGCGCGTGCGGCAAGTCTCAAGGCGCTGATCATCAAGACGGCGGACGAGATCACCGCCTACACGGATTCGAAGGCGGAAGCCTTTGAATCCCTGTATGTGGCGAAATCTGACTACGGGACTTATTACAACCAGATCGAGACGCAGGTGGAGCAGACGGCGAGAAACACCGTCGAGACCTATCACTATACTGAGGCGATACAGGCTCTGGACACTTATATGACAGATCTGAACGGCCAGATCCGCCGCGGCGTGATCGAAGACCCGGAGACGCATGAAGTCCATCTCGGCATTGCGATCAGTGAGCAGCTATCCTTCACCGGGCAGACGCAGACGGAGGGCGGCCTCACGTATTATGAACTCTCCCCCGGCCAGACGCTGGGCCTTTATACCTCGACCGGCTGGCAATTCTGGATCAACGGCGTAAAACGCGGCTGGTTCTCCTCGGAGGACAGCATGCTGCACGTGTCCAACATCGTGGTGGAGAACCGCCTGCAGTTGGGAAACGATTGGGAGATCGTCAGCACGGGCGGCTTCGGCCTGCGGTATATAGGAGGATAAAATGGCAAGTGTCAGTTTTCAGGGCTCCGTCAGCACCGGCTGGGGGACCCACACCACCGACGTAGTCGTGACCTATGCCGAGAGCTACGACAGCGCGGCGAACCGGACGACGGTCTCGATCACGGACGTGCAGCTGCGCGTCCGGGGCGATACCAACTGGGGTACGCAGGTCATCAAGGGCAGCGTGGCCGTCAACGGCACGACGGTATGCTCCTTTTCGCCCGGCTCCAGCGCCTCGGCACAGATCAACGTCACCGGCTCGTATACCTCGCTGCCCGGCGCGGGCAGCAGCGCGGCGGTGCGGCACAACGACGACGGGACCGGCTCGTTCAGCCTGTCGCTGGAGCAGGCAGTCGACGCTGACGTCTCGGACATTTTCGGCTTCTGGCATACCGAGACCCGCGCCAGGATCGGCATCCCCACCCCGTCGGCCGTCACCGTCGCGCTGACGCCGCGGCCCCGGGCCTCGTCCATCGCCTCCTGCCCCTCCTCCGTGGCCACCCAGGGGCGGCTGTCGCTGAGCGTCAGCCGCCGTTCCTCCGCCTTTTATCACAAGGCGGTCTTCACCTGCGGCGCCCGTACGCTGTACACCGGCGGTCCCTTTGCAACGGAGCTGGCCTTCACGGTGCCGCGCAGCTGGTTTTCCGCCTTCCCTACGGACAGTTCTCTGGCCGTGTCCGTGGCGGTGCAGACCTATTCCGACGCCTCCTGCACCGCGGCCGTGGGCGCGCCGGCAACGGCCGCTCTGACCGTGACGGCAGACGCGGGCATGAAGCCCGCGCTGTCCCAGGGCTGGGTGACGCTCGCGCCCTATAACGCCGGGACCCCCGTCAACGGCGTGAACGGCTACGTCAAAGGCTATTCCGTGGCTGAGGCCGCGTTCAACGCCGCCAAAGTCACCCACGCCTCCGGCGCCGCGACCAAGTCCTTCTCCCTGACCTGTCAGGGCAAAACGGTGAGAAGCAGCCCCTACCGGACGCCTGTTCTGACCGGGACCGAGGTGTCGGTGGTCTGCACCGTCACGGATACCCGCGGCCGCTCGAGCAGCGAGACGATAAGCCTGTCGGTCATGGACTATGCCAGGCCGACCCTGTCCGGCATCTCCGTCTACCGCTGCACGGCGGGCGGGACCGCCGCGGAGGACGGCGCATATTATAGCGTCAGAGCCCTTGTGGGTTTCTCCTCCCTCGGCGGCTGGAACAGCTGCTCGCTCAGCGCGGCCATCGCGCCGTCCGGGGGAAGCTACGGCCCGGAGACGGCCCTGAGCTCCGGCAGCGCCCGGATCCTTGGTGCGATCCAGGCGGACGCGAGCTACAGCGTGCGTCTGACCGCGACGGACCGGTTGGGCAACAGCCGGGTGTACTACGCCACGATCCCCTCACGCCGGTGGGCCATGCGTTTCCGGCCGGACGGCAATGGCGTGGCCTTCGGCAAAGCCGCGGAGATCGACGGGACTTTCGAGGTCTCAGGCGCCTGGGACGTGAAGCTGGGCAGACCGCTGGGCATAGCAAGCGGCGGCACGGGAGCCGCGAGCGCGGCAGACGCGAAGGTCAATCTTGGCCTCTGCCGGTCAGCCGCCCAGGATTTTCAGGTGTCTGCCCCCGCTTCAAGCGCAAATCAGTTCCTGATACTCTCCACAAACGTCGTGACAGCGGGGCATCCGCTTTACGGGAAACAGCTGCAGCTCTATTTCACCACGACCGGCATCCTTCTTTGGAACAATACGGATAAGGCGGCGGTGTGGAGCATGAGCCCGTGAGGAGGACAGACAGGAACTGTTCAAACAGTCCTTCGGTTTCATCCCCCGTTCGCGGCGACGGCTGCGGCAGCGCGGGGGAGCCGCGGCGGCATGCCGCCGCAGCCGGCAGGGGACAGGAAAAAAGGACGGGATAAGCATGACGATTCAGGAAGCAAAAGAAAAGCTGATCGCCTGGGCCAACGCCCAGATCGGCACACGGGAAGGAAGCAACAACTATAACCGCTATGCCGCCATCGCCGACAGCATGCGCATGTACGGCTGGAACGTGCAGAACCAGCCCTGGTGCGACGTGTTCGTCGACGCGGGCTTCGTGGAATGCTTCGGACTCGAGGTCGCGGCAAAGCTGACCTGTCAGCCCATCGGCGGCTTTTCCGCCGCCTGCCGCTATTCGGCGCAGTTCTACAAAAACGCCGGGGCCTGGACGCAGACGCCCCAGGCAGGAGATCAGATCTTTCTGTATATCGACGGCGGGATCAACCATACCGGCATCGTGACGGCCGTCACGAACGGCTGCGTCTACACCGTTGAGGGCAACAGCGGCGACATGGTGGCGCGGCGTGTCTATGCTCTCGGCGCGCTGAATATCGCCGGCTACGGACGGCCGAACTGGGCGGCCGCGGCGGAGGTCGCGCCCTCCCCTCCTCCGTCCGCCCCGGGCGCGGAGCAGGAACGCCGATACGAGCCCTATGAGTACAGCGTGAAGATCCCCCTGCTGCGCACCGGGAACCGCGGCCCGGCGGTTTTCAGCGTACAGACGCTTTTGAACGCCCGCGGCTTCTCCTGCGGGGAAGCCGACGGGATCTTCGGCGCGAAAACCGCAGCCGCGCTCAGGGCCTTCCAGGGGGATCACGGTCTGGAGGCGGACGGAGAGTTCGGCGGGGCAAGCTTCGCCGCGCTTTGGGACGATTGAAAAAAGAGAGGTGATCACAAGAATATGAATACGCCCGACAAGGCAAGGGAAATCAAGGCTGCCGCCACGCTCGTCATCAGCTTTCTTACGGCTCTCTGGGGCTGGATCGGCTGGGCGATCGCCCTTTTCATCACGGCGATGGCGGCGGATTACGTCACCGGCACCTGGGCCGCGCGCGCAAGAGGCGAATGGTCCAGCGCCGCGGCAAGAGCCGGACTGTGGCACAAGCTGGGTGAGATCACGGCGCTGCTGGTGGCGGCGCTGTGCGACATCGCGATCTCGGTGGTGCTGCACAGCGCGGCGGCGCCGCTGCTGGGCGACGTGCCCGAGAGACATTATCTGACGCTGATCGTCGCGATCTGGTACAGTTTTACGGAGCTTGGCAGCATTGTGGAGAACGCCGGGCTGCTTGGCGCCCCGATCCCCCGGTGGCTGAAGAAGGGCATCGCGCTGCTGCGCGACAAGACCGACCGGGGCCACGGTTTCCCCGAAGAATAGAAGAATAAAAATCGGGCAGATGCCTTCCTAAGGCATCTGCCCGTATTCTTTGTCGTTATCCCTGCGCGTCCGGCGCGCCCTCCTCCCGGCGGTGGAGGGAAAACTCGCAGCCGCAGTAGAGCTGACGGTACAGCCCGTATTGCTCGGCGAGCTGCTGGGAGCGGTTTTCGCCGTCGCGCTTTTTGAAGTCCGACGGCAGCCAGGCCACGCCGCAGGCCCTGCCGATCTCCTCGCCGAGGGCGTTGATGCGCTCGGCGTCCTTGTGGCGCGAGACCGTGAGCGTCGTACAGAAATAGTCAAAGCCGTACTGTTTGGCCAGCTTCGCACACTCGATAAGGCGCAGGCGGAAGCATTCGGTGCAGCGTCTGCCGCCCTCCAGCTCGTCCTCCAGTCCCGCGGCGCGGTGCAGATAGTCCTCATGCTTCCAGCTTTCGGCCAGGACGCTGACCTCCTCGGTAAGGCCCATCTTCTCGATCAGCTCGATCTGGGTGGCAAAGCGGCGCTCGAACTCCGCCTGGGGGTAGAGGTTGGGGTTGTACCAGAGCAGCGTCACGTCGAAATAGCGCGTGAGATACTCCAGCACCGAGGAAGAGCACGGGCCGCAGCAGCTGTGCAGCAGCACGCGCGGGCGCTTCCCTCCGCGCTTTTCGATGATCCTGTCCAGTTCCCGCATATAATTTCGTTTATTCATAGCGCAGACATTCTACCACAGCGCGCGGAAAAAAGCCACAGATTTCGTTGACTTGCCTCGCCGCGATAGACTATAATCATTTTATACCATCATGTGGAGGGATACTTATGGACAGCCGTACCGACAAACAGAACTATTATCTCGATATCGCGGACTCCGTGCTGGAGCGCTCCACCTGCCTGCGGCGCAAGTACGGCGCGATCATCGTGCGCAACGACGAGATCATCTCCACCGGCTACAACGGCGCGCCGCGCGGGCGGCGCAACTGCTCCGATATCGGCGAGTGTACCCGCGAGCGACTGCACATCCCCTCCGGCGAGCGCTATGAGCTGTGCCGCAGCGTCCACGCCGAGGCCAATGCGATCATCTCCGCCTCGCGGCGCGACATGATCGGCGCGACGATCTACCTCGTCGGCCGCGACGCCATGACGAACGAGCTGCTTGCAAACGCCATGTCCTGCTCGATGTGCAAGCGGCAGATCATTAACGCCGGCATCGAAAAGGTCGTGATCCGCTCGACGCCGACGGAATACCGCACGATCGCCGTGCAGGAGTGGATCGACAACGACGATTCGATTTTTGACCTGAGCCTGTAAGAGGCCGCAACCTGCCACAAAGGAGAGACTGTCATGAGCCAGAACATCATCTACTGCTTTTCCGGCACCGGCAACTGTCTGGATATCGCGAAGAACATCGCCGGGGCTTTGGGCGACACGGACATCGTGATGATGCGCCGCTTCCCGGCGCTGACCGATGCGAGAGAGGCCGAGCGCGTGGGCTTTGTGTTCCCCTGCTACGCCGGCGGTCTGCCCGGCGGCGTGGAGGACTATGTCCGCAGCATCGCCATCGGGCCGGACACCTATACCTTCGGCGTGGTCAGCTTCGCCGGCTACCCCGGGATCGGACTGAAAAAGATCCATGACATCATCCCGCTTGCCTATCACGCCGGGATCTCGCACCAGAGCGCGTGCATCTGGCTGATGCCGCACACGCTGATGATCCCGCCGCTGACGCCCGAGAAGGCGCAGAAGCGCTCGGAGGAGCTGGCGGCGAAGATCGCGGAGGACGTGAAGAACAAGGTCAGATCGGACAAGGCTCCGTCTGCTCCGCTGTTCAACAGGCTGGAGGCCTCCGTCTGGCCCTCTCTCGCGCCGAAGAAGGCCGCGGCGTTTACCGTCACCGGCAAGTGCATCGGCTGCGGCCAGTGCGCCTCGCTCTGCCCGAAGGGCAACATCAAAATGGTCGGCGGGCGTCCGGATTTCGGCACCGACTGCGTCCAGTGTCTCAGCTGTCTGCAGTTCTGCCCGCGCCAGGCCATCAACATGGGCGGCGCCACGCTGACGCGCGAGCGGTATCACAACCCCAACGTCAGCGCGAAGGACTTGAACGAAAAGGTCATCCACATCGACTGACGCGCGGGGAAAGATCCTTCGCCGCGTCCATCATGCCGGGAAAAGCAAAACTCCGCTGTCCGATCGGACAGCGGAGTTTTTGCTGTGAAAAATCAGGAAATGGGGACGATGCCGGCGCCGGTCTGGGCGTTGAAGGTATCCACCGCGCCGTCCTGCAGCGCCGCCACCAGCGCGGCGATCTCGGGACGGCTCTCGTCACCGCGGCGAACGGCGATGATGTTGGCATAGGTCTGCGCGGCGTCGCCGGAGGCGTCCTCGATGGCCAGCGCGTCGGTGGTCTTGAAGCCGGCGCCGAGGGCGTAGTTGTAGTTGATAACCGCGACGGTGCCCGCGTCGGCGTTGTCAAGCAGGCTGGGGATCGTGTCGGCCTGGGCGGCCTGGACGTTGAAGCCCTTGGCGTCGACGATGTCGAGCACGCTGACGCCGTTTTCAACGGAAGCGCCCTCGGGCAGAACGATCAGATCCTCCTGGGCAAGCAGGAGCAGCGCGCGGGTCTGGTTGGACTCGTCATCCGGGACCAGGATCGTGGCGCCCTCGGCGATATCGGCAACGGCGGCGACGGTCTTGGAGTAGATGCCGAAGGGCTCATAGTGGATGAGGCCGGCGGAGACGAGGTCGGTGCCGTTGGAGGCGTTGAAGCTGTTCAGATACGGCGTGTGCTGGAAGTAGTTGGCGTCCAGCGTGCCGTCCTGCAGGGCGGTGTTGGGCAGCACATAGTCGTCATAGATGACGATATCGAGCTCGATGCCCTGCTCGGCCAGGACGGGCTTGACGATCTCAAGCAGCTCGGCGTGGGGGGTGGAGCTGGCGCCGACGGTCAGCTTGACAGACCCGGCCGCGGGGGCGGCGGGAGCGGCGGACTGGCCGCAGGCGGCCAGGCTCAGCGCGAGCAGCGCCACGGCGAGGATAACGGCAAGATTCTTCTTCATTTCTTCTTCTCCTTTTCCATTCCTTAGTCTTTGATGCGTTTATCGCTGCGGTGCGCAATGGCGGTCCCCAGCTCCTGAATAATCTGAACGATTATTACAGTCAAAAATACACAGATCCACTTGATGTCGGGGTTGAAGCGCTGATGGCCGTAGCTGATGGCGATCTGTCCCAGGCCCGTGCCGCCGATGGTGGACGACATGGCGGAATAGCCCAGGATCGTGACCATCGAAATGACCGCGCCCATGATCAGCGAGGGCTTTGCCTCCGGCAGGAGGACCTTGCAGACGATCTCAAAATTGCTGGCACCCATGGACTGGGCGGCCTCGATCACGCCGCCGTCCACCTCCTTGACGGAGCTCTCCACCATCCGGGCGATGTAGGGCGAGGCCGCGATGATGAGCATGACGATCATCGCCTTGTTGCCAAGCGAGGTGCCCACGATCCAGTTGGCCACCGGCAGCATCGCGACCATCAGGATGATGAACGGGATCGAGCGGAAGAAGTTGACGAAAATGCCGAGCAGGCGGTTGAGCCAGGGGATCGGGTGCAGCCCGCCCTTGTCCGTGACCGTCAGCACCACGCCCAGCGGCAGGCCGATGACATAGGAGATGGCCGTGGAGATCACGGTCATGTAGACCGTCTCCCAGACGCCGCGCTGCAGGATGCCGTTGTTCCACAGCTTGAGAAACATTTCGCTGAGCATATCTTATTCCACCTCCTTCCAGCGGATGCCGCTGTTCTGCAGCCAGATCAGGATCTTTTCCGCCTGATGGCTGTCCTTGGGCAGTTCGATGATGGTATAGCCGTAGATCACGCCGTCCAGCTCCTTGGTGCTGGCCTGCAGGATGCTGACCGGCGCCTGACAGGCCAGGATCATCTCCGCAATGTGCGGCCCCGCGGTGGTCTCGCCGTCAAAGGTCAGGCGCAGACGCTTGCCGCCCTCGGTCTCCAGCACGGTACGCTCCCGGGGGATGATCAGATCCCGGGCAATCTGCGAACGGGGATTGGTGAACACCTCGCTGACCTTGCCCTCCTCGGCGATGCGGCTGTGGTCGATGACGGCCACCCGGTCGCAGATCCGGTCGATGACCTTCATCTCGTGGGTGATGACGATGATCGTGACGCCCAGGGTCTCGTTGATCTGGCGCAGCAGCTCCAGGATCGCGGCGGTGGTGGTGGGATCCAGGGCGCTGGTGGCCTCGTCGCAGAGCAGATACTTCGGCTTGGTGGCCAGCGCCCGGGCGATGGCCACGCGCTGCTTCTGTCCGCCGGAGAGCTGGGAGGGGTAGGCCTCCGCCCGGTCGGCCAGACCCACGAGAGCGAGGAGCTCCATGGCCCGCTCCCTTGCCTCCTTTTTCCTGACGCCCGCGATCTCCAGCGGGAAGCAGACGTTGCGCAGCACGCTGCGCTGCTCGAGCAGGTTGAAGCCCTGGAAGATCATGCCGATGGAGCGGCGGAGCTTCAAAAGCTCCCGGCGGGGCAGGGCGGTGATGCTCTCGCCGTCGACGATCACCTCGCCGGCGCTGGGCTGCTCGAGCAGATTGATGCAGCGCACCAGCGTGCTCTTGCCCGCGCCGGAGAGGCCGATGATGCCGAAGATCTCGCCGTCGCGGATCGTGAGGTTGATATCCTCCAGCGCGACGATGTCCTTTTCGGCGGTGCGGTATGTCTTGTTCAAGTGTCTGATTTCGATCATGCTGTTTCCTTCCGATGCTTCCCATAAATCAGGCTTGCCGGGCGGAGAAGTATAAAAGCAAGCCAAAAAAGAAAAACCGGGGAGCCCACACGGCTCCCCGGTTTGAAATACAAAAATCAAGCGGGTATGCTGTCGGTGAGCGGAGACTTTTGCGCGCGCATCATCATGCACATGCTGCACATGCACATCATACCCATCATCATGCTGTTGCCGGACGTACGGGCCATGGATGCGGTCTCCTTTCACCTTGATTGCTTTAAATTATAGAAGTGTCCGGGGGCAAAGTCAATTGGTGAAACTGGCTGAAATGTTCTTTTCCGCCGCGGTCGGGCTTGTTCTGTTTCGCAAAAAAAGACGGACTTTATCGGAGGACATCGGATCTGCAAAGCTGTCAGAGCGAGCGAAGCGAAGGATCTTAAGCGAGAACGCAGAAGCGCCTGATAAAAGATTCTTCGTCACTTCGTTCCTCAGAATGACAATTCTTTTGCTGCTCATGCTGTCTTTGTCCCCATATGCAAAGGCCTCTGCAAGCATTTGCTTACAGAGGCCTTTGCTGTTTTTTACTTGAGCGCGTCGAGATACTCGCAGATGCGGCCGACCGTGGTCAGCTTGGCCGCGTCGTCGTCGGAGATCTTGACGCCGAATTCATCCTCCAGCGCCATGATCAGCTCGACCACGTCGAGGGAGTCGGCGCCGATGTCGTCGATGAGGTTGGTCTCGGCGGTGATGGTTTCGGGATCAAGCTCGAACTGCTTGGCCAGAACGTCTCTGATTTTTTCAAAATACATGGTGGATTCCTCCC
>OCTW011549026.1_pt1 | contig 10651 bp, 13 predicted proteins | sample 1539671 | NCBI WGS metagenome assembly OCTW01 (sample SAMN02144230, study PRJEB22623) | gut metagenome | biome: sheep rumen | host: Ovis aries | place: New Zealand
CGGAGCCGGGGTAAATTCATAAAAAAAGGAGGCTAAAATGATAGCGAACAAAGTAAAGCTCAGAATCATAGAACTAAGAGCGGACGGGCTCTCCTATGCCAAGATAGCAGAGGAGGCCGGAGTGGCGAAGCAAACGGCCGTGGACGTGGTAAAAGAGTCCATAGACGAAGTGGCAACTCTCCAGGCTATAGAGATGGAGGCTCTTTTCGAAACGGAGCGAGTAAACAAGAAAGGGAGAATAGAGCAGCTCTCAGCACTCCAAGCACGGCTCCGGGAAGAGATAGAGAGCCGGGACCTCTCAGACGTACCAACGGACAAACTTGTTTCCCTCTTCCTTAAGACCTCCGAGACTCTAAAGGGAGAAGTCTTCTCTCCCATGATCAGAAGCACGGACGAACAGGAGAGCGACCGGAAGAAGAGAGACGAGCTTTCCACACTATCATGGTAAACGAAAAAACAGCAAGGAAATGGACGAAGAATTAAAGAAAAAAGTCCCGGAGTGGGAACTTAACAAGAAAGGGAAAATTAAGCTTTCGGAGATGCCGAACCAGGGGGAAGCCGAAGACCGGGAGCCAAGCGAGGAAGTAAAGCTCCTCTCCTCCATGGGGAGCGTGGAGCAAATAGCGGAGTGTTTTATAGTGGACTACGAGCTTAAGACTCTTTTCGGAAAGTCAAACCTCACCGAAAGGGAGAAAGACCTCCTCCGGGTAGGCATAAACAGGCAAGGCCCAAAGGGAGTGAAAACCTTTCTCACTTGCGTGGCCATCTACGAGAAGAAAGTCAAGAAATACGGGAACTCCTTTATTTTCGAATACGCGGCTTTTGAGGCTGAGGCTAACGAACTGTGTGAGAAAGTAACTGTGTGGGAGAGTTACGACCGGGAAGCGGAACACCTTACAGGAATACTCTCCGGACTCTCCGGAGATGATCTAAAGAGAGCATCCGAGAAAATACGCTCCTATGACTACCGGGGAGCAACCGTCCGGGTGGATGGCTCAAAGGTGAAAATAGACGTGGAGGAGGATGGGGAGCTCTACGAGTCTATAAAGTCCCTCTCAGCCTCAACGGAAGCACACCTAAAGAGAGTAAAAGCCTACGACATCATGCTTTTTGAGTATTTCACGCAAACTAACTTTTGGTTTATGCTACCCTATAACGTGGAAATCATGTTAGACCGCCTCCACTGTTTTCATGACTACGTAGGAGAGTGGCTCCCGGAGAAGTACTTTAAGAGCGTTATAAACGAGAGGAGAGCATCCGGAAAGCCCATCACTCCGGAAGATGAAAAGAGAGCCGTCTTCCCGGACTTCCAAGAAATAGAAGCGGATGAGGCCGCGCTCTTCGAAGCTAATAGGATACTTTCCCAGGAGATAGACTATAAAGACCTTAAAAAGGACTCAAAAAAGGACTCAAAAAAGGACTCAAAAAAGGACTCAAAGGAGGAATAGCATGGACGGAAAAAAGGGAATACTCCGGCAACTTACGGAGGATAGCAAATTAGGCATAGCCCTCAGCAGAGCGCAAAATAATCCCGTACCGGAAAACTACAAGATGGGAAGAGACGTCCTCTTTAAGTTTGGAGATATGGAGAGAGACTTCTTTAAGGAGGCGGAGGAGAGGGCGAGCGGCTTCTACATAGTGAGGGGCTTAGAGCGTAAACTCACGGAGACCACTTTCCAGGCATTTTGTTTTGCCGTGGGACAAACGCTCTATAATCAGAGCTACCAAAGCGGAAACGAGGATATAAACTCCGGGATCTCCAAGAGGGAATCTAAGCAGCTTGCAAGGCCGGGAGAAAAGCACTATTTCGGGGAGATAGTAACCACGCTAAACGACCTTTGCCGCTTAGCCTATGGGGTGGACGAACCATCCACGCAAATGAAAAAGGAAATGGACTCTCTAATAGAAACCATAGACCGGAGCCCGGTAAAAATCACGATGCCAAACGGGGACACCTTAGAAAGCAAAATTTGTGCACGGATGGACGTTTACACCAGGGCCAAAGACGGGGCGAAGACTTACAGGCTCTTTACTCACCCTCTTTTCAGCAGCAACGTAAAGAAAAACTTTGGACTCTTTCCCCAAGACCTTACAAAAAGACTATCAGAAGCCACGGAGAGGAAGACCGCGGCTCACTACAGGCTTATAGCCCTCTTAGGCCGTCAAGACGCAAGGAAACCGTTTATTAGGACGGCTGAGCAGCTCCTTAACGACTTAGGGCTACTTTCAGCATACAAAGCCCAAAAGGGGAGAACAGTAAAACTCCTTATCTCCATATTTGACTCCATGAAAGAAGTGGGACTAATAACCAGGTACGAAATAGAATACATGGAGAGACCGGGACGGAAGACGAAAACACCCTCAAAATTTACTTTCACACTAAACGAGGGTTTTGCAAAAACTAAGTAATCGACACTTGACACTACCCTATAGAGGGGGGGGTGTCAAATGTCGAAAAGGGGGGTGTCAAATGTCGAAAAGGGGGGTGTCAAATGTCGAAAAGGGGGGTGTCAAATGTCGAAAAGGTTTTTGCAACTCCCTAAGCCTCAACGAGTTACAAGGGCAAAAAATCGCTAATATATTTAATATATTTAATATATTTAATAGAGAGAACGAAAAACAAAGGGGCTGAGGCCCCTGTTTTCCGTCTTTCTGATGGCACAAAATAGCATCCTAAAGCCGAATAGTCCGGGCTCCGTCTTCAAGGATCACCGGGAGAACCAGGGAACCGCGAAATTTGTGTAGCAAGTTGTACTTTTGTGCACACAAAAGAGAGAAAGCCTACAGTAGTAGGACGGAGAGCAGCTCTCCTCTCTTCGCGCCTCTTCTCAGATAGTGAAGCACGGAAAAACGCGTATAAGGTAAGCACTTCCCTAAGTATTTAGAACCATAAAAGGAGCATCCGGAAAAATGAGCACAGTAATAGAGCGACTCCCACGGCTGAGGCTCTCACAAATCAAAGTGGCCGAGTTTGCAGCCGGGAGAATAAAGGAGGCCTATTTCGACCTTTGGGGGCTCTCCTATAGAATCACATACGAGGAAGAGAGAGCGGCTCTCCTCTTCAAGTGGACGGACCAGGGAGGGGAAGTCCGAAAGGTACGCGTCAAGATCCAGGAGGAGCGGAGCAATTTAGGCCGTGGCTCCGTCTATTACTTCCTTTGTCCTGTTACGGGAGAGCGATGCCGAAAGCTCTTCTTAGACGGGAAAGTAATTTGCAGCCGGAGGGCTTTCCGCCATCACTACGAGCTACAGGAGGGGACGAAGTTAGACCGGGCTTATATTAGGCTCCGGAAGCTGATGGGAGCGGAAGAGAAGAGCCGGAAAGCCTATTACAGGGGAAGACTCACTCCTTACGGCCGCAAACTCCTCCGGGATGAGGCTAAATTCGATAGCGTCTTTGAAACAATATCGGCCGCGCCACTCCGGGGGAGAGGGAGACCACGCAAGGAGCCACCTCCATACGTCCCCAAACTCTTCTTTGAGTAAAGGAACACCTCCGGACGGGAGAAACGGCCTAAATGGCGGCTATTTTGCCGCCTCAGCCACTTTAAAGCCTCAGCCGGGTAATTTCAAGGGAGAAAGGAGAAAACGGCTCAGAGGGGCTAAAAACGGCTAATTTATGCAAGTACGGAAATAGTACGTTTTTGGAACGTTTTGCGGACGGGCTCCGCTTCATGGTGGAACAGTTATCCGCGAATTTGCAAAAATCGCTTAGCAAGTTGTACTTTTTACCGGTAAATCACGGTAACAGAGGAGGCCATCCGCATGGATGGAGAAACGCGACTTTTCCCTTTGGGATGGGAGAACCAGGAGAGCAGCTCTCTAAGATGAATAGAGCCGGGAGCGGACGGGCTTTTTATTGTAAATAACAACGAATTAACAACGAGAACGAGGCCGGGGAGACATCTTTCCGGCCGTTTTCATGCTATGTAATAAGAAAATAGCAACTTTTTTGTATTATTGTTTGGTACATATCGAAAAAAGTATTATATTTGCAAACGAAAAATAGTAATACTGATAATATGAGTAGAGAAATAGTAAAAGTAAACGGAGCAGCCGTCCGGGTGGGAGACACTACCACATGGAGGGGGCTTATAGCTACCTTTGTAGCATCACAGGACGTGAAAGAGAGCAGCCGGGCTCTTTATACACGGACGCTCACTCAATTTTTCAAGTGGATGGAGAAGACCAGGCGGAAGCTTTCCACTTTAGGCCGTACCGACATTTTAGAGTATAAGGACGCTCTCCAGGAGGAGGGGCTCTCCGCTCTCACTATAGGCTCTTATATCGTCTCCGTCCGGAAGTTTTACGAGTGGGCGGAAGCTGAGAAGCTCTACCCTAACATAGCAAAGGGAGTGAAGACTCCGAGACGGGTGCAAGCTTTCAAAAAGCAACACTTAACCGACAACAAGAGCCGCGAACTCTTAGAGCACTTTCAGAGCCTCAGCCTCCGGGACTTCGCTATAGTAAACCTTATTTTGAGAACCGGGCTCCGCACTATAGAAGTAGTCCGGGCGGACGTGGGAGACATCACCTTTAAGGGAGAAAGACGTATTTTGCGAGTATGGGGAAAGGGCCACATCGAAAAGGACGATTTTGTAGTACTTAGCGAAAAAGCCTACACTCCCATAGCTAACTATTTGGCCACTCGCAAGGGAGCCAAGGCCGGAGAGCCTCTCTTTACTTCGAACAGTAGGCAAAACAAGGGGGAGAGACTCACTACCCGGACTATAAGCGGACTTTGCAAGGGCGGGCTCCGAGCCATAGGGATGGACGGAAAGGAGTTTACGGCTCACTCGCTGAGGCATACAACGGCCGTGGCCATCTTGAAACAGGGAGGCACTATAACGGACGTCCAAGAAGTACTCCGGCACTCCTCCCCTGTTACTTCTCAGATCTACACGGAGAGCGTAAAGGAGGAGCTCCGTTTGGAGCACGCTCCGGAAACCATGTTAGACCAGGCATTTTAAATTTCAAAGATATGGGCTTAGGTATAATAGAACAGCAGCAGAACCGGGAGCGGAAAGTGTATCTTTCCATCCATCACGGGAAAGTAGAACGCTCCGAGAACGGAGCAAAGAGTTATTTCTCCTATGTGGAGGGGAGCGTGGAGGCCATCTACAAAAAGGAGAGGGAGTATAACGGGGAGAAAGTCCTTAAATGGTTTTTTGAGCTCCGGGACGATGGAGGGGAACTTTATTGCATCTCTTTCCCTTATAACTCCGGAACCTTTAAGAGTATAGTCCTTTGCTTAGCCTCAGCCTCCGGGCTCCATGGTGGGAGCGTGGTAAGGATAGAGCCCTATGTAAAGGGAAACTTTACGAACGTAGTAGTTTGTTGCGATGGGGTAAAACTTGAATGGGCCACTAAAGAACTCCCGGCCGTCCAAACGGTAACAGTAGGAGGGAAAACCTACAAGGACGAGTCCAAGAGGATGGAGTTTATAGAGTCCATAGTAGCACGGCTCCGGCAACGCTTAGGGAATAAGTAATATAAGTAATATCGGTAATATTAGTAATATTAAAATATTGATTTATGGAAAAGAACAAGAACACCAGGCCGGGAGCAAATATCAACCTCAGCGAGGAGACGGCCGCTTATTTAGTGCTTTACAGGGACGCAAACGACCTATTTAACCGTATCTTTGAGACGGTGAAGAAGTACACCAACGGACAAACGGACGAAGAGGCGGACAAACTCTTTAAGCCCACTTTCACCGAGGCTTACAACCAGGTAACAAAGGGGCTCCTCTCCATGATAAACAATAGAATAGAGTGGGGGCTCTTAGATGGGAAAGCGGACGAAGTATAGAGCCGGGAGCATCCGGAAAAGGTAATACAATAATATCGGTAATATCGGTAATATGGAAAATGAAAACGGGGCTCTTATAGCAGAGAGCAGCAGCCCAACGGGGAAACGGAGCGAAGCACAGGGAGACGGCTCCACGGCCATAGCCGGAAGCGGAAACACCATAAATGAGGCCTCCGTTATCCTCCGTTTCTTATCTATCATAGAGGAGCAGAGCCGCACTATTACAAGGCTACAAGATGAACTTTTGAGGGTGAGGCTCCAAATAGGGAAATAACATAATATCGGTAATATCGGTAATATCAGTAATAACGGTAATAAAGGTAATATGAGTAATTTAGTGGACTTTGTACAAGAGCAGCTCTACCCGGAAATATACGAGCACTTAGACACCATCTTTCCGGAGATGTGTTTTAGACGCTTTCCCGGAGGATGGAGGAGCCCCAAGAAGTTAGACGGGACGGAGAGCAGCTCCCCACGTCCGGACAAAAGCGTAGTAACCAGGAGGAAGCCTCAACGAGTCTTAGAACAAGGAGGAGACTCCCTTTCCCTTATAGACTTTTATTCAAGCCTCAACGGAGTGGACTTCTTAGAGGCCGTTAAGCGGCTTTCCGCTGCCGTGGGCTTAGAACTCCCTCCCATGGAGGAAAGCGAGTCCTACAGGGCTTATAAAGAGCGTCAAGAGGAATTAGAGAGAGCATCCGCCTCCATGGAGAGAGACCTCTTCACGGATGGAGGCCGCTCCACTTTGGACTATCTCCGGACGGGGAGGGGCTATTCTGAGGAGTTTATAAAGTGGGGCTCCTTTGGTTACATCTCACCGGAGAGAGCAGAAGAGCTCCGGCCGCTCTTCACATACAAGAACCGGGAGGGGGAGGAAGTTTGCGCTCTTCCCTATGGTGTCGGAACTGTTTACACGCTCTCAATACCTTACAGGACTGAGGGGAGAATCTCCGGTTTTGTCTTCCGCAACGTGGACGAGAACCTCCTCAGCTTCACTACAAAGGACGGGAAGCCGGGGAAGATGCCAAAGTACAAGGACGCTTTTATTTCAGCCTCAGCGAGCAAGAAATACCACCTCTTTGGGCTCTCCGGGCTGAGGCTCACGGGAGACGGGGAAAAGGATAGGGACTTAACAGTAGTAGAGGGAGAAATAGACGCTCTTAGGGCTCAATTTGCCGGAGTGGAAAACGTAGTAGCAGCAGCCGGGGGAACTCTCTCCGCTGAGGCTCTCTCCAGGGCGGAAAAAAGGGGAGTCAAAAGAGTGACTTTGCTCTTTGATACTGAGGAGAGCGAAGAGAAACAGGAGAGCACCTATAAGAAGACGGAGAAAGCCGTCCGGGCTATAGCAGCAGCCGGGCTCCGTCCTTTCGTGGCCGTCCTCCCGTCCCCATCCGGGAAAATGGACGTGGACTCCTATCTTAGCGAGCACTCCGGAGAAGAGCTCAAAAATGAAATAGACGATGCCAAGCCGGGAGCCCTCTTCCTGTTTTGGAGAATATACACGGAAGCCGAGGCGAAGACCGGAGAGGGCGGAGCGACCACCTACAAGAACTTAGACGAGCTAAAGCGAAGAGTCTTAGACCTTATAACGGATAGGGAAATTTGCTCTCCCACGGACGAGGACTTAATCCTTAGCGATCTGAGCACGGCCACCGGGGGAGCCATTACGAAAGAGAGCCTCCGGAATGAGGCCGAGAGCATCCGGAAAGCGGAGGAGGCGAAGAGAACGAGCACGGAAGCGAGAGCAGCAGCCGGGGACTTTCTACGGAAGATGGACTCCGGGAACGTCTCCGAGGCTTTAGACTTCATGGAGGGGAAAATATCAGCCATAAAGGAGAGAAGCCGGGAGACGGACTTTAGGGAGCTTCTTTTGATACCATCCGAGAGCGAGCTCTTTGCGGACTTCAAGAACAAACCGGGGGGAGTGCCTACTAACTACGAGTTTGGAGGAGAGCGTTTTATCCTCCCGGCCGGAGCACTAACTTATATTTGCGCTCCCACATCACACGGAAAGAGCCGCTTTCTTGAAAACTTAGCCGTCCAGATCGCCACAAACGGAAATGCCGGGAGCGTCCTCTATTTTACCTTTGAGGAAGATGCCACGGCCGTACGTTTGCAGCTCCTTAACGTCTTCATGGAAACCACCATCACGAACGGAAACAACCTAAGAACCTTAGAACAGTACTATAGGGAGGGAGTCACACGATTTTTCAAGAAAGGGACGTTTGAGCTCTTCAAGAAAAAAGAGAGGGAATTTTCCGAGCTTATCACTTCCGGCCGTCTCCGAGTCTTCCACAAAAGCTATGATAGTGAGGAACTGAGGGCGGCTATAAAGTACATCTCCGGACAAATCAAGGTCCAGGCCGTTTTTATAGACTATATTCAAATGATACACAAGAGGGGGACGAAGCTTATAAGGAAAGACGAGCTCCGGGACATCTGCAAAGACTTTATGGACGTTTCCATAGAAACCGGGCTCCCCATAGTCTTAGCCGCTCAGCTAAATAGGGACGCTCTCTCTCCTGTAGAGATGGACGTTCAGAATATAGCCGAGGCCTCCGAGATAGAGCAGAGCGCAAATACAGTCCTCCTCCTTTGGAACTCCAAAGTAAAGCCGCGTCCCAAGAGTGCAAACTACTTTGCAGACCGGAAGAAAGGAACTCTCACCGATGAGGCCGAGAAACTACAGGAGAGAGGCTTTAATATCGGAGTGGGAGGAAAGATCTACGCGACCTTAGCCAAGAACCGGGGAGGGGAGCGAAATGTAGATGCCGTCTTAGACTTTGACGGAAACACGGGAGTAATAAAAGGGAACTACGTACCAAAAGAGCCGGAGGAGGGAAACCTCTACCCGGAAGACGATGGAGCGGAGTGCCCATATTGATAAACCATAAATTCTATAGTTATGTACGAATCGGACGGAGATTATTGGGAAAGAGTCTGCAAGAGTATCCGGGAACAAATAGCGGAGCTCCAGGCGAAAGACCTTAGAGAGAACCATGTGAGCGAGGAGGAGGCACGGGAGGCCCTCTCCCATCACTTAGAACAGTTAGAACGCTTAGGGGCTACTTTGGAGGACGATATTTGCGGAATCCTCCGGAAAGTGGAGGCCTCAGCGAAGATAAAAAAGGAGATAGAAGCCAAGGAGGAGAAACTCCGGGAGTGCACCTCCGAAATGTTTAGCGCGAAAGGTTACTAATATGGGAAAGATAATAGCTATAGCAAACCATAAAGGAGGAGTAGGGAAAACAACCTCCGTGGCGAGTATCGGAGCGGCTCTCTCAGAGAAAGGGCTCCGCGTCCTGTTAGTGGACTTAGACGCACAAGCGAACCTCACGGGAAGCCTCCTCTCAGGAGAACCAGGGAGGACGATCTACGAGGCTTTAAGGGAAAAGGACTCCCTCCCCATCATAGAACTAAGGGAGGGGCTCTCCATAGTCCCGGCCTCTTTGGACTTAGCCGGGGTGGAATTGGAGCTCTCCTCAGCCATGAGCCGGGAGTTTATTCTTAAAGACCTCTTAGAGCCCATAGCGGAGGCCTACGACTTCATTTTATTGGACTGCCCTCCGTCTTTGGGGCTTATCACGGTAAACGCTTTTGTAGCAGCGCACGAAATTATAATACCTCTCACGGCTGAGGCTCTCCCCTTTAAGGGGCTCACCATGATAGAGCGAGTTATAACGATGGTGCAAAGGAGGCTAAACACCGGGCTCCGGCTCTCCGGAATCCTCTTCACGCGATGGGAGGGGCGGAAGCTTAACAAGATGGTGGAGGAGGCCATCCGCACGAAATACGGCTCCATGGTGTACGATGCCAAGGTACGCACTAATATTGCTATCGCTGAGGCTCCGCTCTCCGGCACGGACATTTTCTCCTATAATGCCAAGAGCAACGGAGCCCAGGACTACAGGGACGTAACGGAGGAGCTCCTCTCCCGTCAAAAATGATAATACGGTAATATCAGTAATAACAGTAATACGAGTAATAAAATGGATAAAAAGCAACAAGAGAAAGTCTTTAAGGGACTTAGCTCCCTGTTAGGAGAAGAGGAAGAGCCTCAGCTCCCCAAGGACATAATAGACACTATAGAGGACGTGACTCTTAAGGAGGCTCTCCACAAAAAGCGGATGGACGGCCGGGGGAGGCCGAGAAAAGACCAGGAGCACGGCTCCAAAACAAGAGGCTACACTCGCATGACCACTATAGTAAACGTGGCGAAGATGGAGAAACTTAAGGAAATAGCCTACTTAGAGACTCTCACTATAAAAGAAGTTATGGAGGCCGCTATGGACTTAGCCATAAAAGCCTACGAGGAGAAGCACGGGGAGATAGATACAACTAAGCCCCATCACAAGGGAAACCCGAATAATTTGTTTTAAAACCATAGGAGAAATAGAAGATGCCAAGAGTTATTTTAGGAGTCAAGCTCTACAATACAAAGGAGATGGCCGAACTATTAGGAGTAACGACCGGAACAGTACAAAAGTACATCCGGGAGAAGAAAATAATAGTCCGTCTTATAGGTGGACGTCACTACGCGAGCGAGGAAGACCTCAGAAACTTTCTCACCGGAGGAGAATAAGTAAGTTTGTAGAAAACCGCGCTCCCCTACTTTCCGGAAATTAGTAATACAAATAAAACGGCTTTTACTTCCATAAAGTTTGCATTACGGAAGTATGAGAAGACGGAGAGGACGGAGCCGGGGTAAATTCATAAAAAAAGGAGGCTAAAATGATAGCGAACAAAGTAAAGCTCAGAATCATAGAACTAAGAGCGGACGGGCTCTCCTATGCCAAGATAGCAGAGGAGGCCGGAGTGGCGAAGCAAACGGCCGTGGACG
>OCTW011618440.1_pt1 | contig 10647 bp, 8 predicted proteins | sample 1539671 | NCBI WGS metagenome assembly OCTW01 (sample SAMN02144230, study PRJEB22623) | gut metagenome | biome: sheep rumen | host: Ovis aries | place: New Zealand
CATTGGAAGGGCATAATAAGTTACATTGTAGTTTTTGCCGTCTGAGGCAGTTGTCAAGTAATCCTTGACAACTGAACTTTCTTCCAGTTCCTTTTCCTTTAGTATATTAAGAATATGCAAACTGATATTCTGTTTTGAGGTGTCAAAAAGCAATGACATCTGCTGCTGGTTCATCCAGATAACGCCGTCTTTTGAGTAAAGCTTTACATCTACCTTGCCGTCGTCTGTATTATAGATTATGAGTTCGTCTTCCATGGTCTCTCCTATTTTACAAACTTAAGGCTTGCAAGCTGCTTCTGGATTTCTTCTTCCAGCTCATGGCTTTCCTTGAACATGGCAGTAAGTTCTTCTGTATCAGTCTTCATCTGTGCGTTGAATTCTTCTTCGCTGATGTCCACATACTCAATCTTGATGTCAAAATACTGGCCTGCGCTAAGCATGTAGCCTTTTTCTTTTATTTGCTCGTAGGTTACGGCTACGCTAAAATCTTCTACGGCTTCTTTATTGCGGAAGGTCTTTACAATCTTTTCAACTTCTTCTGGTCGCAGACGGCGTTTCTGATTGTTTCCTTCCTTGTATTCTTCTCCAAGTTTTGAGGCATCAATCAGAATTACTTTGTCGTCATCAGTTTTTTCTGAGCGGTCAAAAAAGAGGACGCTTACGTTTGTTCCTGTTGTGGCAAAAACATTGCTTGGCATGCTTACCACACCAAAAATAATGTGGTCATCCACAATTCGTTGTAGAATCTTTTTTTCAACGCCGGACTTTGCTGTAATGAATCCTGTGGGAACAACAATTGCGCCCCGGCCCGTGCTTTTTAGGGAGTTGATTACATGCTGAATAAAACAGGTGTAGATTGCCATTTTCGGCTTGTTTGGATCTACAGTCTTTACTTTATTCGGAACCCCTGCCCAGAAGCGAACTCCGTCACTTGCAAGTTTTTCCTGATACTCAGGGAAGTCTAATTTAAAAGGAGGATTTGAGACTACAAAATCAAACTTTTTTAAGGTGCCATCATTTTCTTTGTGGAATGGTTCAAGAAGAGTATTTCCCTGAACGATATTCGGAAGGCTTCCAACAAGATTATTAAGGATAAGATTAAGCCGGAGCATTTCGCTTGATTTGTCTGAAATGTCCTGGCTGTAAATAGAACAGCGGTCTTCCCCGATCTGGTGGGCAAGAGCCATGAGTAAAGTTCCAGTTCCTGCAGACGGGTCATAGCATGTGGCACCTTTGTATTCCTTGTTATCTTCAAGTAGAAGCATTGCCATTACTGTTGCGATTTCACGCGGGGTATAATATTCAGCATATTTTCCGCCACCAGCATTGTTATAATCTTTAATCAAATACTGGAAGATTCCGCTGAAGAAGTCATACTTTTCATTAAATACAGATTCAAAGTTAAAGCTTGCAACTGCACTCATAAGAGAACGGGCAAAGTTGTCTCGCTTTGTTGTATCTTTTACTTCTGTTGTGATAGCAGAGAAAATCTGTACTTTTGTTTTTCCTGAAGTGGTTACAGAGAAAGTTTCTGAGTTAAGACTTGAAATCTCAATAAGTGTGGAATCAAGCAAAGTTGAAAAGTCACCATTTCCAGAAGCATTATAAAGATGCGCTAAAGTTTGATGCGGTTTTAAGCGAGGTACATTTCCTGGGAGATAAGTAAATAAATCTTCTACTTCTTCTTCGCTAAATGTATCATATTCAGCATCCCATTTTGGAGCTTTTGAAAGCCTTGATTTATACGGGCTGTCTATATGTTTTGCTTCATAGCCAAATTTGTCATTAAAGAATTTATAAAGAAAGATTTCTGTAATAATGCGATATTCACTTCCGCCGTTTGCAAGACCGTATTCTCCGGTTGTTGTTTTTAATGAATCAATAAGGGCAATTGTTTTTGAATTTAGCCCGGAATTCGGAGTTCTGATATCGGAGTCAAGTTTGGATTGAGGGGTTTTAAGTTCGTAATTTTTCATTTCTTTTCTTCCTTTTGATGTTTTGTTATGCTGACAAGTATTTTTATAAGCTCTTCATTTTCAGCATAAAGGGTTTTATAGTAAGCTTCATCCAAATAATCGCTTTCATGAAGCAGTTCCAACCAATAGGCAGTTTCGTCAGCTTCTTTTAGTGAAATATTTAGCTTTGCATAAAAATCCGCCTTGCTTTGCCCCCTGCCAGCCTCTCTTGCATTAGCACCAATGCTTGTTCCGCTCCTGAGAATCTGCTTAGAAATAACATACTCTTTTTTTTCGTTAGTCAGATACTTGTAGAGAACAATAATTTTCAAAGCAAACGCCTTACTCTTTTCACAGATTATGCTTCGTTCCATAAATCACTCCCAATTCCGCCCTCCTACCTCCGAACTCCTACCTCCGAACTCCGCACTATAATTCCTTGTACTGATGAATATATTCATTTGATATTAAGTTTGTTAAATATTTTTTGTCATCGATTGCTGCCTGAATCCCAAGTGCAAAAAGTTTTTTGCTTACATTGCTCATAACATCCTGCTTAAACTTTGCTTCACTGCTTGGTTGAACAATATGTGGATTCAAATCAACGTAACTATCGATAAGGCATTTCATTTCATAAAGATTTTCGCACAAGGTCATCTCATTAGATGAGATTATTGGTTTAGCACGAGTAATGTTTTCTTCCTGAATACGTTTTTGAATACGAACAAATTTTTCGTCATTGTTGTATTTCTTTTTAAGCATATTGTTTCTGGCATTGATCTCTTTAATTTTTGCCATTACTTCGTCCATGTAATGTACTTCTTCTTTTGCTTCTTTTACATTTGCAGGAACAAAGCCTTTTTTACGGAAGAAAGAACGGAATTCATCTGCGAGAATTACATACTTTTCTTCTTTCTGGTCGAAGTTACCTTCAAACTCACGCTGTACTCTTTCGAACTTTTCTTTAAGGTCATTGATTACAATGGCAAGTTCTTCTGGAACTCCTTTTATAAAGCTGAAGTCAATTTCACTTAAAGCAAGGTTAATGATTCCACTGACATCATCTTTATGGTCATTTCCTTCCAGCATATTAATGCGTTCAATTCGATGATTTACTTCTGTGATTAAAGTTGGAATTGTGCCAGGAAGCATATTGCGGACTTTTTCAGATAGTTCAGAATCTCCACTGGAACGAATTCTATTTATAAGAGATTTTGCATCATCAAGAGTTGTGCGAAGTTCGTACAAAACATTTTTGTCTTCAATACTGTCCAGTTGAATCCGGAACTCTTCTTGATTTGAAACATCATAGTACCAGAGAACATTTTTGATTTTCTGGACTTTCTGATTGATTTCTTCTTCACTCTCTATTACTGCAGTTCCAACTGGAAGTTCTTCGCCAGTTTCTGCAGCATCGTTTGTACGGTTCAGTTCTTTTAAGTAGCGGTCATTTGTTGAGTCGAAATTTTCTTTTATATCAACAAAATCCACGACGTAACCGTATTTAAAATCTTTATATGGTCGGTTTACACGAGTAAGTGCCTGAAGCAAATCATGCCCATCTAGTTTTCGGCCAAGATACAACTTCTTAAGACGTGGAGCATCAAAACCTGTAAGAAGCATTTGATTTACAATAATTACATCTATTGTCTGTTTCTTTTTGAATTCTTCGATGTATTCTTTTCGTTCTTCTTTATCCCCTTCATCATGAAGAATCAAAGTTGCAAGTAATGGTTTTTCGATTTTTGGAGCTTTCATAGGATCGTAAGTTCCGGCAAGATTCATTTCCTTATATTTTTTTGCAACATCATATCGCTCACACCAAAGCTCATAGAATTTTCTTGCCTGCTGGTTTGTCTTGCAAACAACCATCGCAGCAACAGTATCATCTGCTTTTTCGATTCTGAACTTACGGATATCATCAATAATATAATCAATGAGGGCATTCAGATATTTTTCATGCTCTATAATTTTATCTCTATCAATATCAGATTTTTTAACTTCAACATTTCCAGCTAGTTCATCAAGAATCGCTGTAAGTTTTTCCTTGTAAACTGTCTGAATAGGTTCACGCATAAGTTTAAGTGTGTAACCATCTGCGATTGATTTGTCGTAATAATATGTATCAATATAATCGCCAAATACACGCCAGCTTTCTCGTTCTTCATGAAGAAGAGGTGTTCCTGTCATTGCAATTTTTATGGCATCTTTATCTGCTTCCAAAAGATTTGCAAGGAATGAGCCTTCTGGATTGTATCCACGATGAGCTTCATCAATAAAGAAAATGCGCTGTAGTTTTGTGTTATATGAGTTTTCAATATTTACTGGAGTATGGTCTTCCTTAAACTTCTGAATATTTACGACCATTATTTCCAAAGCACCTTCTTTATTCTCTACAAGGTTGTTGCTTCGGAAATCTGCCATAAGTTCATCACGACTTGAAGCGGAACGAACATTAAGTCCACGACTTGCAAACTCATCTATTGCCTGTTCCATAAGGGCAATACGGTCTACGATGAAATAGAACTTTACAGCAATATTTTTATTAGCAAAGTAGTCTGTCAGACTTTTTACAGAGTAATAAGCAAGAGCTGTTTTACCAGAACCTTGTGTATGCCAGATGATTCCACTTTTTATTCTTTTGTCCAAAGCTCTGCGGATTGCAAGAGAAGCAAACATCTGCTGATATCGCATAATGTGTTTTTGAAGCTCTGTTGTTTTTTCACCATTTTCAAGTTCGATGGTTCTTTCTACATAAGCAAAACCATAGCGAAGCAGGAAAAGAATTCGTTCTTTACATAACATAGATGTAAGGACACGGTTTGTTGGAGTATCAATTTTACAGTTGGTAGTAAACTCTGGAAGGGAAGGAAGAGCCTGACAGTTTCTGTGGCGACATACTTTTTTTACAATGTCATCAGTAATCTGTTCATAAGGATATTTTGCGACAAAGTTTTTATCCTGTTCACGAAAAACATTATAAAATGCTTTTTCTTTCGCTATACAACAATAGAAGGCTCCCTGGACTGGTACACGGTTGTTGTTATCATATTCCTGATTATTAGAATAAATCATCAACTGTGTGATGTTAAAAAATCTTCTGAAAGCTTTATTCTTAAAACGAGTATTTGTTCTATCGAACTCAGCCTTCATTCCTTCGTGATTATTAGGTTTCTTTACTTCGATAAAAGCAAGTGGAAGTCCGTTTATAAAACAGGTTATGTCTGGACGGAAATTATCTTTTGTATCTTCATTTTCACATGTAAACTCAGTCGTTACATGCCACGTGTTGTTCTCTGGATTTTCAAAATCAACCAAACGAATACCAGATTTTGTTGAGAGGTAAGAATAAAACTCTTTTCCAAGGTCTTCATTATTAAGACAGCCAATAAGTTTAGTGAGATAGTTTTTACAGTCTTGTTCTGAAAGTGATGGATTTAGTTTAGCAAGCTGAGAAAGAAAAATGTCTGTAAGAATATTTGTGCTATGGTCATATTTTTTTATTTTATCAAGATATGTATAACCAAGCTTACAAAGGTGTAAAGCTGCCGGGACCTGTACGCGGGTATTTTCATTGAAATCTGAAGACATTTTAAAACTACCTTTTGTCTATTATAGCACGTTTTCATGATTTCGGGAAGGTGAATGTCTTTATATTCAAGATAATTACAATTAATCAAAAGATAGCAATAATCATAAAACGAAAGAACAATTGTATTGATATTTATGAAATATTCATTTTGTATTAGTTCTTCAAACATAATTTTCCTAACTTTTGTCGTAAAAGTGTATTCAAATTGTTCCTTGTTTGAGCTTTCAGGATTTTCAAATTTTTCATCCGCAAAGGCTTCTTTTGAAAAATCAAAATGATTAAAACTATTGGTAAACATATTTGTTAAATTATTCTGTATGAAAAAGTTTTGAACTATTTGTGCCATATTCTCATTTGTTGAATTATAAAAAAGCTGTACCAGTTTTATATAATTTAATAAGGATTCTGAGGCTGCAGTTCTTAAAACTTCTTTTATTGTAAGTGGATTACTCTTTTCCTGCTTTAGCATATTTGATTCATATAATGTGTAATCTATAAAATCCGGTATATTAATTTTTTCACCATTTTCTAAATTCAGAGTTCCAACAATATGATATTCAGTGAAATCAGGAAAAACCCGGAAAAACTGCCAAAGGCAAGTAAATATGTAAAAACAGAGATTGTATTTTATGTATAAAAATTTATGCCATGTACCTTTAATTTCTTTTAGAGGAAGCTTTATATTTGAGAAAGAATCAGAAATTTCTTTAGAATATTCTTCAAAGTCTGTGGATAAAACTTTTTGTACTTTTTCACTTAGGGCTTCATATCTGCTATTTTAGTGGTCATAAAATAAAACTGTTGCGTCAATTTTAGTGACGCTATTTTTTCAGTTGGATTATTAAGCAAATAAATCATTTTTTTCTCCATTTCATAAAAATGTACATTATTTAGAGTATACCACGACAAAAGTGTCAAATAACGACACTATATAAATTTAATAACATTCATCATCATTCAGAAAAATTTATCTGAAATACATTGAACGCAACTTTGCGTTTAAAAGATTTCCAAAATCTCTCTTCTTTCAATTGTTTTGAAAGATGTTTTAAGCAAATTAAAAAAGGCTTTCAAAACCGACAAAGCAGAATTGAAAGCCTTTGAAGTTTAATCCTTTATTTTGTAATTTGCATACTTTCCTTTTTGGTTAGGAACAAGTTTTCCTTCAGCAAGTAACTTTTTAATTTGTGAATAAGCCTGGTCACTTGTAAGCTTTAGTAAATCCATTACATCTTCTTTTGTAATTATTCCATCCTGCTGCTTAGCAAGTTTAAGAATCAGTTCTGGATAGCGAACTGCATCGATGTCCGTCTGCCTAACATATTTTGCACTTTCGTTATTCTGCTTATAAACTTTTGCACTCAGAATGTAAGAACGATGAGTTCCATTTCCAATTGCTTCTATAAGTCCGGCTTCAACAAGATTTTCTATTGTGGTAATTGTACGGGTTTTATTAATATGGACAACTTCACTTAATCTTTCCATATTTACTCTGCGTTCACTGCGAATGGTGGAAAGAATCATCAGCGCATTTATTGAAAGAGGGCGGTCTCTTCTGTTCTGTTCATCTGCAATCATTTTTGTAAACTGCATATCAGGATTTGCTCGTGGAACAAAAAGTTTAACTATAGATGATGTACTTTCTGAATAATCAGGCCAAGGTCGACCGTAAAGAATTGAACCTTCGTATATTCTATCGATACCACGTCCGGTTTTTTCAACCATGCCAGTACGTTTTAATACATCCGATAAACAAGGGTTTCTGCCATGAGGTTCAACGGAAATTAGGTTTTCTGCATTTACACCTTCGATGAATCCACCTTGGCTAGAAATTGTCATTCCTTCATCATCGATTAAAACTCTGACTTGGCCTAACTGTGTATAATCACGATGACCAAAAGCATTTAATAAACCTTCGCGGAATGCTGCAAGGGTGAACTCTGGAACAGGAATCCGGAAAAGACCGTACTCCATTTCTTTCTCAGGATTCCAGGCTGTAAAGTAAGTTGAAAATCTTTCAAACAGCTTTCCTAATGGTTCGTTTGAAGTTTCGTTTATTTTTACATTTGTTCCCGATAAGACTTGAAATGATGCTCTGTGGGTTGGCATAAAGCGTTTTAAACTTTCAGTTTTTCCAAGGAAAAGTAATCCTGTTACAGTTGGCATTTTTTTTCCATTTTCTTCTGCAACAAAGTGAAGGGCTTTATAAAAGTCTTCCTTATTCAATTCAAGCAAAGATTTATCACTTCCAGGGTTATTTTTAATAATACTTCTCAGGTGCTCAAATTCCAGAATATCTAAATCTTCTTCTGTTGCACCGTCAACTGGCTGTGCAGAAAAATCAAGAAGACTTAATTCTGATAATCGGCTTGGAATTTCATATGGGAACAAGGGGACTGCTTCAGGAGAACCGTCAAATTTTAATCTGCGACGTAAGGTTTTTCCGCTTGAAGTTGCTGTAACTGTTCTTGCTTTTGGAACTTCAATTTGGAGTATATCTATTTTCTCTTCAGTTATAACTTCAGCCCTTGTTGAAATTGACGGAACCGTGCTGTTTGCAATTAGAGCCATTACACCAATAGAATCTTTATGCTGTTTTGTAAGTCCAGTTATATCTCCATTGTCTTCAACTCCAACATAAATTATACCGCCTTCAGCATTAGCCATCCCAACTACAGCTTCAATTAATTCAGAGTCTGGTAATCCATTTTTTTCCTTTGTATCTGATTTAAACTCAGTAAAAAGGTCTTCTTTTACAGGTATTGTTCTCATACTATTTCCCTTTTAATTCGATTATAATACGTTTTAACTCGGTTTGTCGAGTTAAAATAAAAATCTAACTCAGTTTACCGAGTTAAACCGAGTTAGATCCCGAGTTAGAATTAAGCAATTCCAAATCTCTGAGAGATTCTCGCTACATCTTCTTCAGAAAGATTTAATTCTCCAAGTTCCAGCTTAGCAATCCGCTTATCCTTTAGAATCTGTCCTTTCTTCAGGCCTTTTTCAAGTTCTGACAAAACAAACAAAACACCGAGCTTAAAAGAATCAGAATTGATGCCTTTGCCAGTATTAGAAGATTTTTCATCAGCAACTTCTTAGATAACTCCGGCCTTCTTTTTGGCTTCCGCAGTCTTGATCAATTCATGAGTCTTATTGATGGAAATACTTCCGTTTTGAATCTTCTCCAAAAGTGAAGTATCCGCCTTCTTTGCAATCTCGCGCATCTTGCAAACCTGGCGGGCTGACTTATTAAGCTGTCGTCCTATTGCTTCATCTGAAGACCCTTGAGCATTAGGATTTGAACGTCTGATTTCATCGAGTTTCAAAAACTCAGCAAAATACTCACCATCTGTCAAACGTCTGGAGTTCAACTGCATCTTGTATTCATATTCAATAGTTTCATCACGACTATCAAACTTCTTCACAATAACAGGAACCTTTTCGAGCCCCGCTTTCTTTGCCGCCATACGAACGGTCAAGACACGCTGCACTTAAAGTCTTGACTCGTCCGTTTGACAGGTGTCCATAATTGTACACCTGTCATAAAACGACTGTGCCCATCGACAATGATATAAGCCTCAGTTACGATAATCGGTCTGGACTTATCAAATCCATTGGTCCGCATATCATTCGCAATTTCAGCAACCTTATCATTTTCCTGCTGGAATACATTCTTGAAGTCCCTGTCAAAACGAAGTTGTGAAACTTCCACCATCTTAATTTTTGCATTGTCTTTATCGTTAGCCTTTTTTGTCGTATTCCCAAATAACCTCATATCTAAATCCTCATAAATCTACATGTTTGCAACCATTTTGAAATTCTTGAATTCTACAGGTTCATTTGTGCTTTCATTTTTGAAAACTTCCTTGATGGCTTCCTTTGCGATTGCCAGTGTCTTTTCCTGCTCAAGGAGCTTTCCGTAATGGTCCAGCATTGCTGTTGTTTTGTGGCCGCTTAATGCCATTACAACACGCTTATCTGGAATAACATCAAGCATACGTGAACAGAAGAAGTGTCTCCATGAGTGGAAGCAGATTTCCTTTGGATTTGGATATTTCATAAGAGTCAAAGCTCTTTTAAGATATTTATTCCACTGTTTTGAACATGCAGGTTTTGTCGGATCCATACCAAAGAAGATAAAACTTTCATCACCATCAAAATACGGATTCATCTATACCTGAATCATAAGCCCTTCTCTAAGTTCATCAGAAATAGGAATAGGGATATCTCTTTCTTCACCATTCTTACAGCTTTTTAATCCCATGTATTTACACCAGGACTTCCAACGTGGATGCCGTCCAGCTGAATATCTTTTACGCGAAGGGCCGCAATTTCTCCGGCACGCATGCCTATGTGCATAGCAACTCTGTTTGCAACTCTTGCTGCATCATTATCCCAGTAGTCGCCGTGGAAAAGATTCTCTGCTTCATCCATTGTCAGAATATGTCTTTCCTGAGATTTTGTAGTCTTTCTACGAAGACCTTCATAGCAAATGTTTTCGGTGTATCCTTCGTTGAAGGCCCATTTAAGAGGAATTGTGATTGAATCAATAATTCCGTTGATTGTCTTTGGGGCAAGAGTCTGAATTCTTTTTTCTGCCAGAACAGATTTCAGATCATCCTTTGTGATTTCGCCAATGTACTTTCCTTTGAGGGCAGGGAGCCTGTAAAGGCGGACTCGGCTATCGCAGGTTTTGCAGTATGACATTGAAATGATTTTTCCTGTTTCTGCAGCCATTGATTTTACATAGGGAGATTCTTCATAGCTCCAGAAGGTTTCAAGAATATCATCAATCAGGATGCTTTCTTTTGTTTTTGGACGGATAGCAGAGATGATAATTTTTCTGTCCTTAAGAATCTTGATGATTTTGCAGATATCTTCTTCTTCAAAATCATAAGTTTTTAGATTGTTGAATAAAGCAAGCTTGTCCATGTTCAACTTGCTTTCGGATGGTTTTGCACTGTTGATTCGTTCAGGAATATTGCCGTTTACAAGCCATTCCATTGCAATCTTATCTGCTGAACTTCCCAAAAACAAAAAAAGGCCTGTTCAAATGAACAAGCCTAATGTATAGCTGGGGCAGGACTCGAACCTGCGGCC
>OCTW011606439.1_pt1 | contig 10645 bp, 8 predicted proteins | sample 1539671 | NCBI WGS metagenome assembly OCTW01 (sample SAMN02144230, study PRJEB22623) | gut metagenome | biome: sheep rumen | host: Ovis aries | place: New Zealand
ACTCCTTCTAACTCCTTCAACTTGAGAAAGTTGAATTAGATTTATATTCTTACTGAGTTGGAATAAATACCAAGGAAGATGTCGCGCAGGACATCAGGCTCGGTAATGTCAAACTCGTCGAGTTTCCTCACACGGCGTAGGAAGGCGTCGCGCTCGGCGTCAGTATAGTGGTGGCGAAAGCGCTGCTGGCCGTAGCGCAGGTCATGGGCCACGTAATTGTTGGGCCACAGGTGATAACCTCTATTGATACGCCAGTCGATAAGCTGTGCCACCTCGCGGTGATACTCGTTGCTGGTATAGCTGTCATACTGCCGCAGGTCATCCTCCTTCAGCGGACGCCCGATAGTGAAATGCACACGCCCTTTGCGCTGGCTTATGCCGGTGAGGATGCTGTTAAGGTCTTCGCCGGGTTTCTTGACGTAAGGCTGCGAGCGCGACTGGTAGAGTTCCAAGGCTTTAAGGATGTCGCAGGGCTCCCACTCATAGCTCACCGTCACGGGCACGATATGCAGGTCGGCGAGTGCGCGGATCTTATCGTCGGCCATGCTCATACAGAACATCTTGATAAGCCCTTGGTCCGTCTGGTCGTAGCCGTCTTTGGTGCGGCCGTTGCGCTGAGCTATCCACAGGCTCTGATGCTTCTCGGTGAGCACGTAGCGGATATAGTCACTGAGGTGACGCGAGGAGAGGTAAAAGTCTCTGAGGTTGCCGCCCCGCTCTACGCGGAACATCTTGTTGCACTTGCCGATATCGACGACCAGCGGCGATGACATCAAGTTGGCGCCGAAAGTGATTTCCGTCGTCTCGTGGCCGTGCTTATAGAGGAGATACTGTAGCAGACAGGCGTCGAGCATGATGTCGCGATGGTTGCTCACGAAGAGGTATTGCCGCCCGGGGGCGAGCTGCTCCATGCCGCTATAGGTAAAGGCGGCGATGCTACGGCTGATGACCTGCTCGTTGGCACAGCGCATCACTTCCAGCTGGAAGTCACGGATGGTACGGAATGAGAGCATCATCTGCCTAATGTCTTCAGGATTACGCCCCGGATAGACGTAGGTGCAGAGCAGCCCGAAGAAATTGCTCTCCACAATCCGCTGCATAGCGGCGGGAATCTCCGCGTCGGTATAGGGACGTATGTCGTCAAAGTTGCTGTTCATATAGCTCTTGGTTACGGTAGTAGTTGGCCAGCCTGCGGTAGGGAGCCCAGTAGTCGTCGGTCTCTATCCTGCTACACATCTGCTGGTAATATTCTTGATAGTGGTGGCGCGTCTGCTTGGCGCGCTCCAGGAGTGTGGCGGATGCGTTTTGGTTCTGCTTACTTGTTATTCTTTCGCCTATCTCTACGTCGATGCGCCCTTTGCGAAGCATGAAGTCGCGCTTAGGCAGCACGTGACCGGGACCGTGCAGATAGACAGGCACGATATCGGCCTGCAGTTGCTCGGCCAAATAGAAAGCTCCTTTGTGGAATCGCAATATACGGCAGTCGTCAGAGCGTGTGCCCTCGGGAAACACGCAGATGCAGTAGCCGCGGCGGTAGATGTCGCGCAGCTGGTCTAAATGGTTCTCTATGCCGTCGCTAACAGGTACAAACTCCGCCCGATGGACGACCATGCCATAGAAGGGGTTGCGCCACACCCAGTCGTTGGTGAGAAACACCAACTTCGGCGTCAGCATCATCAGACACATCAGGTCGAGGTGCGACTGGTGGTTGCTGATAATCACGGCGGGGCGCTCAAAGGTCTCGCCGGCGGTGTTGTCGAGATGAAACGTCACCCCCGGCACGCGGTGGATGACAAAGTCGGCCAGCCACTGTAGCAGGCGGTGATACTTCACCCGCCGCTCTTCGGTCATCGTGCCCAGATGGAAGTAGAGCCACGTGAAGGGCAACAGCAACAGATACATCACGCCGAGGAAGAAACCCATGGCGAAGAGTGAGCGGCCGAGGCGGCCCACCGTGACAGGTAATCCACCCTCATTTACCAGCCAGCGGAACACCAGCGGCGGCAGGTAGTTAGCCATGAGCACCACCACCCCCATGCCGATGATGCTTACCTCGCCCAATGAATGAAGGGCGGGATGGCGGGCCACAATAAGCGTGCCCATGCCTATGAACATCAGCGCTGCAGAGAGCATAATGCTGCGCCAGTAGCTTTGTAGGCGACGGCGACCAGTGGTGTACTCATATATTAGGCCCTCGGTGATGAAGATGGTGTAGTCGTCGCCCTGTCCGAAGATGAAGGTGGCCAGGATAATGTTGACGATGTTGAACTGTATGCCCAAGAGCTCCATCAGTCCTAATATCCACACCCACCCCACGGTCAGAGGCAGAAACGCCATCAACGCCAGCTCTATGCGGCGGAATGAGAGCCATAGAAAAGCAAACACCACAATCCCGCAGACGAAGCTGACATAGTTGAAATTATCCTGCAATATCTCTACTAACTGTGCTCCCACGTTAGGGGCGTTAATCAGATGCTGCCCGCCAATGAACTGCGCCACGGGGGCAAAGAATTCGGCATTCTGTGGCACCGGCATCGAGGCCATCAGGTCATAGAAAGGTGTAAAAGCGTCGGCAGCAAACCCCTGGCGGGCTGCCTCCGCCTGCAGTGTCGTCGCAAGGTCTGTATGACGCCGCAGGAAATCATCCCACAGCCGCAAACGCTCCTGCTGCTCGGCAGCGGATGGTATCAGGGTCAACGCATCGGCGGGCATATCTTCCGACAGCTGCGCCAACAGCGCCATATCCTCGCGCTGCCCGTCGGTCATATAATTGATATGTCGCAGGTCGGCGTCAAACGATGTCTGCAGGCTGAAGTAGGCAAGAAAAAGAGTGAAGAGAAAGAGACCCAGTCCCTTCAGACCCAGGCCCTCCCCCGGTCCCTCTCTGTGAGGGAGGGGAGAGATTACTCCTTCCGCTGTATTGCCGCCATCAGTGTAATTACTCCCCTCCCTCACAGGGAGGGGCCGGGGGTGGGTCTGCTGTGGCATCACCACCAGAACAAAGAGTATCGTGCCTACGAGCATGAGGGCGCCGAAGAGTCCGAGGTCGCGCATGGCGGCGGCATCAACCCATAGCAGGCAAAGGAAGGCGCTGACGGTGGTAATGTTGCCCACGAGCAGGGGGTGTACCATATCGCTGAGCGCCTGACGGCTGTCGCCCATCTCGCGCAGATGATCGAGGAAGTGGAGAGGATAGTTCACGGCTATGCCGATAATGACGGAGCCTATGCCGAGTACGATAACCGACATGCTGCCGCGCAGCAAGGCCATACCCGCCACGGCCGTGAGCCATCCAAAGCCTAAGGCGGCGACAATCCACAACAGATCGCTCAGACGGCGGTAATGCCAGAGCAGCAACGCCAGGATGAGCGTCACGCTGATGCCTACGGCCAACATGCTGTCACGCTTAATCTGCGTGGCATTGCTGACAGCTATCAGCGGCCCACCGACGGCCGACACCCTGACGCTGGGCAGCTCGGCCGCCGTGCGGGCAATGACGGTGTCAATCATCGCGGCCAGCTCTGCATTACGCGCCGACTCACTCATACCGTAGGGTGAAGAAAGGAAAGCGAGGGCACAAGACCCACCCCCTACCCCTCCCAAAGGGAGGGGAGATTGATTACTCTGCTGCGGGTTTTCCGCAGTAAAGATGTAGCCGTCGTCGATGGTGAAGCGGCTGTTGGCGGCTGTCTGCTGCAGACGGTTAATGAGAGGTTTGAAGAGTTGTAGGGGGTCGCTGGTAATGGTCTGCGTGGCTACACCGCCAGTGGGCAGCATCAGCAGCTGCTTATCAGCGTTCAACTGCCGGGCTATGAAGTTGGGCTGCGCCAGTAGCGAGTCGATACGGGCGTAGTCGGCGGCACACAGGTAATAAGGCGCGTTCTGGCTGACGAACGACAGCACATCGAACAGGCGCGTCTCGTCTACCGTCACCTGCAGGTCAGTGACCACCTGCGCCGTGTCCAACCCGGCGAAGTGCGCCTCGAAGGCATCCATCGCCGTCTTCACAGAGTCTCTCTCGCCCCTGAAGACGATGGCTATGCGCTGCTGATTGCTCAGCGCCTCGACGGCCGCCTGATAAGCCTGCCGCTCGCGGTCAGCGGGCAAGAAGCGGGAAATGTCCTCTTCATAATCGAGGCGCAAGGCCAGCGCCGCCATCCCCGCCACCAGCACCAGCAATGCCGCCAGCGCCCACCGCCGGTGATCTTTCAACGCGTCGTATATGGCAAGAAATAACATCTTCTTTTTGTGAGATTTAAGATTTATGATTACTTCTATCTCTTCTATTGCTTCTACAGTTTCTATAGCCTCTATAGTTTCTATAGCTTCTATAGTTTCTATCGCCCTCCCCTCAACCTTCTTATCAGAGCCTTCGGCCAGCCATAGAAGACAGCCACCAGACAAAACACCGTGTTGAGCAGCGAGATACGCCCGAAATCGGCCAGCGGCCGAAAATGGCTCACACACTCACTCTGCGGCGGGTAATACACACGCACCGGCACTGGCCGCAGCTCCTTGCCCGCCCAGGCGGCAAACACCAGCAGTTCGAGCTCGGCCTCATAGCGCGCTGTAATCAGATGTACACCCGACAGATGGCGCAACGGGTAAAGCCGGAATCCCGTCTGCGTGTCAGGCAGCCGGATGCCCGTCTGCACAGCAAACCAAAAGTTTGAGAAACGGTTGGCAAAGGTATTACCACCGGGCATACCCTCCTGCTGCAGGTTACGGCTACCGACTATCAGCGCTTCGGGGTGAGCCATGCTCTCGGCCAGCAGCAGGGGAATATCCTCTGGATAATGCTGACCGTCGGCGTCAAGTGTGATGACATACTCAAAGCCCTTGCTGATAGCATACTTAAAACCCGTAAGCAGGGCCTGTCCCTTGCCACGGTTTTTCTCGTGCTCAACAACGGCCAGCGCATGGTGGCTCTCCTGCCAACGTCGCAGCTGTTCAAGGGTATCGTCGGTAGAGCCATCCACCACAACGACTATAATCGGCACCACGGCCGACGTACGCTCTACCACGTCGACAATGGTGCCGCCATTGTTATATGTAGGTATCACCACGCACACTTTACCGCTCGTCAGCGCCTTATCGCCACATCCGTTCATCTATTTTCACGTTGGTTTTCACGTCTTTCAGGGTAATCACTGTCGTGTCGCCACGCGGCTCAGCCATCTCGGCCTTAGTCACCATCCCTCGAGCGCTGTTGAAGTGCAAGCGAACACCTTTCATCAGTTTCTTCAGCTCACGACGCTTGGGCGTCAGCACAGCCTGCCACTCGTCGCCGGCAATATAAAGCGCGCAATCAAAGTCTGTAGCGTTGCCGAGAACCGTACCCGAAACGCTGCTCAACATCAACTGTGAAATGAGCTTAAACAGTCTACTGCGACCAATATCGATGGTCTGTTGTACCTTCTCCGACCGTATATAGACTTTGTCGTTGTTGATAATAAACGTATGCGGATAGGGCTGAATGTACTCCCAGCGAAACCTTGCCGAACCGTCGAAGAGCATACGGCCCGCCGATGTCTGAGGTTCTGTCAGCGCAGCAAGCCTTTTCACCTGCGTAAATCGGCAGTCGATGCTCTTCACGCCGGCCGTCGCTTGGTTGATGCGCTCCACCATCTGTTTCTGCTCCGCATCCGAAGCCTTTCGCAACGACTGACCACGTGATACCTGCGTCAGCAAACTGCACAATAAAATCAATATGATATGCTTCACGATGCAAAATTAAGAAAAAACCACCACCTAGCCAAATGTTTTTGTTTTTTTATTTATTGTCAACACACAAAATAATTCTAGTAAGAATTGCCTCTGTCTATTGGCCACATCTTGTAACTATGCACTTCCTGCGCGAAGTTTTTCGCTTTGCTCAAGGAAACTCCTGACACTTGAAAGAAAAAAAACAAACAAATTTGTTTGCTCTTCTCCCGACTTTTCGTAACTTTGCAGCCATGAAGCTGAAGTTCTTACGCCATCCGTTCCGGATGTTCCGCATTTTGCGGTTCATATGGAAGGCGCGTCGTCCGAGCACCGTCCACGACATGCCGGCGGTAGTAGATGCCTTCTGGCTCAAGAGAGGCTATGAGGCGCTCACCTTCTTCGGCACTATACTGACCCACTCGCAGCAGGATGCCGACCGCATGAACAGCCGCCTCGACGAGCTGAAGAACCACGAGATGATTCACCTCAAGCAGGCACAGGCCACCGGCGACTCCTGGTGGCAGTTCTACCGTCTATACCTGAAGTTCTGGCTGCAGGGATGGCGCGCCCGCAAGCGCTACAAGAACGCGGGCTACAGGCTCAACCCCTTCGAGATGGAGGCTTACGAGCACATGCACGACCTGAGCTATGTAGAGCAGTGCAAGGACGGCGCCTGGGAGTGGCAGCGCTTCGCGCGCATGACCATCGACGAGCGCATCAAATACAAGCAAAACAGGCTGAGATAGAGGAACGCTTGCACACGTCTTTTCAGAACAACGAATTGAACGAATTAAAACGAAATTGAAGAATTGAACGAATGACCGGGAAGAGAGGATTGGTACTCGAGGGCGGCGCCATGCGCGGACTGTTCACCGCCGGCATCACCGACGTGATGATGGAGCACGGCGTAGAGCCCGACGGCCTCATAGGCGTCTCCGCCGGCGCCGCCTTCGGTTGCAACTACAAGTCGCGGCAGGCGGGGCGCGCCATCCGTTATAACAAGCGGTTTGCCCGCGACCGCCGCTTCAGCGGCCTGTGGTCGCTGCTGACCACGGGCGACTACTTCAACGCCGAGTTTGGCTACCACGTGGTGCCCCGGCAGATAGACGTGTTCGATGACAACGCCTTCGAGCGCAACCCCATGGCGTTCGTCGCCGTATGCACCGACGTGGAGACGGGCGAGCCCGTCTATCAGCAGCTGGACCACTGCAACTACGACACCTACGAATGGATACGCGCCTCGGCGTCGATGCCGCTGGTATCGAGGGTGGTGAACGTCGGCGGCCACAAGCTGCTCGACGGCGGCGTCAGCGACAGCATACCATTGCAGTGGGCCGAGCAGAACGGCTACACGCGCAACGTCGTCATCCTGACACAACCCTTAGGCTACCGCAAACAGCACTCGCGGCTGATGCCGCTAATGCGCCTCGGGCTGAGGAAGTACCCCGCGATGGTGGCCGCCATGGACCGCCGCTACATGATGTACAACCGCGAGCTCGACTTTGTGGCCGAGGCCGAGCGCCAAGGGCGCTGCCTCGTCATCAGGCCACTGGAGAAGCTACCTATAGGCCACATCTGCCACGACCCCGACCAGATGGAGCGCGTCTACCAGATAGGCCGCCAAGCCGGGCTGCAATACATCGACCGCATCAAGGCCTTCTACAACCTACTAGGTAATGACTTCTAACTCCCTTTAAATCCCTCTAACTCCTTCTAACTCCTCCTAACTCCTCCTAACTCCTCCTAATTTCTCCTAACTCCTTCAAACTCCTTCAAACTCCTTCAAAAAAGAAATGCGAATAGACATCATCACCGTACTGCCCGAAATGCTTGAGGGTTTCGTACACGAAAGCATACTGGCCCGCGCCGAGAAGAAAGGGCTGGCCGAGATACACCTGCACAACCTGCGCGACTACACCCTCGACAAGTGGCGCCGCGTAGACGACTACCCCTACGGCGGCAGCGCCGGCATGGTGATGCAGTGTGAACCCATCGACCGCTGCATCACCGCCCTGAAGGCCGAGCGCACGTATGACGAGGTGATCTTCACCTCGCCCGACGGCGAGCGCTTCGACCAACATATTGCCAACGAGCTCTCGCTCATGGGCAACCTTATTATATTAGCTGGCCATTACAAGGGCATCGACCAGCGCATACGCGACCACCTCATCACCCGCGAGATCAGCATCGGCGACTTCGTGCTCACCGGCGGCGAGCTGGTGGCGGCCATGATTGCCGACGCCGTGGTGCGCGTCGTGCCCGGCGTCATCGGCGACGAGCAGTCGGCACTATCCGACTGTTTCCAGGACGACCTCCTGGCAGCGCCCATCTATACCCGGCCCGCCGACTACAAGGGATGGAAGGTACCCGAGGTGCTGCTCTCTGGCCACGAAGCCAAAATCCGCGACTGGGAGCTGGAGCAGGCCATGGAGCGCACGCGCCGCCTGCGCCCCGACCTGCTACGCCGACAGAACGACAAATAAGTCTACCATTTGATATTAGAAGGAGTTAAAGGGAGTTAGAAGACATTACCTTTTCTCTGGCATGTAAAGGATATAATGAGGTAGAGCTATTGACTTATAACTCTCTCACTAATGACCTCTAACTCCTTCTAACTCCTTTTAACTCCTAAAAAAACTCCCATAAAAAAGCAACCATGAAAAAAGAATTATTAGCAATGATGCTCATGGCCACGGCGACAGCGGCAGTGGCCGAGCAAGTGGTAGTAGAGACACCGGGTATGACCATGGTGCTCAACGTAGAGAACGGACGACAGCCTTACTACGAATACTTCGGACCGCGACTCACGACCCGCGACCTGCAGACGCTGCCCGGCCGCAGAGCCTTCGGGCGCACCGACGCCTATCCCGCCTACGGCATGAACGCCACCGCCGAGGCAGCTCTGGCACTGCGCCATGCCGACGGCAACCTCTCTACAGAGCTGGTGGCCACGGGCGTGGAGCGGCTGAAGAACGACGGCAACCAGGTGACCGTCATCCATCTCAAGGACAAGGTCTATCCGCTCACCGTCGACCTGAAGTTTCAGCAGTATAAGGATGTAGACATGATTGAGACGTGGGCCGAGATCAGCAGCCAGGAGAAGCCCACGGTCACGCTCACGCAGTTTGCCTCCGTCTGCCTGCCCATCCGCCGCGGCGACGTGTGGGTGAGCCATCTCTACGGCTCCTGGGGCAACGAGGGACAGCTGGTGTGCGAGCCGCTGACCGCCGGGCAGAAGATTGTGAAGAACAAGGACGGCGTGCGCAACTCGCATACCGACCACGCCGAGATGATGTTCTCGCTCGACGGACGCGCACAGGAGCTTACCGGCGACGTCATCGGCGCAGCACTCTGCTACAGCGGCAACTTCCAGCTGAAGGTAGAGACCGACGACACCGACTACCACTACTTCTTCGCAGGCATCAACCCCGACAACTCGGAATATCACCTGAAGAAGGGCGAGACCTTCACCACGCCGCGCGTGGCGCTGACCTACTCGCAGCAGGGACTCAGCGGCGCCTCGCGCAACTTCCACCGCTGGGGGCGCAAATACCAGCTGGCTCACGGCGACCGCGAGCGCAAGATTCTGTTGAACTCGTGGGAGGGTGTCTACTTCGACATCAACCAACAGGGCATGGACCAGATGATGAAGGACATTGCCGACATGGGCGGCGAGCTCTTCGTCATGGACGACGGATGGTTTGGCGAGAAATATCCGCGCAAGACCGACAACTGCGCCCTGGGCGACTGGGTGGTAGACCGCGAGAAGCTGCCCGAGGGTATCGAGGGTCTGCTGCGCGACGCCAAGAAGCGGGGCGTGAAGTTTGGCATCTGGATAGAGCCCGAGATGACCAACAGCGTGAGCGAGCTCTACGAGAAGCACCCCGACTGGATAGTGAAGGCGCCGAAGCGCGACGCCGTCCGTGGGCGCGGCGGCACGCAGTTGGTGTTAGACCTGAGCAACCCCAAGGTGCAGGACTTCGTCGTCGGCGTGGTTGACAACCTGATGACGAAATACCCGGAGATAGACTATATCAAGTGGGACGCCAACATGCCCATCATCAACCACGGCTCGCAATATCTCGACATGCAAAACCAAAGCCACCTCTACATAGAGTATCACCGCGGCCTGCAGAAGGTGTGTGAGCGCGTCAGGCAGAAGTATCCCGACCTGACCATCCAGGCCTGCGCCAGCGGCGGCGGACGCGCCAACTGGGGCGTGCTGCCCTGGTTCGACGAGTTCTGGGTGTCTGACAATACCGACGCTCTGCAGCGTATCTACATGCAGTGGGGCACGAGCTACTTCTTCCCCGCCATCGCCATGGCCAGCCACATTTCGGCAGCGCCCAACCACACGGTGTATCGCACCACGTCGCTCAAGATGCGCATCGACGTGGCCATGAGCGGACGCTTAGGCATGGAGATACAGCCCAAGAACATGACCGACGAGGAGAAGGCGCTCTGCCGCCAGGCTATCAAGGAGTATAAGGAGATTCGCCCCGTGGTGCAGTTTGGCGACATCTATCGCCTGGTCTCGCCCTTCGACAAGCGGGGCCTGGCATCGCTGATGTATGTCAGCGAGCAACGCGACCGCGCCGTGTTCTACTGGTGGAAGACGGAGCAGTGGCAGAACGAGCACCTGCCGCGGGTGAAGATGGCGGGCCTCGACCCTACGCGTATGTATAAGGTACACGAGCTCGACCGCATAGACCGCCAGCCGCTCTACTGCGAGGGCAAGGCCTACAGCGGCGCCTTCCTGATGAACCACGGCCTGGACATGCCGCTGAGCCACGACCTGGACTGGGGCAAGAAAACCAACTGGTCGAGCCGTGTGCTACAGCTCACGGCGGAGTAACTTTTATTATTAAGGAGTTAAAAGGAGTTAGAGGGAGTTAGAAGGAGTTAGAAGACAATAGCTCTACCTCATTATAACCTTTAC
>OCTW011425675.1_pt1 | contig 10644 bp, 7 predicted proteins | sample 1539671 | NCBI WGS metagenome assembly OCTW01 (sample SAMN02144230, study PRJEB22623) | gut metagenome | biome: sheep rumen | host: Ovis aries | place: New Zealand
TAGCAATGTGCAATTGTTTTGAATGAGCAATGTGCAATTAGGATGCAAAACTAAAGGATGACTCTTTGATAATTGATAATTGATAATTGATAATTGGAATGCAAAACTAAAGGATGACTCTAAAGCTAAAAAAAATTCAATCTTTAGGAATCAAATCGAGAATCCTCGAATTGCTCATTGCTCATTGCTCATTGCTCATTGCTCATTGCTCATTGCTCATTGCTCATTGCTCATTGCATATTGGCACGACAATTGCGGTATATTCACGAGGGTAAGAATAATTTGGGGCATATTGACCCCAGGAGGCTATAAATTATGAGCAAACCAGCTGCCAGACTTTCAGATGATGCAAGAGTTCCTGCAGATTCCCATGGATGTCCCCATTGTGCGCATCCTTGTGTAGGCCCAGTCATTGATGCATCGAATGATGTTTTCATCAATGGCTTGGGGGCTGCGCGCGTCGGAGACCCAGGTGTTCACAGTGTTTGCTGTGGTTCTAATACCTTTAAGTGTGCCGAGGGCAGCCCCAATGTTTTTGTAAATGGCAAAGCCTTGGTACGCAAAGGTGACAAGACGGAGCACTGCGGTGGTGACGGGCATATGATCATGGGTAGCCCCAATGTTTTCTGCAATTAGCCTTTCATCCTTTTAGTCCCAGACATTTTTAACGGCATTGTGTTGGTGTACTTTGGGGTATAAAGTACACATACAGCAATAAAAAACCGCGAGTGAATCGCGGTTTTTTGTTTATGCTTCCTGTTCCTCCGAGGAGCCCGGCTGAAATTTTGCCCTCAGTTCTTCGAAGGTACCATCTTCGATAGATGCCCGAATTTTTCTCATCAGATCGAGATAAAATGTCAGATTGTGCAAAGTCAGCAGAATGACTGCTGTAATTTCTTTTGCGACATAGAGATGCCGAATGTATGCCCGTGAAAAACGGCGACATGCAAGACATTGGCAATTTTCGTCGAGGGGACGCATATCCTCACGATTGCTGGCATTTCGAATATTGAGTCGCCGTCCATTGCCAACGAAAACCGTCCCCATGCGTGCATTTCGTGTAGGCATGACACAATCGAACATATCGATGCCTGCAGCGACACCTTCGACGATATCCCATGGCGTCCCCACGCCCATGAGGTATCTTGGGAAATCTTCGGGCATTTGATAAACAAATGCATCGCACATAGCATGCATTTCTTCGGGGGTTTCACCGACAGACAGGCCGCCGATAGACAGTCCCTGGAATGGCATTTCCACGAGTGCTTCGAGGTGTTTTAAGCGCATATCGAGTTCAAGTCCGCCTTGTACAATGCCGAACAGCCCCTGATGTGCCGGGCGTTCACATCTCGAACAACGTTCCGCCCATGCGATACTGCGTTTAACACTCGCTTCAATGCGATCATGCGTAGCCGGCAGAGCGACGCAATCATCCAAAACCATGGCGATATCGCTTCCGATGGCCCCCTGAATCTCCATACACAATTCAGGTGTATAAAAATGTCGGCTGCCATCGATATGAGACTGAAAATGCACGCCATCGGGATCGAATTTTCTCATTTTGGAGAGGCTGAAAACCTGAAAACCGCCCGAATCAGTCAGGTAAGCACGATGCCAATCGGCGAATTGATGTAACCCACCAGCTTCGCGCAAAAGATCAATTCCCGGGCGCAAATACAGATGATATGAATTGGCCAGAATAATGGCAGGATCCAAGGACTCAACCTGTTCAACGCTGAGCGCTTTGATGGCACCATTGGTGCCAACCGGCATAAACACAGGTGTTTGGATGTCACCGTGCTGGGTATGAACAACCCCTCTTCGTGCTTTATTCAGTTTTTTTATGAGCGTGTAAGAAATGGGACCTTTCTGCATAAGGGAACTCTGTACATCGAAGGGCAAAAAAAATCCCTCCGGGCAGGAGGGATTTTGTGAAAGACCAAAAGGATTAGAACGTAAATCCTGCGACTACGCCACCGCCATTATCGCCAACAGATGGGCTGATATAGAGGTCATTGGCGAAGATATCTTCGTCATCTCTTTCGGGTCGTACCAAGAAGAGGATAACGGAAACGACGGCGAGAACAGCACCACTTGCATAGAGGATATTGGCAAGCATGGCATAATCAGAAGCCTTATCATAATCGTCTTTAGCAGCTTTCTGATGTTTCAGAGTGTTATAGATACCGGTATTTCCTTTTTCAGCCTCGGTATTGAGCTTCATGACAGTCACATCTTTATTGGCATCCATAGCCTTTTTGACTTTATCATCGAGATTTTTAGCTTCGACACCGAAGTAAATACCGGTACCGACAGCACCGAGTGCAACCACACCCACGATGATACCACCGATCAGCTGTCCGAGAGGCAGCGGAGCACTTTCCTCAACTTCGCGCTGTGTAATGAGGGAGTCGATAGACCCGGTATCGATGTTAAAGAGACGCATCAAAGCGCCGCTGATATCCTGTTCCTGCTTACGAAGACGATTTTGTGTATCGAAGAAGATGGAGTTTTTGTTGACAGCCGTGCTGACTTCGATGAGGTCGAACGTAATCTGAGGACGATCGCGATTTTCGGTATAGATACGGCCAACGATGATATTGGCAGCGCCGATTTCGCGTCCCATATTGGCGAGGCATGAAGGATCATCCGAACATGTCATGCGTTCTTCTTCGCCCATGGCAGCGAGTTTTTCTTTAATGGGGATGCCTTCGACAGAATCATACTGAGAGTACTTCTCGTCTTTGAGCATTTCGACGGTCGATTCTGTCAATTGATCCAACGTCTTTTCGGGGGTTCCGTCAACGGGGACAAAGATGACGAGGTTAACCGGCTTGCCGTTGTTCGGCATTACAAATTTCTTCTCAAGCTCAAGTGGTGCGGGAGGAGTATCATCGAAATTGAAATCATCCGAGCTGGCCGCGCCAGAATCGTCACCATCCGAAAAGTCAAAATCACCTTGAGCCATTGCTACCGGTGAAAACGAAAAAGTAAACGTCACAAGTACCAAAAGCGAAAACAGGCGTTTTAAGACACTTGCTTTACGAAACGGATTGGACATGTCGCCTCCACACAAAAATTATTATTTGTCTTGAATTCGTTTGATTTGCAACACAAACCAAAATCGTTCACTACTTTAAGCCTAAATCATGAGAAATGCAAGTTTTGATTTTAGATGTGTGTTTCTTGGTAACCACTCAGTCCTGGAGTACGTTACTACCCAGTCACCTTTTTTTTAACAAGCGAATTTTAACAAACGGATTTGTTCGCAACTAACGTTGCTCACATTTTGGTTTTATTTTTTTACAAACGGATTTGTTCGCAACTAACGTTGCTCACGATTTAAAAAAGCGAAGGCCGTTAGGCCTGAGTAAATCCGTTTGTATAAACAAAAAACAAACAGCGAAGGCCGTTAGGCCTGAGCAAATCCGTTTGTAAAAACAAAGCCTGCCCCCGATTGAACAATTACATTGTTGCTACCATTATGCCGCTAAATTGTTGACGCATTGCCATTTTGGCGTTACAAGATTACGCTTTTTTTATGCCTGCATGCAGGCAGCTTTTTTCGTAACTCTAACTTTGTGATAGGTCTTATATGTATTCTACCCAGGATTTCAGAAAAAACCTCAAAATCGAAATCGATGGCGAACCCTATGTCATCGTCGAATGCCAACATGTTAAACCGGGCAAGGGCGTCGCTTTTGTCAAAACGAAATACAAAAGCCTCATTACCGGCCGCGTTCTCGAAAATAACTTCCGTTCAGGCGATACCGTTGGCAAACCTGACCTCGAAATCCGCAACATGGAGTACCTCTATAAAGAAGAAGATAAATATGTCTTTATGGATCAGTCCAACTACGAACAGGTCCACATCGAAGAAACCTTCATCTCTGAGGCTGTTCCTTTCCTGAAAGACAATATCGAAGTCGAAGTGCTTTTCCATAAAGGAAAACCCATCAGTATCGAACTGCCGACATTTGTCGTGCTCAAAGTCGTCAAATCCGATCCCGGTGTCAAAGGTGATACTGCACAGGGTGGCACCAAACCCGCCACACTCGAAACCGGTGCCACCATTCTCGTCCCCCTCTATCTCGAAGAAGGCGAGTATGTACGCGTCGATACGCGTACCGGCGAATTTGTCGAACGCGCTAAGGTATAACCAAATTTCTTCTGTAAATGATGAAAGCCCTGTGAAGGCGTACATGCGTCTGTGCAGGGCTTTTTTATTAATGCTGAATGCTGAATGCATAATGCATAATGAGCACACAAAACCAACGGTGAAATCTAAAGAACTTTGAACGCTATTGCATAATAATGCAGCACACCAAACCAATGGTGAAAATCAAAGAACTTTGAGATTGTTTTCTTCATTATGCATTATGCATTCTTCATTATGCATTCCAATAAAGGGCTTCTATGTTTGTAAAAGTCAACTACTGGCCACGCATTCTTCGCATGGCCATGCCCATCGTCATTGCCATGCTAACGCAGACGGCCATCAATATTCTGGATACCGTCATGGTTGGCTGGCTCGAACCGAGCTATGCCGTTGCCGGGCAATCTGCGCTTGGTTATTCAACGCCACTGCTTTGGCTGTTCGGCGGTTTTCTGAGTTCCATCAGTATCGGTACACTCGCCATCGTCGCAAGGCGGCAGGGCGAAGGTAACTACAAGCTCGCAGGCGGAGCTTTGACCAATGCGGTGGCTATTGCCGTCATTTCTTCTCTCCTGGTCGGCGGACTTGCCTATGCATTTACGCCGGAGATCTACCGACTCCTTATCGATAATGATGCCGTCGTTGCATTTGGCGTGCCGTATGCCAGATTTCGATTACTCGGCGTCCTGAGCATGGTGACGACAGCTGCCATCAAAGCCTTCTTTGACGGCACCAATCGAACGTATGTGCACATGGTCGCAGCCATCGTCATGAATTTTGCCAATATCCTGCTCAATTATGTCTTCATATTTGGATTCGGCCCCATCCCTTCATTCAATGTAGCCGGCGCAGGACTCGCCTCTTTGGTGGCCACATACATCGGCCTCTTCATTATGATCGGTTGGTCACTTGCACCTGTCATTCGAAGGAAATACCGGCTCTATCGCCCAAGTTCCTTCAATCCGAGGACGATGCTCAGCATCATCCGGGTTTCGGTACCCTCGGGAATTGCCAACATTTTTGTCATGAGCGGCTTCCTCATTTTCTTCAAAGTGATCGGCCTGCTCGATGAAGATGCCGTACAAAATCTCATTCTCAATATGAAAGCATACGCAGGAGAAGTCATCCCTGCATGGCTTCCTGCACAAAATGAGTGGATCGAAACAGCCCACGGATATAACAGTATTTGGACGACCGATTTAGCCATTTCCCTGGTACAGGCTCATCCCCCCATCTTCAGCTCGACATCCAATCTCATCGTGTCGATCATGTCGGTGTGTTTTATGGGCGCCATGGCATTCGGCACCGCAACAGCCTCGCTGGTTTCGCAGTCTCTTGGTGAAAAACGCCCCGAAGTTGCACAGGATTATGCTTTCGAATCGGCCAAAGTAGCCAGCATCATTTTTATAGCACTCGGTGCTTTCGTCTTTACCTGCCCCGAGATGATTGCCGGATGGCTTTCGAGTGTCGATGAAGTCATCGAAGTCACAGCCAGCATCCTGAGGCTTTTGGCATTTGGCATCCCCATCATCGCCACGGCCCTCATCTTTGCCCAGTCGCTCTTTGGTGCAGGTTGTACCAAATTCGTCATGATCGTCGAAGGCTGCCTGCATTTTATCTGCCTCATCCCATTGTCGTATCTCGTCGGCATTGTCATGGGCGGCGGTGTGCTCGGCATGTGGAGTATCGTCATTCTTTATGCCTCTGCGCTTGGAACCATTATGTTCGTCAAGCTCAAGTTCGGGGGCTGGAAAAAAGTCCAATTGTAAACGTGCCGTATTGCCGAAAGGCAATAGGCACGTGCGCTGGCCGTATTGCCATGCAAGGCAATAGGCCGCGCCCCAAACAATTAGCAATTAGCAATTAGGGCATTGCTCGATTTTACCCCTAAAAAATGAAGTTATATTTAGCTTTAGAGTGTTTTTGGAGGCTTGCATCCTAATTACGAATTACGAATTACGAATTACGAATTACGAATTACGAATTATGAACGTTCTTCACCCATAGCTTTAAACCTTCACTTTTGTTTTGCATACCAATTGCTCACTGCTAACTGCACATTGCTAATTAAGAACGCAACCCTGCTCATACAACGCAAATAACCATGAATATTTTGTAACAATATCGTTATAATGTAGAGTGTAGGGCGGGTTGCTTTTGTCTTTTTGATGGGGACGCTTCATGGCTGATACTGTTCTCGAGGGATTGCCCAATTATTTCGAACCGATCAAACTACTCGGCGAGGGTGGCATGGGGGTGGTGTGGTCGGTGCGCGATGTGCGCGTCAACAAGGTCGGTGCACTCAAAGTTATTCGGCAAAAAGCCGAAATGAGCAAGAATTCACTGACGCGTTTCGAACGGGAAATCCGCAATTTTGCCCAACTCATTCATCCTTATATTGTTCAGGTTTACGATGTCGGGCAGCTCGAAACAGGCGAGCCATACATTTTTATGGAGCAAGTCGAAGGCAAGCCGATTAATTCTAAAATGCTCATGAATCGGCCTTTTAGCGAGATCATGATGCTTATCGACCGAATTCTCGAGGGCCTCGACGAAGCGCATGCCAACAATTTAATCCATCGCGACCTCAAACCGGACAATATTTTGGTGACTGAAGACAGCGAAGGCAGGCTCATGCCGAAGTTGATGGATTTCGGCCTGGCACTGCGTGCCGACGAAAATGAGCTCCGCATTACTTACGACGGCATGGTCGTCGGAACACCGATTTACATGGCGCCGGAACAGGCTTGTGACGAGCATTACCAGATTTGCCCAGCAACCGATTTTTATGGGATTGGCTGTATTTTATATGAACTTTTTACGGGGGAACCGCCATTTACCGGAACGAATGCCGTCATGGTTATGGTGGCCCAGGCGAAGGAAAAACCCAAACCCTTCAAGCCCCTGCCCGAATTTTCCGAAGCCTCACGTCTGGCGAGTATCATTCATCGTCTGCTCGAAAAAATGCCGGACCGCCGCTACGAAACAGCAGCCGATTTGCGTGCAGCACTCCGCAGGCAGTTCCTCATTCGCGATGAACAGCTGTTCGGCACAATGGCCCTCAAAAATCGCGACACAGATACGGCTTTCGACGAACGCAAAGATGAGAATACCCCATTCATTTCGACGGCTTTGGCCCCCAAAACCTACAAAAGCATTCTCCCCGATTTGGGACATTGCAATTACAATTATTCGGTTTTGTCGCTGCGTTCCCCCTACTATGTCGGTCGTTCGAGCGCCAAATACCTCCTCAATCATTACCTCCGGGATGTGTTTCAGTGCCGTCGTACAGCGCTGACCATGATCACAGGAAAACCGGGCGTCGGAAAAACCCGTTTTCTCGAATCATTTACACAGGATTGCTACAAAAAAGGAACTGCGGCCTCCCTCCTCGTCGATGCATCTGTCTGTGAGGATCTTCAATTCGCCATATTTCGCGCGCTTTTTGCAAAACTCCTGCTCAAAACGCTGACCAAACAACAAGTCACGCTTGCACTCTGCAGATTTATGCAGACCGAGGATGAAACCGATTCGCGCGTGACTGCACTCGAGAGCATCTTCACTGCCGAACTGGAAAATGTCGAGCCTTCGACTAATAAAATGAATCTCGTATTTTGCGATATTTTCGCAAAATTGACGCGTTCAAGGCCGCTCGTTCTCTGCTTTGATAATGTCCAGCCGCAGCAGCACAAAGCACTCGCCGAAATTACCAAGGAAATTACGCAGCATCCGCTCATTAAAATGCCCATTCTCATCTGTATCGTCAACTCGACGATCAATGGCATGCCCACCGATCTCGAACTGACATTGGGCAATGAGAGTACCATCTGGCTGCGAAAGAGCATCGTCATCGACCCGCTGTCCAATACCGACATGCATCTGCTAATTACACAAAGCCTGGGCATTAGCGAGGAACTGTCCGGTTTTATCGCAAACATGTCTTCGGGAATGCCCCAAATCGCCGTCACACTTGCCAGACAATGGCAACTCGCCGGTTTACTCAGGCCTACCGAGAAAGGTTACGTCAGCGTTCAGCCCATCGATAGCCTGCCCATCCCCCGCGTCGTACACGAAGCCATTCTCAAACAGCTCAAACTCACGTTTGCCGAATATCCCAAAAACAGCTGGCATGCCGTCGCAGCCATTGCGGCATTCTTTGGCGAAGATTTCACGCCAAAACTCCTGGCACTGGCCATTGGATTTCTGCCAAACGCTCAAAAACTCATCTCACACAACACCTTTATCGCACTGGCATTGGCCAGTGGTGTGCTCAAAACACTCGACGAATCGACGCTGGCATTTGCAAACCCACTCATGCGCGATGCCATTGCTGCATCCCTGCAGGATTATGAGATCCAGGATTATCACTGGGCCATTGCACAGGCTATCCGTGAACAATCTTCCTCCATCAAAAATGAGCTGGCCATTGCACAACATCTCACCGCGGCCAATCAATACTACGAGGCATACCACTCCTATTATACACTGGCCAAACAGTACTATCTGTGCGGAGAATTCGAAAATTCAAAACTCAATGTCGAAAAAGCGTGCGACTGCATCAAACAGCACCTCGGCGCCGTTGACGCCAGAACGCCCGAAATCGCCGATCTCTGGTTCATCGAAAGTGCCATCTGCATCGAGCAAAATGACTACGATTCCGCTGTGCAGTACCTGCAATGGCTCGATTATTCCTGCCAGTTTTTGCCTGACCCAGAAAAAAAGGCTCAGCGCTATATTCTGCAGGCTCGACTCGCCCTGCTCGACAATGAAGAAGCCAATGCCATCCAGGCACTCAACGTCGCGATCAATATTCTGAACCAAATACCGGATCCACTGACCAAAGAACAGCTCGAGGTAAAATTCTCTGCACTCATGCTCCAGTTCCAGTTCGATGCATCGATCGGACAGATGTTTATCGATACCGCCAAAGCACTCAAGAATCCCATCTTTGTCGGACAGGCCCTGCTCGCACTGGCCGGTCAAATCGTCGGCACCGGCGATGTCGAGCGATGCAAACGCGTCCTCAATATGGCTATCGATATTTCACACAAAAATAGCGATACCAAAACCGAAGCGGCTGCCCTCCATCTCATGGCCGAAATCCACCGAAATGCTCCCGAAATCCGCTTGCAAACACTGTATGACGCCATGCGCGCCTACGAAAAAATCGGGGACTTCAAGATTCTGGCTCAGATTCACGCAGAGCTGGCCGATCTCCTGGAACCAACCGATCCCGACGAAGCACGAATTCATGCCCATTGGGGCGCTTTGCTGGATAGCTGATGGGCGCCGGCTATGGTGCTTCGCACCATACGCCTTGCGCTGCCGGCTATGGCAAGCCATACGCCGGCATTCTTTTACCACGGGCTGCGCTGCGCTCACCCACGGTTAAAATGTGTCGCCCCTGCGGGGCTCCCTGAATGTTACGCCCCTGCGGGGCGTACGAATCATTGAGAATGCCATTCATTCTCAATTATCAATTATCAATTATCAATTCTCCATTCAGCATTATGCATTCAGCATTATCCATTCAGCATTATCCATTCTCAATTGCATTCAGTGGATGTTTCTTGGCACTCATGGCATCGGCCATAACCTTATTGTGGGCAACGGCCGTGAGCTGTGCACAGATCGAGATGGCGACTTCAGTTGCCGAATTTCCGCCGGTATCGATGCCAATCGGCGCATGAACTTTGGCCAGATCCTCGCGAGCAATGCCCTCGTCCATCATGGCCTTAAAGATATGCGACAATTTGACCGATGAACCGATGCATCCCACATAGCGCGGTTCAAGTTCTGGGCGCCTCAGAATGCCCTCGAGACAAGCCCTGTCCCCGGTATGCTGATGCGTAACGATGACGAAATAGGCATGCTTTGGGAACGGCGTATTGGGAATATCTTCGTAGGGTGCACATATCCCATGCATGGCACCGGGATGTCCTTCGATCGTCGAATAATCGGGACGATCATCGTAGACCGTGACATTAAACCCGACATCATTGGCATACCGAGTCAATGCCGTCCCAATGTGGCCGCCGCCAAAAATGACGAGCGTCGGCCTCGGGATGATGGTTTCGATGAGAATATCGGCATTGCCGCCACACCCCACACCATCCTTGTCGTTAAAATCCTCATGACAGATGCGGATAGGCTCATGGGTCCGAAGCATTTCGAGTGCTTCGTTGCGCATTTTATATTCGACACCACCGCCGCCAATCGATCCCACGATTTTTTTATCCTCGGTCACGCACATTTTAAAGGAGGTGCGCGCCGGCGCATTGTGACTGGCATTCAGAATGGTTACCAGCGCAAACGGCGTTCCTGCCGCCTCAAGACTGGCCAAATATTCATAAAAGTTCATAGCACTCCTTTATATGATAGGTCTTTGTTCTGTGGCACATTATGATGCATTAGCAGTTAGCAGTTAGCAGTTAGCAGTTAGCAGTTAGCAGTTAGCAGTTAGCAGTTAGCAGTTAGCAGTTAGCAGT
>OCTW011529932.1_pt1 | contig 10643 bp, 17 predicted proteins | sample 1539671 | NCBI WGS metagenome assembly OCTW01 (sample SAMN02144230, study PRJEB22623) | gut metagenome | biome: sheep rumen | host: Ovis aries | place: New Zealand
CCCCTCCTGAATCCGCCTCTGAATCTGAGCTTCCAAACAGGATACTGATAACCATACTGATGATCAAATACACAACAGCTATCGCCACCAGCACCGGGATCATTGTTGCAACTATAACAGCTTTGATGATCTTGATAAGTGCCTTCAGCAACTCAAGTAGCTCATTATCTCGCATTCTCTTCTGAAATGGAGACAGTCCATAGTTTCCCGATGACCAGTCACTGCCGGATCCATCATTCCCACCTCCAAACAGTCCCTCACCGGATCCACCATCCTCAGATCCTCCGACATATTTGTTTGCACTGCTCTTCAGATGTTTTACAGATGATGATACAGGACGAGTGACAACTCTCTTTATTCGTTTTACTGATACTCCCTGTTTATTGCCTTTCTTGCCGTTATCATCCTTCTTGCCAATATAGTTCTTACGGTTCTTCTCATAACGGGTTCTGTTAGTGCTTCTGTTGTTCTTCCCAAAATTATTCTTCTTACTTGTTACGACCTTTTCACCATCGACAGACCTTATGGTTCGAACCTGATAGGTTGGTTTTTCTTTATCCAAAGCGCTCACTTCCTTCCTGCAAATAAAAAAGGCGCTACAAGTATTTCTACCTGCAACGCCTTGCAATAGTTTTTTAATTATTTAGCATCATCTTGCTTATGCTTGTCCCAGAAAATAAATCCCAATAGGAAAACATAAATAGCTACTGAATAAAAAAACGTGAATGCTAAAAGTGGAACTGATACTTCATTTTTGTTTTTCATTTGATTACACCCCTCTCTTTATTAGTTGAATGATGCACCAATACCTGTGCAACATATTTGTATAACCCGATTAAGCTTTCTTTGCGTTTTCCTTTGCCTCCTCAGTACTAATGATTGAGTAACCCACTTTACCATCACTGGTTACAGCAACTATCATTTTATCAGGGATGCTTTTCCTTCCGGAAAACAAGAAAACATAGTCACTTCCTTTTTCTATGGTTTTACAAAACGGAAAACCTTCAGTTGACTTCTTTGCTATTTGCTTTGCTTCTTTCTCTGTCATTTTGGGAATCTCCTTTAAGTTGACCGATGTACTAAAACCAGTGAATCATATTGGTTACAGTCTACTATCGCTGTCCCACCTTTCCGCTATTTCTTTCCCTTCTCCGTCAAGCCATTCGAGAACCATTTTTTCAAGTTCCGTTCCCTTATACTTGCTCGGATTCTTATAGAACACGCCCCAGTACTGGCGTATGGCTTGCGTTTGTCCCCACGTCATGCCATACTGCTTTTGCAGTTCCCTTATTTCCCACGTCCACTGCATACTTACCTCACTTCCTGCGGATAATAGTTTCCGCTTTCCCTATCATAATGCATAAGCGTAAGCTTAACATTAAAACCTCTACAAGCATTAATTACTGCTACGAGTGCGACAGTTAAGCCAGTCATGTAAAGTGTTAATTCTTCGATTCCGTTAACATACCTATTTGCTATACGCTCAAGACCGCGTACATCTAATGGGTCTATTATTGTGTCAAAAATAGTTCCATCGTTCTCAGGCATTTCATGTCTTGCATCGCATAATACCGCTGTCACTGCCGGACATCTTTTGAGTCGGCATACTATGTAATCATTCGGAATAAGATTTTCAGCTTTATCCCGCGCTTCGGAAGCATTATTGGCATAAACTATACCAAAATCTATAGTTTCGTACTTATCCACGCTTTTGTGGACGTAGCCATATTCATACTTTTTTAACATATATATCCCTTTCGCATTATTAATTAGTGTAATAGGACTTAACCCTATTGTTGAATGATGCGCTAAAACTGATTCATCGTATTTGTATCTGCTAACGTTTCATTTATTCTATTTTCAATTACCATTTCCAGTTCTTTTCTCAACTATTACGAAATCTCTATTCTACAACAAAAATCACATTCATGTTCAGTTTTAACTCTATATGTAGTCACACCTGTTTTTACTAAAATCCCATTATGTACTAGTCTGTCACTCAGTTCTCTGATATCTTCTACTTCCACCTCTCCATATTCAGAAATATGTTTCAACGTTAAAGTAACCTTATATACATCTACAATCCCACTCCAATAGCCATTACCAGAAAAATCCCATCCACATATTTCCTCGCAATTCTTATATGCTGAACAACCTGTTCCGTGAAAAAGAATTTCCGTATCTTCTATTACAAATTTCCAAATACGATTCATGGTGCAAAAATGGATCAAAGACTGAACATCATTGATATTTGCATCATATTTCGAGTTAAAATACTCAACGATTTTATTACAATAATATGAAACAATATGAAAATAATGTTTTATAGCTTGTTCGTTAACTTTACTCATATCTCTAGTCCAACTCCAATTAGTATTATCCATCAATTGAAAAATACTGTAATTGTTCAAATGCATCATCCAAAAATTCAAACTCAAAAATATGTATGCTGTCAAACCGCTGTTCAAGATAAGAAACTCGCCCATTATCATAATCAATAATTGGCTTTCCTAGCTTCTCTTTTACAGTCTCTACATCAATATCTCCATACACCAGTTTTAAATCAGGAAACATAAACTGCACAATATCATCCAGATGAGAGTAATAGTTTTCAGTAAGCATACAAATAACATCGCTAATATCTTCTTCAGGTTCATAATCCCATACAAAGATTAAGCCTTTATTTTCACAAGTAAATTGTCCCAATTTATCGTTGAAATCCATTTTTCCTCCTTTTATCCCATCTCTTCTATATATTGTTTTTCTATATAATCCCGCACACTCTCTATGCCAACAAACTCTTGATAACTTGGATATTCATTTGTATTTGTATAGCTATATGTCAGATGATAAATCCTGTACACATCTATACCATCTTTACTTCCTACAAGATATAGCACGTCATCATTTGAATAACTTCTAGCAACTGCCCATACAGCATTCTTAAAAAGGATATCGTCATTTCCTATTTCCTTTTTTAATTCTTCAACAAAATCCTTATCAGAGAATGGAAGCATTCGCCAATTAAAATCTTCACCATATTTTTCTATCAAATCACAAAAAACTTCTTCTGCCGTCATTTAACATTACCCTTTCAATGTTCTCGTTTAGGTTTTATTTCATTTTTCATTAAGCTTCCATAATATAGATTTAAACTAGAATGAAGTTTAAATCTCAATCCATTTTTGAAAACCAACTGTTTGTTCAATTGATATTTTAGCCTCTTCGAGTGTTAAATGATATGCTCCTGATATATAATTATCCGGGTTTATTAAATCTTCATACAGAACCAAATAACATTCACAAATCTTATCATTTTGAATTTCATCAGGATCCTCATAATCCCCTGTCCCTGGTATAAAGTCTTTTTTTATTATAACAGCATTATATGTTCGTTCCCCTGAGTATAGTAATTCTGCCTTACCGATAACATTTGCGTAATCTATCATCATATTCTTCGTTTGTTCCTTATCAAATATTTTTAAGGATGATATTCAACTCGTATCCTCGTATTACTTTAACTATATTTACTATCTGACAAATTCCGAGTATTGATAATTCCCATCAACAACAAATTCATTAGGATGTGAGATGAGATATTCATTCATCAGCTTTTCAAACAAATCTCCGCCAATAAACTCATCATCAATTTCGTCAAAAGCCTTCATCCCATAAATTTCATAAATCTTTTCAAGAGCTTTACGTCTTTCAAAATAGTCAAATGGAATGCTGCCACCAAAAATCTCAACAGCCTTCTGAAGATTATCGGCTCCCTTTTCATCTCCAATCATTTTCATTCCTTCGAGTACATCTTTCCATACAATTCCTGATGAATTACGAAAAAACTGGTCATGCCCCCCATTACAAACTTCAGAATCATACCACTGTAATGCAATGAATCTTCTCTGGGCATCTGTTAATAATTCTGTATCTTTATAATATTTAGCAATGTCCTCAAAAACATTAACATTATCCCAAAAAGGAAGAATCAAATCCCATGCTTTATATTTCCCTTTAGCTATATCTTCTTCCTTGTAATCAAAATGCTTGACAATATATCTAATCATTTTCTACATCCTTTACAGTTATGTTATACTTCAACCAACAACAAATAAACTTCCTTCATTTTCAATTTAATGCATAATCAGATTTATTATCATCTTCTTGTTCACCTTGAAGACGATGAGCTAATACCAGTGCATCATATCGGTACTTTGCTCCGTTCTTTTATACACATAATCAACTCATCTTTTCGTTCTTGTGGTATTCTTTCCCAATAACTCTCAGGCAAATACGCACAATCTGAAACATTATCTATTGCTACATCAATTTCCTTTGGTGGCTCTATAGCATGGCACAGCATCCTGTCACTATCATTCCAATGACACAAATGACACAATGATTTTTCCATTTGCTCTTTTGTTGGGTTTTTAATCATTTGCTTTACCCCCATTTTGTTTTTTTATAAAACAATCCGCAAAACCAAAAGCATTGTATTTGATATATACTCAAATATTTAATTATTTTTGTAAGCATCCGTGGTAATTATTTCTGCAAACCCAACTTGATCCATGTCTCATCACCCTCCTTAATTTCATCTACGGATAATTCACCAATATATATACCCATGTAATCTGATAAAGGTGTTACCCATTTTCCATCCTTCCACTGAAGAACCATTATACCTTTAGAATTAGGAATTAACTTAATAACGGTGTTACGTTCTTCTATTATGAAGTATTTTATATCCATACATATCACCCAAATACATATGTCGAACCATTCGCCAAAACTGATTCATCGTATTTATACTAGCTATTGTGATAAATGAATTCGACATATAACAAATCAATAACCCCTGCTTCTTCTAAGGATTATTGTACCATCATCCCTTCATTTCCACCACCCAATTTCTAAAACTCATGCTTCGGCTTCGTATCCGCCAAATCATAGATTACACCCTTCTCAATCCTTCCATCAAAGTTGATGAACTGGTTACCGCATTTGAAGAGTCCGCAACCTTCCTCAGCGCTGATCAGCTTATCAGTCTGGATCTTCGAAAGTTCATATAAGTCCTTCAGCTCTGCAGCATCCAGCTGTGACTGCTTGAACATGACAACAATCTCACTGTTGGAAAGCATATTCTTGGCCGCCTCCGTATGCAGAAGCTTGTTGATATTCTGGACGATTCCGGTGATATAGCCGCCGTATTTTCGCGATTCCGAATAGAACCTTTCAAACAAATGCGACAAATAAATATCATCCAAAAACCTTCCGACCTCATCGATCTTGATATATGTCGGCTTGCCCGAAACCGAATTAAGCACCAGCCTATTCTGAATGGCATCCATGATCACCGTCATCCCTGCATCCCAGACAGACTTGTCCATCTGGCTGATGTCGAAGCATAGGATACGCGCGTTCATATTAACATTTGTGAGTCCGTTGAAACAATTCATAGCTCCGAACAGCATTTGTTCCATGTAGAGTGCAAGCTCCTTTGCCGCATCTTCCGGCTGACTCTTTATAGATTCGTAGAGATCATTCAGCGTCGGGATCTTCTCATATCCCAGCCCGACATATGTATTAAATATCCTCTGGCAGCATCTCATAAGAATCGACTCCATCGCCCTGGTAAAATCATTTCCGAGTGATGCATGGAAAAATGCAACCAAAAGCTCCATCTTCCTTCTCACATCATCTCCATCTCCGTATCCCTGGCACATATCCATTGCATTTATTATGTCTGTTGATCCGGTTCCGAGCGTGATCACCTGCCCTCCCAGAGCTCTCGTCACATGAGTGTATTCTCCATGCGGATCCACAAATATAATATCTCCCGGTGTGAGCAGTGCTTCGAGTATCGCCGTGATCTTAACTCGCATCGATTTACCGGATCCAGGTACACCCAAAACCCATTCATTACCATTCAGAAGAAGCCGCCTATCTATAAGCATTTCCTGCTTTGTATCCTCATGCACGCCATAAGGAATACCGGTTACATGATTTATAATCACAGAGTCAAATGGCATCATGACCGCCTGATTCTCCGTTGTCACGTCTCGCAGGTTCGTGATCCAGCGTGGACCGTATGGCAGCACCGTATTGAGTCCCGGAAGCTGCTGTAATGCAAGCGTGGATAGTTCAGCTCCGCATTCGCTGGCTGTCTCGATCAAGCTGTCTGTGTATTCATTCAGTTTCTCGAGCGTATCCGCCAGTACGACTGCTGTAACATTTGACAGAAATATTCTCTGGTTCCTTTCAATCACATCTTCGCTCATTTCTTCCACTATCTTCTGATCCTTGATAAATCTGAGCGGTGGCTTACTATATCTTCGTGTGTCCGCGCCAGGACGTCTCTGCCATCTGTCGAGGTTCGATTCGGATGACATTTCCGAGTCCTCCAAGAGCTTTGTGATTGTCTCCGATGAGAGTGGTATGATGTCCACCGAGATCATCATATTTGTATTTAGCTCCATCAGCCGGGATAGCGTTTCCACCTTGAGCGACTTGCCCCAGTCCTTCAGAAAGAGTACTCTCCCGACCTTTTGACCCATCTCAAAATAGAAATGGTGAAAGTGAAATGTATCGGGACAGAAATAATCCTTCCACGAACTGCGCCTCTTCGTCGCCGCCTCAAGATCAAAATTGTAATATTGTTCACTCCCGGATCTGTAAAAATCGTAAAATATCTCCATCCTGTCATGGATGTTCATCTTCTCAACAGATGAATTGATCTTCTTCAGACGTTTTGAAAAATCCTTCCCAAAACGTTCAAAATACTCCTCAGCTGAATCACTATTCCGCCTGTCCGTTACAACCGTCAGATACCTCTCCTTGATAAGCCCTGATGCCTTCGCGCGGTTATTACGGCGCATAGTATTGTATTCCTGCCTGAGTGAATCATAACCATCACCAACATCCGTCCGAAGCTGAATATAGTTCGTCTTCTGATAATTGATATTTCTGTTGAACAACGTGATCTTGTAAGTCGTATCCCTGGCATCCAGACTATTCAGGATATCCGAATAAGACATAAAAAAATCCTCCTGGTCTTCAATCGAACCAGAGGCAAAATCAACATCCTTGATCCTGTATGTACTTGAATAAATATGATTTCTAAACTCCATCATCCCGCTCTCATAGAGCTTCGCACTTGGCAGCGTCTGCTGCAGAGTACGCACTTTGGATAGCGGTTTCTTGTAGTGTTTGTTTTTCTCGAGTAACAATTCATGCACCTTCTTTCTTTACACAGAGTATTTCTTGTTTATTCTCTTCCACCCCTCCGCCTCGAATCGAAGAAGTCGGTTATTCCTCTGACTTCTGATAAATGCCCCTAATAGTTTTAGACCTCTTAGCCCGTAATATGGTTTTAGAGCTATAATCACAAATGGCAGTGCCGGCAGAGCTGAAATGATTCCCTTAACCATACCGATATCTGGCAGTAACACCACCATACATAATGAAAAAAGGAATCCGAGAAGCAGATCAAAGAGCTGCCATAACTCGAATCCCATAAAGAGACGCTCCTTTACCCCGAGGAGTTCGGGGTTGATTTTGATTGGTTTCATAGATTTTCTCACTTTCTTCCACATAAAACGCCTGCAATATCGCAGGCGCTTCTTTATTTTCATCACATGTTAAGTATCTTTTTCTTTATATTAGTAAATTCCTCTTCTGTTATAGTCCCATTATCAAGCAATTCTTTATAGTTTTTTAATTGTGAAATAATATCACCATCTGATTTTGTTTCAGTTTCATTGTTATTTTCTTCTTTTTTGTATCCGCACTTACATTCATTAGCGTATTTAGAATATAGCATTCCACATTTAGGGCATCGCCAAAAACCATCCGAGTCAGATTGTGGGATTATTCTTTCTCTGTTAATATCTCCTGTATCTTCTTTCTTATGTACAGCTTCAAGAAGCCTTATATCCGTCTTACAAGCACAAATGATAATACCAATCACAGAAAGCAAGAATCCCCACCAAAATCCATAATTGGGATACTCTTCAGAACCATAGCCCTTTGAACTCAATATTATATAACACACTATCCCACAAACAATATCAGCCAAAAGATAATACACAAGCCACATATTATACTCCTCCTTCTATACTGGTCAATTGTTTACATGAAGTTAGACTATAACCATCCCCTATTTCTTAGGTAACTTGAAGTCAAATTTACCACCGAGAACACTTGCTGCTATACCTATTCCAGTAACCAAAGCAAAACTTGCCACCTCAACTATCTTCCAATTAAATCCTCTCTTTTCAGTATCCTTCTTATTAGCTTTATCTTCTATTTCCTTTTCTTGATCTCGAATCTCTGTGTCCTTTTCACTGGCCATCTTGAGAAGTTCCGACTCTCGATTTAAAATTTCCAGGATTGTTTCAGGAGGCAGATCATGATTATCAAGTATTTTACTATAATCTGCCTGAATTAGTTTAAGCATATCATAAAACTCGCGCCTGCTATCACCAGCCTGATCCATCTCTTTACCAATAATTTCATAATACTCCTTAATGGTTTCATCATCACTATTGATAATACTATCAAGCAGGCCCTTATACTCTGTAAGTGCAGTCTTCATCAATCCAACAAACTCAGGATACTGTGCAAGGATTTCTTTAGCCACCTCTGGTCTGAGTTCTCCTATCTTAGATGCAAAACTAATAATCTCCCCTTTGGAAATATTCTTAAAATCTGTACGATTCATTAAATCAAGCACTTCCTGCTCCATAGGTGAATACTCCATAATAATCCCCCTTCCTTGATTAAATACATTATATACGCTCATAAACTATTCACTTATATACTCATGTTTTCTTAATTATTCATATTCATATTACTTTCTACACCAAAACGAGAAGTTATTTCCGACCAAATCTTTCTCTCCTCTCATAGACTATTGTAACATTATAACACCATTCTACCAACAGTATTTTGTATTTAATCAAAAAAAGGCTATCTTATGTTATATCCCAAACACCCTGTTCACCAGCTTATCCGTCCCTTTCAGCATTCCAAATAGCATCAGGAACAGGAAGCTCATCTCTGCCATGTATCCAAACACTCTGCTATCGTCCGAGATAGCTCCAGTGCTCCCTGATCCCATGGATCTCGACCACCCGACATTGAAACCGGACGTAAAGAATGCCTGGAACAAGTACAACACGAGCACCATAACCAAAGCCTCAAGAACAACCGCCAGGAACGTCTTGAGGAAGTTGTAAAATACAAATCTAGTTGACTTGCTGATAACCGTTGATACAGGAAGGGGCGATATAGCGATCAGCAAATACATATTGAAGAGTCTTCCATAGACTGAAAGAAGCACGCCACAGGTCGAAATAACTATCCACACCGATGCAATGATAACGATGATAAATACACCTATCTGCCTGGTTATCCTCATACGCCCTATAGCATCGTTCAGCTGTTCCGGAATGGTTATATGAAATATCGAAGTCCCGTCATCGGCAACCATTCCGGTTACATTCATCATTCTCTTCGTCATCCCCTGCCCGATCTTGATGCATTCGAGAAGAAGGTATTTGCCATAGTAAAGGATTGCATTTGCAAGGATCACCTCAATAAGGAACTGCAGCCAGACTGTGCCGCGTTTAAGCTCAGCGTATCTGGATGTCGACTGCAGCAGTCCGATCCAGATAAGCATTCCGGCAATAGTGATTCCCATCGCTACCATAGCATCATACAATGCACTGACAGCCTGCCATATGGCTCCATCCTGAAATGTAGTTATATCCGTCGTAAGTATCCCCAGGAACATATCAATCTTATCGCAGAAAAACTCCAATGCCGCAGCAAATATGTCTGCAATCATTCATCCTCGCCTCCTTCCTCTCTTATTCTTTTTATTTACCAAGGATCCATTTCACTATGCTCGGAGCAAATGCGATTACAACTCCGATAACGCCGACTATAATACCCATATTTCTTGATTCAGTATTGTGTCCTGCCTGGTTCATTGCAGCCCAAATGAAGCCAAAGAGCGCCATTATTCCACCAATCCATCCACAAACCCAATTGATAAGCTTGTTTGTTCTTTCAGCCGCCTGATCCAGCTCTGCAACACCACTACTGTCCTTAAGGATCTTCGCGCTATCGACATTTTTCTTCATATCAATGTTTTTCTTAATATCACCATTCATATTTGTATTGTCATTCAAACTTATGCTCTCATTGTTATAGTTTCCCCTATCCTCAATCTGCGCCATCACCGTCTTCCCTTTTGCCATAAAAAAAGCAGCACCTACGAAAAGTGCTACCATCACACAAAATCTTATTCTGTTGCTAATCATCTCATATTTCCTCCGTATTTTCTTACTTTTCTTGACATTGGTCCGTCATACTGTTATATTAAAGATACAAAAAGGTGCTACCGATAGACGGTTAGTCCTGATTTATAAGTTGATAAAAAAATAACCGCCTTACTTTATCAGGGTTTGGGCGGTTATTTTTGTGGTTTATTTTTATCGTGTCCGATCATATATCCAAGACTAAAACATCCAATGCATAGAGCAATGACTGCGATAAGTCCCTCCATAGTCAGCATATCCACGCCCTCCTTTAATAGTATTCCCAAAAAGGGTTTCTATATAATCAGAGGGTCACAG
>OCTW011617152.1_pt1 | contig 10643 bp, 8 predicted proteins | sample 1539671 | NCBI WGS metagenome assembly OCTW01 (sample SAMN02144230, study PRJEB22623) | gut metagenome | biome: sheep rumen | host: Ovis aries | place: New Zealand
TCGTCCTGCGGCACGCTCGACGAGCCGTGCAGCACGATGGGGAAGCCGGGCAGCTTCTTCTCGATGGCCTCAAGCACGTCGAAAGCCAGCGGAGGGGGCACAAGGCGGCCGGTCTGCGGGTCCACCTTGCACTGCTCGGGTTTGAACTTGTAGGCGCCGTGGCTCGTTCCGATGCTGATAGCCAGGCTGTCGCATCCGGTGCGGGTGGCGAAATCGATCACCTCTTCGGGCTTGGTGTAGTGGCTCACCTCGGAGGCCACCTCGTCCTCGACGCCGGCCAGCACGCCGAGCTCGCACTCGACGGTGACGTCGAACTGGTGGGCATACTCAACCACCTGGCGCGAAATCTTGATGTTCTCCTCATAGGGCAGGGCGCTGCCGTCGTACATCACGCTGCTGAAGCCGCTGTCGATGCAGCTCTTGCAGGTCTCGAAGCTGTCGCCGTGGTCCAGGTGCAGCACGATCTGCGGATTCGGGCAGCCCAGCTCTTTGGCATAGGCCACGGCGCCTTCGGCCATATAGCGCAGCAGGGTCGGGTTGGCATACTCGCGCGCACCCTTGCTGACCTGCAGGATGACGGGGCTCTTGGTCTCGACGGCGGCCTGGATGATGGCCTGCATCTGCTCCATATTGTTGAAATTGAATGCCGGAATGGCATAGCCGCCATCGACGGCCTTGGCGAACATTTGACGGGTGTTCACAAGCCCTAACTTCTTATAGTCTACCATTTTGTATCGTTTTATTATTGTTGTGACGTTTCCTGTCCGGCCGTTTTGGGGCCGGATTTGATTTTGCAAAAATACGAATTTTTCGCGATACGCAAGCCTTTTGCACAAAATAATTGCAATTTTTTCCCTCTCCCCGCCCCCGCCGAAAGGCCACCAGCACTGCCCGTTGTACAGTATATGTACAGTATATGTACAGTATATGGACGCTTCGGAAGCGTACAAATACTGTACATATACTGTACATATACTGTACAACGGGCAGTGCTGGTGGTGAAAATCAAGCTGTTGCAAGGGCGTTTTTTGCGCTTTTTCCAAAAAAAGAACATAAATATATTGCAGAAAAAAGATAATCCGATTTATTTTCGTAATTTTGCAAACGATTTCAGAACCCAAAACAATGAAGATAGCACTTATAGGATACGGCAAGATGGGCCACGCCGTCGAGCAGGCAGCACTGCGGCGCGGGCACCAGATTGTCTGCACGATAGACCAGGGCGACGAGCTGGCGGCGCACCTGCCCGCGCTGCGCCAGGCCGACGTGGCCGTCGAATTTTCGACCCCCGCCACCGCAGCCGAAAACGTCCGCTTCTGCCTCGAAAACGGCATCGCCGTCGTCTGCGGCACCACCGGCTGGTACGACCGCTACGACGAGCTGGCCGCGCTGTGCCGCCAAAAGGATGGCACCCTTTTCACGGCCACCAATTTCAGCATCGGGATGAACATAATGTTTGCCCTCAACGAGCGGCTGGCCGCCCTAATGCGCGGCCGCGACGAATACCACGTCGACATAGCCGAGACGCACCACATCCACAAGCTCGACGCGCCCAGCGGCACGGCCATAACCCTGCAGCAGCAGATAGCCCAGTACGGCGGGCGCGAGGCGGCAAGCGTACCCATAGCCTCGTTCCGCGAAGGCGAAGTGCCGGGCACCCACACCGTCCGCTACGACAGCCCCATCGACACCATCACCCTCACCCACGAGGCCCACAGCCGCGAGGGGCTGGCACAGGGAGCCCTGCTGGCAGCCGAGTTCGCCGCCGGCAAAAAAGGCATCTTCACGATGAAAGACCTGATGGAATGAACAAGCGGAAAGCGGAAAGCGGAAAACGGAAAACGGAAAGCGAAGCTGACGCGGTAGCCATTAACGCAATAACGCACTAACGCAATAACACAATAACACAATAACGCAATCCCCCTGCCCTTATGGACGAAAAAGGCATAGAGAAAATCATATCGCTCGAAGACATAGACTACACGCGCTTCTGGGGCACCAACGACAGGATGCTCGACTTTGTCAGGATGCTTTTCCCGAAGCTCAAGCTGGTGGTGCGCGGCGAAATGCTCAAGGTTATAGGCGCCAACGACGACATAGCCCTGTTCGAGGACAAGCTCGGCGCGATGATGACCTACTACGAAAAGTTTGGCCGCATCAACGAGAACGCCATAATGCAGATAATGGAAAACGGCAGCGGCCCCGACACCGAGCAGAGCGACGAGATCCTGGTCCACGGCCGCAACGGCCTGCTAATCAAGGCCCGCACACCCAACCAGCAGCGCCTGGTCGAGGCCGTGAAGCAGAACGATATGGTCTTCGCCATAGGCCCCGCCGGAACGGGCAAGACCTACACCGCCGTGGCACTGGCCGTAAGGGCACTGAAAAACAAGGAAATCAGGCGCATCATCCTGACCCGCCCCGCCGTCGAGGCCGGCGAGAACCTGGGCTTCCTGCCCGGCGACCTGCGCGACAAGCTGGACCCCTACCTGCAGCCCCTCTACGACGCGCTGCGCGATATGATTCCGCAGCAGAAGCTCCTCTCCTACTGGGAAGACAACACCATCGAGATTGCCCCCCTGGCCTTTATGCGCGGCCGCACGCTCGACAACGCCTTCGTCATCCTCGACGAGGCGCAGAACGCCACCGCCGCGCAGCTCAAGATGTTCCTGACGCGTATGGGCCGCAACGCCAAATTCATCATCACCGGCGACATCACGCAGATCGACCTGCCGCGCCACCAGCAGTCGGGACTGGTGCAGGCCACGCAGATACTGAAGGACATCGACGGCATATCGGTCATCGAGCTCGACAACAGCGACGTCATCCGCCACCGCCTGGTGACAAGAATCATCAAAGCCTACGAGAAGAACGGAGAAGAAAGAGCGGAGATGAAGGAAGCTAAGGGGGAGATTTGAGGGAAGTTAAGGGAAGTTAGAGGGAAGTTAAAGGAAGTTAGAGGGAAGTTAAAGGGACAATAGTATTTGTATCTGAAGTTAAAGTTAAGGTTAAAGTTAAGGTTAAGGTTAAAGTTAAAGTTAAAGTTAAAGTTAAAGTTAAAGTTAAGGTTAAGGTTATAGTTAAAGTTAAAGTTAAGGTTAAAGTTAAGGTTTTAAAATGATTGAATATCCTAACTGCAAGATTAATATCGGTCTCAGCGTAATCCGCCGCCGCGATGACGGCTACCACGACTTGGAGAGCGTCTTTGTGCCTGTACCTCTGTGCGACGAGTTGGAAATCAACCCTTCTACACGCTTCAGTTTTATGCAATCAGGCATCAACGTAGGGTGCTATCCCGAGGACAACATCGTGGTTAAAGCCTTCAATCTGATGCGAAAGGAATGTGGCACGCGCCTGCCGGATGTCGAAATCCATCTGCATAAAAGAATCCCCTTCGGCGCCGGCCTGGGTGGCGGCAGCAGCGACGCGGCCTTCACGCTGCGTATGCTCAACAGCCTCTTCGACCTGGGCATCGACAGCCAACGCCTGCGCGAGCTGGCCGCCAAGCTGGGTGCCGACTGCTCTTTTTTCATCGACAACCAGCCCGCCCTCGTCACCGGCATCGGCGACCGCATAACACCCTTGGGTTACAACCCGTTGCAGGGCAGCACGCTGCTGATGGTGAAGCCCGACGAGGCCGTCAGCACCGCCGAGGCCTATCGCGGCGTTACGCCCCGCGACCGGCGCACCGACACCAAGCCCGTCGACCTGGCCGAGGCGCTGCGCCTTGCGCCCGAGCAGTGGCGCGACCTTGTGGTCAACGACTTCGAGCCGAGCGTCTTCCAAAGCCATCCACGGCTTGCCGAACTCAAGGCACAGATGTACGCCGCCGGAGCCGCCTATGCAGCTATGAGCGGCTCGGGCTCGACCGTCTACGGCCTTTTCCCCCGCACCGTCGCATCGCCGGAAAAGCATTTCAACAAAAATGATGTTTTATTTATTTCTGAAATATGACCAAAAGATTACCACTTATCGTCTTTGCACTCCTCGCTTTCTCGATCGCCAACTGCCAGAACGGCTTCCAGCTGCCAAACCAAGGCTTTGAGCAGTGGGACGGCGGCTACGACTCGGAGCCGACCCACTGGAACACCTTCGAGAGCTGCGACGGCTCGTATGCCTCGCTGGCATCGGGCAACCACCACTATCGCCGCAGCGGCCACCGCCCCGGCGGAACGGGCAACTACTACCTGACGGTCTACACCACGTCCATCATCGGCATCAAGGCCAACGGCAATATGACCACCGGGTGCATCCACGCAGGCTCTATGTCGGCCTCGAACGAGAACAACTACAACTACACCAAGCGCAGCAGCAGCGCGCACAACTGCCCCTTCACCGCCACGCCCGACTCGATGTACGTATGGGTCAGTTTCTATGCCAGCAGCGGCAACTCGGAAGCACAAGTCGAAGCCATCATCCACGGCGACAACGACTTCCGCGCCCCCAACTGGGTCGGCGACGCATCGAAATACAAAGGCCGTGCCGTTGCGAAAACGACGCGCACAACCACGTCGGAGTCGCAGATGAACTGGAAGCAGCTGAAAGTGCCCTTCAACTACGACGGCAACACCGAAGCTGCCTATATCCTCGTCAATATCACTTCGAACAACGTCCCCGGTTCGGGCAGCAAGTACGACTCGCTCTCGGTCGACGACATACAGTTTATCTACAGCGCCTGGCTCGACGGCATCAGCTATGACGGCAGCGCCCTGGCCGACTTCGACAAGGGCACCTCGTTCTACGGCATCGTCGTCGACGACATCAGCCTGGTGACGGCCGACCGCATCGTCGCAACCCCCGAGGCCGACGACGCCACCGTGGCCACCAGCATCGACTATCGCGGCGACACCGTGGCCGTGGCAACCATCCTCGTCACCGCCGAAGACGGCACCGAGAAGACCTACACGCTCAAGTTCGCCACCGACCCGTCGCGAACCGTAGCAATCGGCGAGCAAGGCTTCGGCAGCGCCAGCGCCAAGGTCTACCCCAACCCGGCATCGGCCACCGTCACCGCAACGGTCGGCGGACTGCTCGAAATCGTCGACCTGCAGGGACGCATCCTGCTCAGCCGCAGCTGCCTGCAGGGCGAGCCGGTCGACATCAGCACCCTCGCTCCGGGACTGTACATCTGCCGCATCAACGGCATCAATATCGACAGATTAGTAATCAATAAATAATCATATTCCATAATTAACGAATCAACAAATCCCCACATTATGTCAACTTATTCCATCGGCATCGACATTGGCGGCACCAACACCGATATGGGTCTGGTCCGCAACGACGGCACCATCGTCACACGCAGCAACATCCCCACCAACGCCTACATCGACTTCGAACCTTACATCCGCGACATCGTGGCCTGCATCGAAAAGATGATGAAGGACTGCAACGTCGACACCATCGAAGGCATCGGCATCGGCGCCCCCAACGGCAACTTCTACACCGGATGCGTCGACAATGCCCCCAACCTGACCATCAAGGGCGTGCTCAACTTCGAGCAGGAGATACATAAATATATGAACGTGCCCGTGGTGCTGAGCAACGACGCCAACGCCGCCGCCTACGGCGAAATGGTATACGGCGGAGCAAAAGGACTGCAGCACTTCATTATGTTCACCCTCGGCACCGGCGTGGGCAGCGGCATCGTCATCGACGGCAAGCTGGTGCACGGCAGCACCGGAGCCGCCGGCGAGCTGGGCCACAGCATACTGATTCCCAACGGTCGCCGCTGCACCTGCGGCCGCAACGGATGCCTCGAAACCTACACCTCGGCACGCGGCATCGTGCAGACCTACTTCGAGCTGAAAGGCACACCCGTCACTGCCGACGTCGACAGCAAGCGCATCGGCGACCTCGCCAACCAGGGCGACCCAACGGCCCTCAAAACCTGGGAGACCGTGGCCGACCAGCTGGGTCTGGCTATGGCCAACGCCGTCAACTTTTCGGCGCCGCAGGCCATCTTCCTTATGGGCGGCCCCACCAAGGTCGGCGAGCCGCTGCTCAAGCCCCTCCAGGCAGCCTTCGACCGCTACATCCTCAACATCTTCGCCGGCAGCTGCCAGATACGTATGTCGCAGCTCAAAGCCAACGAAGTGGCCATCCTCGGCGCCGCCGCACTGATCAAAATGAAGAAATAACTTTTATTTAACGCTAACGTTAACCTTAACGTTAACTTCAGAATGTATTCCTGCAAACCAGTGTTCGACAGCTGGTCAAGGTTAAAGTTAAAGTTAAAGTTAAGGTTAAGGTTAAAGTTAGAGATAAAGACTAAATTTAAAGAGATGCGAAGAATACTTATCCCTCTTGTTGCTGCTTTGCTGTTAGTGTCGGCCTGCCAGCGGACGCTGACCGACTATGTCAACCCCTTCGTCGGCACCGACGGCCACGGCCACACCTTCCCCGGAGCCATACTGCCCTTCGGAATGGTGCAGGTCAGCCCCGACACGCGCCTCGACGGCTGGGACGGCTGCAGCGCCTACCACTACAGCGACGACACCGTCTACGGCTTCAGCCACACCCATCTCAGCGGCACGGGCTGCAGCGACTACGGCGACCTGCTGTTGATGCCCTTCACCGAAGAAAACGGTGACCTGCCCGACAGCCTGGACTACAGCTTCTACCTCTCCACATTCTCGCACAGCAACGAGAAGGCCGAGCCGGGCTACTATCGCGTTGTCCTCGACCGCAACCGCGTGATGGCCGAGCTCACCGTCCACGGCCGCAACGCCCTGCACAAATACACCTTCCCTCACGCCGGACGCAAAGGCGTGGTGGTCGACCTCAAGCACCGCGACGTGGTCAGCGATTCACGATTGGTGCTTTCCGAATCCACCGGCGAATGGCATCTTTGCGGCTACCGCCTGTCGGCAGCCTGGAACCCGCAGCAGCAATTCTATTTCGCCCTTACGGCCGACTGCAATCCTGAGAAGGTGGTATTCTTCAAAGACGGGAAGCCCGTCGACGGACTGGAGCCCCTCGACGGCGAAGACTGCAAAGCCCTGCTACTCTTCCCAGACAACATCAAAGAGGTGACCCTTATGGTGGGCATCTCGGCCGTTGACGATGCTGGAGCTTGGACCAATCTGAAAGAAAGCAACGGCATAACCTTCCAGCAGGCCAAGAAGGAGGCCCACGCGATGTGGGAGAAAGCCCTCGGCCAAATCGAGGTGGAAGGCGGCAGCCGCGAGGACCGCGCCAACTTCTACACCGCCCTATATCACTGTATGACATCGCCATATCTCTACAGCGACGCCGACGGACGCTATCTGGCGATGAAGGACCGCGACACCAACTGCTACACCATCCAGCAGGCCGAAGGACGCGACCAGTACACCGTCTTCTCGGTCTGGGACACCTACCGCGCCCTGCATCCGCTGCTCAACATCGTCGAGCCCGAGCGCAGCCGCGACTTCGTCCTCACGATGCTCGACCACTACCGCCACAGCGGCGAGCTGACAATGTGGGAGCTGGCCAGCCACGAAACACACTGTATGATAGGCTACCACGCCGTCAGCGTCATCCTCGACGCCTACCGCACCGGCGTCCTCGAAAGCCTTGACGAGAATACCCGCCAGGAGCTGCTCGACGCAATGGTGGCCACCAGCAACCTGCCTATGCTGGGCCGCACCGAGTACGCCCGCGACGGCTTCCTCAGCAGCGAATACGAGAACGAGTCGGTCAGCAAGACCCTCGAATACGCCTACGATGACTGGTGCATAGCCGAATACGCGCGCCTCATCGGCAACGACAGCATCTGCCGCATCTACACGCGCCGCTGCCAGTCGTGGAAGAACATTATGGACACCGACGGCTTTATGCACGCCCGCCGCAACGGAGCCTTCGTCACCCCCTTCGACCCTACCGAAGTCAACAACCACTACACCGAAGCCAACAGCTGGCAGTACAGCACCTACGTGCCACACGACGTCGAAGGCTGGATCCGCCAGATTGGCGGTGCCGAACGCGCCGAGCGCTTCCTCGACAGCCTCTTCCGCGGCAGCTCCAAGCTCAGCGGACGCGACCAGAGCGACATCACCGGCCTCATCGGCCAGTACGCCCACGGCAACGAGCCCTCGCACCACGCCGCCTACCTCTACGCCTACCTCGGCCGCCAGTGGAAAACCGCCGAGCTGGTGCGCCGCATCTGCACCGACCTCTACCACAACACGCCCGACGGCCTGTGCGGCAACGAGGACTGCGGCCAGATGAGCGCCTGGTACGTGATGAGCGCCCTCGGCCTCTACCCCGTCTGCCCCGGCAGCGGCCAGTACGTCGTCGGCTCGCCGCTGTTCGATAAGGCAACGATCCACCTCCACAACGGCAAAGACATCGTTATCAACGCCAAAGGCCAAAGCGGCAACAGTTGCTACGTCCGCTCGCTGCGCCTCGACGGTGCACCCTACGACAAGGCCTACCTCACTGCCGACCAGCTACATAACGGCTGCACGCTCGACTTCGAAATGGGCTCCACGCCCGACAAGGAGTGGGCAGCCAATGCCGACGCACGTCCCGCCAGCAGCATCGACCGCAACCTGCAATTCACCCTTGCGCCAATCTTCGACGACTGGCAGCAGAGCTTCGACGGCGAGCGGCAAGTGAAAATCATCAGCGCCAACAAGGTGTTCTACACCACCGACGGCACAACACCCAACGAATTGTCGGCCACCTACATAGACCCCATCACTGTCACTGACGACGCCATCATCAAGGCCATCGCGCTCGACACCGTCAGCGGCCGCTTCAGCGCCGTCGTCACCCACCGCCTGACACGCACCCAGACCGACCGCACGCTCACCTACATCACCCAGCCCGCGCCGCAATACAGCGAAAACGGCCCCACTGGCCTCATCGACCGCCTGCACGGCACCGAAAACTACCGCATCGGCGGATGGCAAGGCTGGCAGGAGGACTGCCAGGTGGTCGTCGACCTGCTCGAGCCGCGCACCGTCAGCACCGTCGGCGTCGAATGCCTCGAAAATATGAAGTCGTGGATTTTCTTCCCCTCGCGCATCGAGGTCGAAGTGTCGGCCGACAACGCCAGCTGGCAACCCTTCGGCAGCATCGACAACCGCGAATTCGCCGCCACCCTCGAGCGGCAGGAACTCAGCACCGTCCACAACTTCATCGTCAACGGCTCCCCCGTCGCGGCCCGCTACATCCGCATCCACGCCCGCAACTTCGGCCCGCTGCCCCGCTGGCACATCAGCGCCGGCGAGCAGGCCTGGCTCTTCGTCGACGAAATAGAAGTCAATTAAAAAACGCCCTCTGCAATGATGTCCCTACGCCGCCCCCTCGCCTGCGCAACAGCCGCACTGCTCCTGACCTCGTGCAGCACCAAGCCCTGCCGATGCTACCTGCTGACGCGATGGGGCAGCGTACCCGTCAGCGAGACCTACATCGACCGCAACACCCCCTGCAGCGAGCTGGGCTACAGCCGTCTAAACCCCGACGACAGCAGCTTCCGCTTCTGCACCGAGATCGACGAACCCGAGCGCGACACAATGGACATCGTCCGTATGTTCTGGGGGCAAAAACAATAACCGCCTGGTACCAGGCTCCAAGCTGCTAAAAATCTGGTACGCAGGCGCCTCGCCTGCGAAAACTGAAAAAAGAAATAAATAAAACAAACAATAAAATGAAAAAAACATCAATCCTTGCAATCGGAGCAATCGTCCTGTTCCTCGCCGCCTCGTGCGACACAAAGACTTGCAAATGCTATACTTACAACGGACTCAACACCCCCACGATGGACTACGAGTACATCTCGGAAGGCAACTCCTGCTCCACGCTCGACTACACCCGCGGCACGCAGTACCGCACCTGCCTCGAATACAACGAGCCCGACATCAACCCCGGCGACATCGGCCAGGAATACAAGAAATAAGCTCCACCCCAGCACGTTAAACAGCCACGCCAGCGCAACTTAATTTGTTGCCCAGCAAACACACCCTCTTGGAAATATTGTCCCCGTCGTCAATCCTGACGCAGACGGGAATAAACTTATAATCATTTTTAACTGCGAATTAATCGAATTTAACGAATTAATCTCTTGATGTTTAAAATTATGTTTTGCAAGCAAAACGCGAATTAAGCGAATATTTTATCATTTCCCGACGCAGTCGGGAAAAACATTTCCAAGATTTTTTCAGATTTCCAAGATTTGCCTGTACTGCTGGGAAAAATGATTTCCAAGATTTCGCTCGCTTGCGAGCGGGAAACACAATCATTATTCTTATAATTACATTTTAACTGCGAATTAATCGAATTTAACGATTTAATCTAATGGTGTTTAAAAATTTGTTTTGCAAGCAAAACGCGAATTAGACGAATTTTTTTTCATTTCCCGACGCAGTCGGGAAAGCTATTTCCAAGATTTTTTCGGATTTCCAAGATTAGCCTGAGCTGCTGGAACAAATGATTTCCAAGATTTCCAAGATTTCGCTCGCTTGCGAGCGGGAGACAAAACCACCCTCAAAACCCCACTCAAGCCACCAAAATCGCCCCTTGTAACCCGCTGTTTCCCAGCATCAATCACCTACCAAAGTTCACTCTAACCTCACCCAAACTTTTAAGAAAATTTTCGCCAGTGGGCAATAATAGGGTTTTTGTCGCGTTATGGTTGGCAGAAAGTGTGGCGAAAG
>OCTW011557952.1_pt1 | contig 10642 bp, 11 predicted proteins | sample 1539671 | NCBI WGS metagenome assembly OCTW01 (sample SAMN02144230, study PRJEB22623) | gut metagenome | biome: sheep rumen | host: Ovis aries | place: New Zealand
AAAAAGGAGACTAGCAAAATGTTTGGAGCAATTTTAGGTGATATAATTGGTCAGCCATACGAGTTTGACCGTGGACATAAGACAAAGGAATTTCCGCTCTTCTGCAAGAACCCGCGTTTTACAGATGATTCAGTAATGACTATTGCAATCTGTGACGGAATCTTAAAGGCAGGGCTTGAAGCTGATGAAAACACTATGAAGACAGCGATGATAACCAGCATGCAGCTTTGGGGGCACAAGTATCCTCATGCAGGATATGGCGGAAGATTTTACCGCTGGCTTGCGATGGAAGAGACAAAGCCTTATAACAGCTGGGGTAATGGTTCTGCAATGAGAGTGAGCTCTGTGGGATGGCTATTTGAAAGTTTGGAGCGTACCCGTGAGGTTGCCCGCTGGTCGGCCGAGGTTACTCATAATCATCCGGAAGGAGTGAAGGGGGCTGAGGCAACAGCAAGCGTTATCTGGATGGCTCGTAATGGTTACTTCAAAACTCAGATAAAGGATTACGTAATCAAAGAGTTTGGTTATGACTTAAGCCGCACCTGCGATCAGATTCGCCCGAATTATTATCACGTGGAAAGCTGTCAGAAAACTGTGCCAGAAGCAATTACTGCATTTTTTGAAGGAAATGATTTTGAAGATGTTATCCGTACTGCGGTAAGTCTTGGTGGCGACTGCGATACACTCACAGATATTGCGACTGGAATGGCCGAGGGATTTTATGGATTGCCTGATCAATTCAAAAAATGGGCTTACGAGTTTACAACGGAAGACATGCATCAGGTAATGAAGGCCTTTGAAGAAAAAGCAATTGAAAGAAAAGTAAGAGAGGCGTAAGATATTCAGGGGAGCACAATAAGGAGATTTAAAAATGAAAGAGTATAAGTTCTACGGCTGGCAGACAGCTGATTGCAAACCTGCAGATTCTACTTTTGAGAAGATTGAAAATCCGCGACACCTCTATGACATCCTCAGCGAAATCTGGTGTGTCGAAACTTGTGCTCCACGCCTCAGAGAAAAATGGAGCCGCGAAAATCAAACTGTGGGTCAGTGTTCAATTACAGCATTCCTGGTGCAGGATATTTTCGGCGGCAAAGTTTACGGCATCCTCCGCGAAGGCGGAAACTATCATTGCTACAATGTAGTTCCTCTGCTTGATGGAGGTGAGTGTTTATTTGACCTAACAAGTGAACAGTTCGGCAACGAAAAACTCAACTACGAAGATAACCCGGAACAATTCCGCGAAGTCCACTTCGCCAAAGAAGAAAAACATCTGCGCTACAATTATTTGAAAGCCGAGCTTTTGAAGAAAGTGGAAGAGATGTAAGAATATAAGAAATTTGACTTTTTGGATTTCTTTTATTATTTTAATAAGTGGGTTGACTTTTGGCAGTTCTGGCCGTTGTAATACCATTTTTGGGTAATACAACTTTTCTAAATCATTTACATTTTAATCATTTTTATTTTCAGTTGGTTTGCAGGGGTATTATTCTTTGCATAGGGTTATTGCTATAAAGGAATTTGTTAATGAGTAAGAAAAATGACAATAGTTTTACCTGGATCTGGGGTAATACGTTTCAGGAAAATTTGGATAAAATAATAATTTTATTTTTTTATATGATTAGTTCTGTAAAAAAGGATTTTTCAAAATTTGATAAGGCAGGGGATCTAGAAAAATACAAGGCAAAAATACGTAACTTGAAGGAAAAAGGATACTTGAATCAGTGTTCCTTTGGCAGTGAAGATTTTTATCGCGATTTACTTCCTCAGGTTTTGGATAATCAACAAAAAGAATTCACATTAGCAGAGAAATATAAAATTTTTGCAGATTTCGAAAAGATCGCAAAAATACATGTGGAAGATCAAAAAAGGGGAGTTTTAAAATATGTATTGATAGGTCTTATTTCTTTAATTTCGGTAATACTTTTTTATTTGGTATCAAAATCAACTGACTTATTATATGTTGCTATTGTAACTGCGGTAGCTGTAAGCATAGTTTCTTATTTCGCAATAAGTTCCTTTTTTGTTTATGATAGGAAAATTAGGAATCCTAAAATTAGATATAGACGTAGGGATCTTGATGTAAATTATTGTTTTGGAGAATTAAACAGATTGCTTGATAATATGGATTTATATTTCGAGCAAAAAAACAACAATTTAATTGTGACTGACCAAAAATTACAAACGGTTTTAATAAATGTACAAAATATTATTAATTATACAAAGACTATAAAAGGTGTTAACGAAAAGGAATTAAATGAAGGCGTAAATAATATTCAAACTTCTATAAATGAATTAAAAGAAACTATAAAGCAGTTAGCAACAAGTGAGCCAACTAACGAAAAACCAGAAATCTTGAGAGAAATGTTTGATGATGGATTAATCAAATTTGAAAATGATAAATATTGTCTATTTGGTAGCTTACCGGAATTTTTTGAAAAAATAAAATATCATGAAAAAGAAAAATATGAAAACCTACCTAGAAATTTCTTTTTGGAGAATATATGCACTCAAGAAGGAACTGAATTTGATGATGAATATTACTCGAAACAGTATGGAGAAATATTTCCAAAGAAGAAAAAAAAAAGACTAAAAAAGGATTAAAAATAGACTAAAAGCGGATTTTGCAATACACATTAACCGCATATCATAAGGGCAACATTAACGTTACATAGGGCAGTTCGTTAATGTTGCCCTTAATTTTTTAACTTTGGGAGATGAAAAGATGTGTAACAAAAATGTGTACGGCCCTCCTTTAAGGAGGGCTCATGGCTATTGCATTTATTCGCGGAAACGCAATTAGTCGTCTGAAAGGACAGTCAGTTGTTGCGAACGCTGCGTATCGTGCTTGTGAGAAGCTTCATGATGAGAGGCACTGTCATGACCCGGATCACAAGGATCCGGATTATCGATCTAAGTCTGGCCATCTTGCGGGTGGGTTGGTTTTGCCGGGAGGCAAAGAATGGACTCGTGAGGAACTTTGGAATGCGGTTGAGGCGTATGAAAAGCGAATAGACGCAAGACTTGCCAAGGAACTTATCATCGCGATGCCAAAGGAATTAAGCGTTGATGAGAATATTTCATTAACAAAAGAGATTGCTATTCTCGTCAGTACAGAGTTGCATCCCGATGGTACAGAGGATGAGTATTGCGTGGATTGGAATCTTCACGCGCCACATTCTGAGGCATTGTGTGACGAAGATGGAAATTTTATCCTTGATGGGAATGGGAAAAAAATAATCGAGGATAATGACAATTACCATTCTCACATACTGATGTCGGAAAGGGCATGGGATTCTGAGTTGGGAACATTCAAGAGGCTTAAGGATCGTAAGCGCAATTCGAAAGAATGGATGAGTGAACTTAAGCTTAGGATTGGCGAATTGATGAATAAGCGCCTGCGCGAAAAGGGAATACCTGAAGTTGATTTTCGCAGTTTCGAAGAGCGAAATGCGGAGGCAATTGAAAAAACAGGTAAGGAACTTGAGGCACCGCAGAAGCACCGAGGTCCAATCGGAACGAACATGGATCGCAAGAGGAGGCGACGTATTAATAAAATTAAGCGAGAACTGAAAATGGTGCAAGATGAATTGAATAGAATTGAGGCTAAAGAAAAATTTGAAAAGGCCTCGAAGAAGAAAAATCAGCATAGTCCTAGAAGCAAGGTTGATTTGTCAGCCTGGCAGACAAGTGACGAGACTGTAGTTGCTCCAAAGAATATCAAAGCTAAGAAAGTTGAAAAAAATACTTTTATTCCAACTTCGGCTAAAATGCAACCAATTCAGAAATCTAAGCCAAAGCCTGCGTTACCTGTAGCAAAACTTCCAATCGCGGCATCAATAAAAGGTAATAATCAGAATGTTTCAACGAGAAAGAATGGAGGACCACAATCCCGTTGTTTTCTCTGCGGTGTTATTGAATATCCCGATTGCAAAAAATGCAGATTCTGGGATGAAGTTAAAGATGTATTCCGGGATTCCGGATATGAATTTTAAGGGAGTATTAATATGTCAAAAGATACTGAAGATTTAATCATAAATATCAATACCAAGGTCAATAGACTTGTTGACATCGAAAATTTATTAGAAAAAATTGCAAATGAAAAACCTGAAGTCTATGAGATGAATCCTCGGGATCGTGAGGTTCTGCAGACTGGAATAAGGGATTTCGAGTGTGACCTCTCTGAAACGTTAAGGAGAGTCTTTAAGGCTAATCTTGAAGAATCTAGAAGAGAACGTCTTCTCATAATAGAGAACAATCAGAAAATCTATGACGACAATCTTGAAGCATTGCAGAACAAACTTAAAGACTTCCAGAAGGTCGCTGATTCCTGTAAGGATCTTGATGTGTTGTGTTTTAATGCTATCAATCAGGCGGTTGATTTGAATTCTATTCAGCAGAAACTCAATCATACAATGGTGACGACGGTGAAGGAGACCCTGTCTAAGTTGACTATTGCGAATGAGAAGACTACTAAGAATTTTAATGGTGTTACCGAAGAAATGCAGAAATTATTGAAGAAGAGCCTGCATATTGCTTTCGTCATTCCTGTAATTGTTTTAGTCTTTCTTGCTTACATCGGAGGTATAGGGACTCTTGCCATATTGAACAAAAAAACTTGTGAAAATGTGTTTGAAAAGTTCTATGACGATAAATATGCGAAAGAGATTGCTCAGCCTATGATTGACGCTAAAAAAGAAGCGGAAATCTATCTTCGTGAGAAAAAGGCAGAGGCAGAAAAATATCGTAAGGAGCAGTTGGAAGATGCTCGGACGAGAGCTCAGGAAGAGTATGAAAAAAGAATGAAGTTGTACGATCAGCGTGTGCACTCGGCTGTTGAATCGCAGATGAAAAAATCGAATTCGAAGGAGGTCAAATAATTATGGATGAATTAAAAATCTTATCACGGAAAGATCTCAAAAATCTTTCATCGGAAGAAATCAAAAAACATTATAAAGAGTATCAGGACTATTTGAAGACACAGCTTACAATTAATTTACGTGATAAGGCGGAATTTGAAGTTATTGATAAAAATAACAAAAGAAAAAAAATAAATCATGCCTTATATATTGTAGCTGCCGAGTTATTATCCAATCCTGAATTTGCGATACCGTTCCTCAAGGATCTTTCATCAAAAACTAGATTTACAGAACGTCATACCAATGATTTGAACCTTCTTATGGAATCTAAGGGATTGGACAAGGTTATAAAATTTACTCCTTGTCAGATACCTGAAAAGAAAAAGACAAAAGATAACTCAAAGTCTAAAGATGATGCGACTTCTGCTGAGCAGAAAGATGAAAAGGCTCCGGAGGAGCCTAAATCAGTAGAGACTCCTACCGAGTCTAAGGCTTAACTAGCGATCCCAGGCGAGCCAAACTCGCTTGGGATTTTTTCGCAGAAAAAAGAACAAGGGCGCAATACACATTCTGACGAATGTATGCGCTAGGGGATACCCCTAGAACCCAAGCTGTCGCAAAAGTCCTCCCGGAGGGAATTTCAGAGATAATTCTTGGTGGATTAAATCTGGCAGTTTTCAGAGGTGATGAGTCTGTAATAATTTTCAGGAATGTTTTCTTCGAAAATAATTTTCAGAGAGAAAGCCTGAGTCTTTACAGACTCATTATTTTTTTCAAGACAGAGTTCTCCAGAAATTGAGACTGGAACTGTTTCAAAATCCGGAACAATTTCCGCGGATTCTTCGTGCTCTCGAGACTTCCAGTTCTCGAGAGTCTGTGAGTTCAAAATAATCTGGTCCGGGTAAACGCCGAACTTCTTTTTGAAAGTAAGGCAATCGCGTACAACACATTCTGTTGCACGATTGTAAGTGAAGAAAACATTGTTTCGGACAAAACCTGAATTTGTATCTTTAAGCGGAAGATCTTCTTCCGTAAACTTTTTGAAAACAACAATCTTTTCCATTGGTGTTTTTAGGATTCCAGCCAGGCGCAAAAGGTTATCAAAGCTTGGAAGATTCTTTCCTTCCTGCCAGTTGAAAAAAGTCATCTGAGTACAGCCCAGAATTTTTTCAAGCTCGCGAGCTGAGTAGCCTGTAATGCGCATCAGATTTCTGATGTTTTTTCCGGTCGCCTCAAGATCAATCATGTAGTTAATAAAGGTATCAGGTTTGTTCATATTTCAATTATACCATGTCTGAATCATATAGGCACTAAAGTTTAACTTTGGTGCGCTGTTAGCTGGAATGAAGTACCATTGAAAACTGGAGGTACTGATATGGCAGAAACAAAAAGCAGATTTGCAACTGATGATGATTATTTCTTTTTTAACAATGGAACTTTTTGCAAAATACTAATTTACTTTGACTGTCTGTTTGAAGGTGAATGGAATCTGAAAAATCCGGTACTGGCAGATGATATACAGGAAGCTTTCAAAGAACTAGATGAGATGGGATATGGACTATATCTGATTGAAGTTCCTGAGAAAAAATCAATCCTAAAATGGCTGGATAAAACTTTTGATTATTCATTTCTCTGTAATGATTATCCAACAAGATATGCAGACTTAAGTGATACCTGGAATACAGTGTCACGAAATGTAGAGACAAGATTGTGCGGTGAAGGAAGCGTTTCATGCAACAGATGTTTTAAGTTTGAGAATAACTGGAAGGAGATTGTTCAGATAATCCGGGAAAATGATAAACTTGCAAAGACAGATGTCTGGAAAAGAAATTATGAAGATATTGATTGGGAGCAAGCAAAAGAATCGAACGGGGTAGTAGATGGCAGTGGAAAACAGGTATTGGGTAGCTCGTATATTCCGGTTGAAAAAATGAACGAGAAAACAACTGCCTTGTTAAAGACAATAGCAGTTCCAAGATCAGATGAGCCGAAAAACTGGACTTATAAGCCGCAAGGAGAACGCTGGTATGTAGTGTCGATAGTCTGGGATGTCAAAGAAAAAATTGCTTCTCGATATGGAGTAATCATTGAGATTGAACAGTGCAGTCTTTATTATCGTGGAACCTGGCTTATTATAAAAACTAAATCAGAACGTGGAAAATACGAATGGACAGAGAGTTTGAAAATAATTGAAAGATTTTGTAAGGATTTTGGTTTTGATACCAGAAAGGAATTGGGGCTAACCTTTTACTATGATCTGCCTTGGCCGGAAGGGCAGAAGCAGCGGGAAGAAGAGGATGATCAAACAGATTTCTTTTTTGACTCTATGGATTAAAAGGTTATTGGTCAAACAGATCTTTAATCTCACACTTCAACGGTACCTTTGCATACTTTTCCAGTTTTGCGAGGTACTGTTTTCTTGTGATTTCGCGGGCGCCGTAGCGGGCCATGTTTTCGGTGTAGGTCTGGCAGTCGATGAGTTTGCCGCCGGCTTTCTGGAAGGCTCGGGCGAAGAGGACGAAGGCGCTCTTAGAGCTGTTGGGTTCGATTGTGAACATGGACTCGCCGCAGAAGACGCTGCCCAGTAAGATGCCGTAAAAGCCGCCTACCAGCTTTCCGTCTTTCCAGACTTCGATGCTGTGGGCGTAGCCTGCCTTGTGAAATTTCTTGTAGGCCTTAATCATCTTGGGGCCAATCCAGGTGCCAATCTGGTCGGGTCGTTTCTGCTTAGCGCAGTTCTTGATTACATCAGCAAACGCTTTATCAATCGTGTAAGTATATGGATTATGCTTGAGAAATTTTTCAATTGATTTTGAAACATGCAGCTGGCGGATCGGAATCACAAAGCGCTTCTTTGGAGACTGCCACAAAACCGGCTCACCCTGATCTTCATTAAACCAGGGAAAGACTCCCTGATTATAAGCCGAATAAAGAAGACGCAGAGGAATGTCATCCGTCACGAGGGAAATCTCATCATAACCATAAATCAGGCCGGGGGCAGGAAACTCGAAGATGTCGCCGGTGTCAATTTTGCAAGAGCGGGCCCCCCGCGATTTTTCATCTTCAACTCTCAGATAATTTTCCAGAACCTGCGGGCACTGCTCCAGGCCCGGGCTGTTAGTCCAGATTCCGTTTAGCAGAAGCTGATAAGGCTTATAGTTTGCCTTGTAATTCATCTTGCGGCAGTGGGGTAAGTAAAGGCCCAGATAGTAATAGGGAAAATGATTCTGCAGACAGAAGTTGATTTCTACAAGAACGCTGTAAACGCCAATGCTGCGCTTAAGCACTTCCTCGCTGATATCATAATAAAAATAGTTGGAAGAAAGGCCGGTGATAAATCCCTGCGCATCAAAAACATAGTCGAGGATACTCACACCAATCAGCTGGCCCTTAAGCTTATAATCAAGATTGATAACCCCGCTGTAGCCGCCGTTCATATTTTTAAGATCTTGGGCAGCTTCCTGCAAATTGAGCCGGGTGAAGCCGGGCGTGCCTTCATTATGATGATTGTAATAATTGCGGTACATGAGGGCTTTTTTATCCGTGCAAAAATCAGCCGGGTTAGCAGTAATTATAACTTCCACATCTTCATTTTTATGAAGGATACGTCGCTGACTTTTTGAAGGTGCAAAAGTCTTTACAGGGATTCGGATAGGAATACACTCACGGCAATTCTGGCAGCGAGTGTTATAGGCCATGGAAGAGTAGCGGCGAAAGCCCTGACGAAGCAGCCTTTCATAAACAATGCAGTCCAGCTTTTCAACAGGAAGACTTTTATCCAGCCAGTCAAAATAAGTCAGAATATTTTCAGCCTGCCGCTCGGGAAAGTAGCCACACTCGGTCACATTCTTCCCGAACATCATATTCTTGAAAACTTTCTCAATGTCGATTTCTGCTTCAGCCATAGTGATAAATATACCCAAAGATTATATCACGTAAAGATAGTTAGAGGGTAGGGCGTTCCATAATTACAAAAATGTGAAGAAACTGCACTTTTTTCATTCTTGAATTTTGATTTTTATGATTCTATAATGTTTAGGTTAGTGCTAACTAACGGTAAAACTAAAAAGAATCCGAGGGAAAAATATGTTGAAGAATTATATGAAAGAAGGACAGAAGCTTCCGCTGTTTGGAGTAGGGCCTTACATTATTTACGGCATTGCAATGGTCAATCTCATAGGAATCATATTGTTTGGATACGTTTTTAAGATTGGGATTCTGCAAAGCCCGTGGACACTTATCTTCCGTATTGCCGGAGCTCTGCTGATAATTCTTGGCCTTGTTATCTGGTATATCGGAGCACTCCGCTCGGATATGGATGCATCAATCACAGAAAACAAACTTCAGACAAAAGGAATATATGCCTGGGTAAGAAACCCAATGTACAGCGGCTGGTGGATCGCTCTGACAGGAATTACCTTCATGTGGCACAACGTATGCATGTTGAGTCTTCCCCTCATCGACTGGACCATCATGACCATAGCTATCATCAACACCGAAGAAAAATGGCTGCTCAAACTTTACGGCGACGAATACGCCGAGTATAAAAAACACGTGAACCGTTGCATACCGTGGAAGAGAAAATAAGGCTTGATATAGAGTAGGGAGTTCCTGGAGCTGGCTTCGCCATCTCCGGACGGCTGCACGCTAGAACGTATAAGTGCCAAACGGCATAAGAGCAACTTGTGCTAATTTAAAATGCTGCTTACCAAAAGGAATGCCAACAATTGTGATGCAGAAGAGAAGTCCAATAATCAGATGAGCAACCGCAAGCTCAACTCCGGAAATACAAATCCAGAGAATGTTTAGGAGAAGAGACATGGCGCTACCGTTGTTCACAACTTTTCTTCCAAATGGAAACATTGCTACACCGGCAATCTTAAAACACTGGATTCCAAGCGGAATGCCAATGATTGTGATGCACCAGAGAATTCCGGCAATAATCCAGCCGAGTCCTAGAAGAAAACCGCCTAACAAAAACCAGATAAGATTTCCAATAAAACTCATTTTGTAAACTCCTGATTATAGTTTAACTAGTTTTGGGGTAGAGGGGCAATAATTTTTTTTCTATAATTATTGAGTATTGGGTTAGGGCATGGAGCAGCCGCGATAGCGGGCCACTGGAGCGAACGAGGGTTACCGAGTGAGTGAAGCGGCTGACCGTTAGGGAACTGCGGAACGCCCGACCGGCTGCGAAGCAGACGGGAACCTCTAGAAAAAACTATTTTATGACTGACTTTTTGATTGGTACCAGCGGATATGATTACCCGGAATGGAAGGGTGTTTTTTATCCGGAGGATTTGAAGCGAAAAGATTTTCTCTCTTATTATGCGACTCAGTTCAATGCGTTGGAGTTGAATAATACATTTTACAATATGCCGACGGCAGAAAGACTTTTGAGTTTTTATGACAGGTCTGAAGGAAAACTGAATTTCAGCGTGAAGGCGAACAGGCTGCTGACTCATGAAATAAGTGTAGGCTGGCAGACTGCGGCGGAGGATTTCAGGACGGCGGTTGTGCCTCTGCAGGAAAAGGACTGTCTTTCTGCGCTTCTTTTCCAGTTGCCGGAAAGCTTTCATTACACGCCTGATAACCGCATTTACCTTGCAAAACTGATACAGGAGTTTGAAGGATTTCCTGTAGTGATAGAGTTTCGGCATAAGGAATGGATTCGCCCGTCTGTTTTTGAAGGCCTTGAAAAACGTGATGCTGGAATTGTATTTTGTGATATGCCTCAGTTAAAAAATCTTCCGGATGGTAGTGCGGTAAATACGCCTTTTATT
>OCTW011579041.1_pt1 | contig 10642 bp, 11 predicted proteins | sample 1539671 | NCBI WGS metagenome assembly OCTW01 (sample SAMN02144230, study PRJEB22623) | gut metagenome | biome: sheep rumen | host: Ovis aries | place: New Zealand
CTGAATGAATATGTGGAATGGACGGAATTCAGCATGTTCGACATGAGCCGGCTGTAACAGACACAGGGCGATTGAGCCTTCGCGATCAGCAAAGCCGCCGCACCCTCACAGGCAATGCGCTGTGGGGTGCGGCGGCCTTTGGCTTTGCGGGGCGGCGCCCGGGCTTCACTTTTTCCGGATGGGGTGGCGGATGACGGTCCTCCATTTTTCGGGCGGAACCCGGCGGGCGTCGGACAGATAGATCTCGTGGTGGCGGCGGGTTTCGCTGAAGTCGTTCACATAACCGTTCGCCGTCAGGTATTCGTCCATCAGGGCGACCGTGGCCGGCTCGTCGTCGAAGGGCCCCATGTGCATGATCTGCACGCACAGGCCCTCGTCCACGGTCAGGAATTCGGCCGCAGAGCAGTCCAGCTTCTTCTTCCGGGACGCCTCGTCCACCGCCCACCGGAAATCCTCGCGGGCAATGAAGTCCGGCAGACGGATCACGGAGATCCAGCGGAAGGCATCCTTGCGCGTGTAGTCAACGCCGTCGACCCCGTCCTGCTGCCAGAAGCCCTCCAGCGGCGGGACCACGTAGTCAAAGAAGCCCTCGATGCGGTGATCTGTCTTGCGGCTCATCCGCAGCGTATAGGCGACGGCGTAGAGAATGCCGACGGCCTTCTGATAGGCTCCGCCCTCCTCGTTGGGGTCGCCGCTGCCCCGGACGGCGATGAAGCTGGCGGGTGGAACCGTGACGATTTCCGGCTTGCTTCCGGGCAGGTAAAACGCTCTGTATTCCTTCTTGAAATCAAAAGCCATGCCCTGTGCTCCTCTTTCCTCACTTCAGATCCTTGACCTCATAGGGCTTGTTCCAGGAGCCGATCTCGATCAGATTGCCCTCCGGATCGGCGATATAGCAGGTGCGCTGACCCCAGGGCTCGGTCTCCGGCGCCAGCACGGGCGTGGCGCCTTGTTCCACCGTGCGGCGGAAGGCCTCGTCCACCTCCGCGAAGGTGTCCACATAGAGCGCGATCTCCGCGTGGCCGTTGAGCCCCTTCACGTACTCGTAGCGGCGGTGCGTCATCTGCTCGAAGTCGCTCCGGCCATACAGCAGAAACAGAGTGCCGTCCTTCACGAGATACACATTGCTTGTGTCCTCCGCTTCCCGGATCTCAAAGCCCAGCACATCCCGGTAGAAGCGGATCATCTTTGCCATATCCCCGACAAGCAGCCCAAATCCGTCCAGTCTCACAGCTCTTTCCCGCCTTTCGATGCTTTCTTTTTCGGCGCCGGCAGCTCGTCGGCCATCGCCGTCACCAGCACGGTCAGGAACTCCCGGCTGTCCACGTTGTCCACCAGCAGCATTTCCTTCGCGCCCTCATAGGGCAGCTCCCGTTCCGCGTCCGGCATCATCTCCAGGGCGGCTTTCGTCGGCTTCACCAGGAAGCGGTCGTCATAGAGGCCGCCGAGGATCCGCCCGCGGTGGTAGAGGATGTATTCCCCCATCATTGCCCGCCAGGTGATGCCCTCCACCCCGGAGAGTTGTTCCAGAATGAAATCCAGGTATTCTCTGCTCGACGCCATGGCGATCCCTCCGATCCGGCGAAGCTCATTTGCGGAGCTCCCAGTACAGGTACAGCGGAATTTTCTGCAGCCAGGCCATGGCCGTGGAGATCTTCGCCTGCTCGTCCGTGGCCCGCGGCTCGTTCAGGTCCGCGATGATGAAGCCGGCGCGGAGGAAGGCCTTGACATAATCCTCCATGGTCCGGTGCCGCCAGATCACCGGGATGGTGCCGCCCCAGAGCGGCGCTTCCCACTCTTTCGGCTCAAAGTAGTTCATCACCACAACCTGCCGGTCAAGCCCCTCGCCCTGGCGCCCGATGCCGACGTCATGGTTCCCGTCGAAGCAGGGATGCAGCACGCTGGCGAACAGCCGCCCGCCCGGCTTCAGCACGCGGTACGCCTCGCGCAGCGTGCCGTCGAAGTCCTCGCAGTCCATCAGCATCATGGAGCACAGCACGATGTCGAACTGCGCGGAGGCAATGTCGAACAGGTCGCTGCTGTTGCGGACAAGGTGCGCAATGGCCAGCTGCTCCTTTTCGGCCAGGGCGGCGGCGTACTCGATGGCCCGGCGGGAGCAGTCCACGGCGGTCAGCTGTGCGCCGCGCCGGGTCAGCTCCCGGGCATAGCCGCCCTCGCCGCAGCCCAGATCAAGGATGCTCTTTCCGCGCACGTCGCCCATCAGCCGCAGCATGTTGGGCATGATGAAGCAGTTCCGGGATTCGCCCTTCTGCGCCAGCGCAAACCATTCGTCGCCCATGGCGTTCCACGCAATCGTGGAGCTGTCCTGCTTGATTTCCTTCATGGCTGCCTCCCTTTCCTCATTCCGCCCCGTCAGCCCGGAGCACCATCACGTCGTAACAAAGCCAGTATATCCGCGGGCCGGGCTTGTGTCAAGGAGGACGATTCCCCGCATGAAAAGGCCGCGACGGCCCCTGCGATGGCGTGAACGGGCTGGATTTTTCCGCGCAGTTATGGTAGGATCAACTTGCAGATACCGGCGGCCTCCGCGCGGTTCCGGGGATGCCGGAGACCACGGCGGAGGATGTGCGGGACAAAGCGATCGCAGGCATCATGGGGCGGCCGGATGAAGCCGGAGACGGCATCCCGGAAGGGGAGAACGGGGCCGTTCGCCATGATGTCCTGCGGAATGGGGGAATGAGCATGATTCAGAATCTGCGCGACCTGGGCGGCATCCGGACTGCGGACGGGCGCAGCATCCGGCCCGGCCTGCTGGTCCGCTCCGCGCAGCTGCTGCAGGCGGAGGAGGCGGAGCTGCGGGGCATTTCGACTGTCATCGACCTGCGCACGCCCGGCGAGCGGCGCGAGGCCCCGGACCGCACGCACGGCCGGGCATACCTCCCGCTGCCGATCTTTGATGATGTACAGGCCGGCATCAGCCACGAGCAGGACGCGCAGACCCAGGGCATCCCGGACATGGCGATGCTCTACGGGCGGATCGTCCGGGAGTGCGCGGACGCCTTCAGCCGCGTGCTGCTGGCCATCATGCGGCATGATTTCGCGGGTGGGGCCGTGCTGTGGCACTGCACCGAGGGCAAGGACCGCTGCGGCCTGACCACCGCGCTGGTGCTGGAGGCGCTGGGCGTGGACCGTGAGCACATTCTGGCCGATTATCTGAAGACCAACGAGGTCAACCTGCCCAAGGCCCGGGCGATCCGCGAGCGGCTGACGGCGACGCATGGGGAGGCCTTTGCGGAGAGCGTCTATCAGGCCTACATCGCTGACGCGCGCTATCTGCAGGCAGCCTGGGAAGCGATGGGGGAGGACTACCTCAGGGGACGGCTGGCCATCCCGGAGGCCGTGCTGGCCCGATTCCGGCAGACCGTGCTGGCGCCCTGACGCAGGGCGGCCCACCGCAAAAGACCGTGCACAGCGTGAGTGGCACGGTCTTTTATGATGCACGCAGGCTGCGGCCCCGTCAGCAGCCCTTCCGGCCGCTCCGGTGGTCTTCCAGGGAGCAGGCGTTTGGCGTGCCGTATTCGATCAGGCCCGCGTCCGCCGGGTCAATGGAAACCCGCCCGTCCTCGAACACGAAGGCCGGGATGCCGACGTCCCCGATCACCTTCATGCGGTCGAAAGCGGGATCGGTGTCCCGCAGGCGCATGAAGGCGCTCAGGCTGCGGATGTTCTCGCCGATGTTGATGTATTCAAACTCGTCCTCCCGTCCCGCGATCTGCTCGTGGATGTAATCGCAGTAAGGGCAGGTGGGCATTCCGTAGATTCTGATCATGGGCGGTTCCTCCCTTTCGCCGGTGGTGATTCCGGAAGCCGGATTGCGGATGCACAGCCTGCTTCCGGCTTCTGCTTGTCACAAGCATACCACATTCACCGCGGATTTGCCACCCGCAGCAGCGGCTCTTTTTCGCAGGCCACGGACGATTTGTGCAAGGCAGCATGCTCCACGGATGATCTGTGTGCGTCAAAACAGCGCAGCAGCCGCTCCTCTGCTGATGAAGCGAAGCCGTTTGCCCTCTCCGCAGCCGGACGCAGGGCAGGGGAGGCGTTCAGAAGGCGGCGGCCGGCTCCATGATGTCCCAGAGATCGTCGAGCCTTGCCGTGGCCAGGGCTATCACGCGGTCGGCGCCGCCGTAATACATGCGAATGGCATCGCCCTCCGCCAGCGCGCCGCAGCTGAACACGACATTGGGATAGAAGCCCTCTGTCTCGTAGGGGGCTTCCGGGGCGAGCACGGGCTCCCGGCTCACGGCGAGCACCCGCGACGGGTCGGCGATGTCCAGCAGGGCCGCGCCCATGCTGTAGCGGTTGTCCACAGGGCTTGCGCCGTGATATAGAATCAGCCAGCCCCGATCGGTGCACAGGGGAGGCGCGCCGCCGCCGCTCCGTCCCCGGCTCCACGGGAGATCCGGCAGCGCCAAAGGGGCGAATTCGCCCCAGTGGAGCAGGTCCTCCGACGCGGCCAGCCAGATGCGGGCCTGCCCGATCTGCCGGGGCACAGGGCGGATCAGGGCGCGGTATTTCCCGGCGATCTTCTCCGGGAAGATGCACACATCCCGGTTCTCGGTCACGAAGATCACGCCGCGCTTGCGGACGCTCCGGAAGTCCGCGGTCTCCGCCAGCGCGGTGGTGATGCCGAAGGGGGACACGGCGGTGTAGTTGATCAGGAAGGTGTCCCTGATCCGCGTGATCCGGGCGTCCTCGGTGCCAAAGGCCTCCAGCGGCTGATCCGGCAGGAGAAAGGGCTGATCCTCTACGGTGAAGCGGATTCCGTCCCGGCTGCGGGCCAGGCGCAGGTGCGACATGCTGGTCAGGAAGGCATAGCTGCCCGTTTCCCGGTCGAAAACCTTGCGCGGGTCGGAGAAGTCCCAGCGCGGATCGTCCAGCCGCAGCGCCCGAACCGCCACACGGTCCTCCTCCAGGATGGGGACGTGCAGGAAGCCGGCGGGCGCGGCCGGCGGCTTTTCCGCCACGCGCAGGAGCAGCAGCGTCTCCTCCCCGCAGCGGCAGACGCCGGCATTGAACACACAGGTGACCTGGAAGCCGGGCAGCCACGGGCGGACCTGCTCCGGCGTGATCAGCGGATTGGCCGCCGCGCGGACAAAGGGTGCTTTGTTCATTGCATCAGCTCTCCAAAGGGCGGTTCGATGACGATGCGGCCTTCGGCAACGTCGCCCAGACCGCTGTAGAGGTCGGCCATGCCGTCCGGACGCAGGACAATGCCGGAGGTGAAGGCGCAGTCCGCGAGGTAGGGCAGCATGCACGGGGTGGGCGGATAGCTGGCCTTCTCGCCGATCATCTGCATGCCGCTGACGGAGAAGGTCTCCGGGTCAAAGATGAACGAAATGTTGACATAGACGTGCTGCACGCATCCGCCGGCTTCCTCCCGGAAGCAGCGGTGGCCGATGACGCCGATGCGCCCGTCGCGCAGCAGGCAGCACTGGTTGCAGCCGCCCCATTCCCCCTCGGAGAACAGCCCCTCGATGATCCGGGCCCCGGTGACCACGGCCTCGTCCAGTTCGTCCACGCTGTCGATCACCGCAAAGCCCACAACGGCCTCGCTGCCGTAGCGGTCGACGATTTCCGGGCTGCGGGGGCGGCTGAACACGCCGACGCGGCCGTCCTGCAGCTGCACCAGGCGGATGTCCTTCATGTTCGCGGGGCCGCAGGTAAAGTGATCCAGGAATTTCAGGTCGCGGCCCCGGTAGAAGTACCCGTACAGGGTGTCGATCTGGCCGCGGCGCTTCCGGACATGGGTGCCGCCGAGGATGAGCTCGCCGCCGATCAGGGCCACATGCGGATCCTCCAGCGGATAGATCACGGCGCCGGGCACCGGGGCGAAGTGATCCGGGCCGGTCTCCTCAAACAGGACGGTGACCGAGTTGGCGTAGTCCTCGCGGCGCTCCACGCGGCCGAACAGGTACCGCCGGCCCTGCCACAGGAAGGGGACGGAGCAGTTGTAGACGTCATAGCCCTCCATTCCGTCAAAGCGCAGCAGGGCTCCGCCGCGGTCCTGCCGGGCGGCGCGGTACAGGGCTCTCAGTTCTCTTGTGTTCATGATGCGCATCCCTTCTTATTCGACGATGCCCGTGCGCTCAATGCTCTCGGTGAAGTTTTTCTGCGTGAAGAGGTAGATGACCAGCATGGGGAGGACGAAGATCAGCGCCGCCGCCATCTTCACGGCCATGATCGTCATGGAGTAGTCGTTCTCCGGCAGCTTGATCGCGTTCAGGGCGGTGGCCAGGGTGCCGATGCGGGTGTAGAACAGGCCGGTCAGGTAGGTCTCGTTCCAGTGCCAGACCATGGAGAACAGGAAAACGGTGATCTTCGCGGGCTTGGCCAGGGGCAGCATGACCTTCACAAACACCTTGTAGGCGGAGGCGCCGTCGATGTAGGCGGCCTCCTCCAGCTGGGCCGGCAGCTTTTTGAAAAACTGCATATAGATGATGATGAACAGGCTGCCCTTGAGGCCGGTGCCGAAAAGGGCGGGCAGGATGAAGGACATGGGACTGTTGATGACGCCCAGGGCCCGGAATACCCAGGTCAGCGGCATGAACACCGTCTGCGGCGGCACGATGTAGCTCATCAAAAGGAGCACGAACAGCAGCCGCTTGCACGGGAAGTTCAGCCGGGCGAAGGCGTAGCCCGCGATCGCGCAGGTGTAGACCTGGATCAGCGCCGGCAGGAACGTGGTCAGGAGGGAGACGAACAGGTTGGAGCGCATCAGGTTGTCCCAGAGACTCCGGTCGTCCAGAAACACCGGCCAGACGTTCATCGCGTCGAAGGCGTACCGGACGCTGGTCAGCGTGGGCTGGCGCGGGATCCATTTGGCGGTGGTGTCGGTGATGTCGGTGGCGCTCTTGAAGGACATGGACACCATGTACAGCACCGGCTCCAGATAGAGCAGGGCGAAGGCCGTCAGGATGATGTAGAGCGGCAGCTTGCGCAGGACGGTCATCCATGCCGACTGCGGGCCGAGGGACTCGCGGGAGAGACGCAGCGAGGGGAACGGCAGCTTCTTCATGCGCGCTTCTCCTTTCTGTTCACGGCCAGCCCCAGGGACTTCCGGAAGATCAGGATCACCACCAGCAGCACCAGCAGGATTACCAGGAAGTACAGCCACGCGATGGCGCTGGCATAGCCGTAGCCGGTGGAGATGTTGATGGAGTGGTGGGTGATCACCTCCAGGATCGGGTTGAAGGAGGCGGTGAACTGGTCCACAATCGTGTAGATGACGCAGATGAACAGGAAGGGCATCAGCCCGGGCAGCGTGATGGTCCACAGGATCTCCCACTGGCCGGCTCCGTCGATGCGCGCCGCCTCATAGGTGCTGGGGTTGATGGACTGCATGCCGGCGATGAGCAGCAGCATCTGCACGCCGGAATACCAGAGGATCACCAGGAAGTTGTCCAGCACCACCTGCAGCGTCTCGCCCAGGGTGCCGCCGATGCCCGCCACCAGCGCCGCGGCCGTGCCGGACTGCAGCGCGTCGATGGAGCCCTGGCCCTGGCTGGTCAATGTGGCGATCAGGTTGCCGCAGGTCAGCATCACCGGCAGGAAGAACACAGCCCGGTAGAAGGAGCGCCCCTTGAACTTGCTGTTCAGCATCAGCGCCATGATCAGCGCGAACACGACGATCAGCGGCACGATCAGCAGGGACTGCTGGAAGGTCTGCATCAGCTTGTTCGGGATTTCCGCGTCCTCATACAGCGCCCGGCGGAAGTTGGCGAAGCCCAGAAAGGACATCTCCAGGTGGTCGGTGACGAAGTTCACCTTGTTGAGCGCCATATACAGACAGTACAGCAGCGGAAACGCCGTGAACACCCCGAAGCCGATGATCCAGGGCAGAATGAAGGAAAAACCAACCAGCTTCTGCTTTTTCTCATAGCTCCACTTTCCCCGCATGCCGGTCTCATCTCCTTTCCAGCAGCCGGAAGCTCCGTGCGGCGACGGCCTCGCCGTTCAGGAGGTATTCCCGGTCTGTGTTGTTCACGAGCACCTGCACGCCATTGCCGTAGCCCGTCAGGGTCACGCCGGGCGCCAGGGTCTCATAGGCCACGATCGCCTGCCCGCGGGTCGCCGCCAGGTAGGGCACCAGCTCCTGCCAGACGCGCAGCACATCCTCCCGCCACAGCGCAAAGGCGGTGGAATAGTAGGCCGCCGTGTCGGCGTAGGCGAGCTTTTCCGTGCCCTCCCAGCTCAGCGTGAAGGAGACGCTTCCGCCCAGCGCCACCGTCTGCAGGAGCTGGCTGCGCTGCTCATAGAAGTCCATATAGTCCCCGCACAGGTATTCGACCAGCCCGTGCAGCGCCAGCGGATAGAAGGGAACCTGCTCATCCAGCATGGTCAGCCAGCTGGAGCCCGGCATCTCCGTCAGCGTCGCGCCGCTCACCAGGGCGTAGGCGCTGCCCGAGGCCAGGCGCAGGGAGCCGAAATCCTGCGCCATGCGCTGAAGCAGCGCCCGCTGGGCCTCGCAGACATCCCGGCGGCTCATGGCGCTGTCCGCCGCGTAGTCGGTCATTGCCAGCGCGCCCACGCCCTCCTCCTGCAATCCGGCGATCCCGAGGGAACGGTATTCGGAGAGGTTCCGCTCATAGCCGGACGCCATGAAGGCGCTGTTCGCGAAGGCGCCGTCGAAGAGGGGATAGCCCTGAATGTTGTGCACGGTGTCGCCGCCGATGGACAGCCCCTGTGTCCGCTGAATGCGCAGATGGTTGTCCCGCAGGTAGATTCGGGCGCCGAGGGACGCCGCCTTCTCTGTCAGCGCCCGGAGGCCGCCGCTGCCGCCCAGCTCGCCGGCCGGCGGAAAGCGGTCGGGATACTCCACGGATTCGCCGCGCTTCGCCCAGCCGGAATAGGTCACGTCCATGGCGCCCGCGCCGTTTTCGTGGAACCAGGCGAGGATGTCGCCGGCCTGGCGGAAGGTGGTCATGGGGATGAAGGCGTCGCCCAGCATGCCGCTTTCCCTGTCGCCGCCGATCAGATTCAGCTGCAGCGCGGGGGTGCCGTCCTGCGGCAGCGGCGTGAGGCCGGCCGTGGCGCGCAGGTATTCCCGGTACTGGCCGGCCATCTCCACATAGGAGCCGGTGCCGAAGCGGTACAGCACCTGCCGGGGCTCGGACACCGCGAAGGAGGTGTAGCGCAGGTAGCCGTCGCCGGTGGAGGAGTTGGTGATGACCTTGTATTTCGCGCGGTAGGTGTAGCGGACGCCGACCGTGTTGAAGCCGGTCTGCACGCCGGCGCGGGAGGCGACGATGTCCGCCTGGGTTTCGCCCGCGTCCAGAATGGCCAGCAGGGTGTTCCCCTCGCGGATCACGCCGTAGGCGGGGAAGGCGACCCGCGTCTTGTTCATTTCGGCGCGCAGCGTGCTGTCATAGCCGTTGCTGAGCGAGAGATCCGGCCCGTAGACCGAGGCCACGTACTGGCTGTTCACATACTTCTTCGAGGAGAAGTCGATCAGCGCGCCGTTGCCATCGGGCACCAGCAGCGCGCCCTGCAGGCCCATGTCGCTGCGGGTGGCGCCGAAATTCGGGAACAGGTAGAACTCCGCCATCACGCAGGAGGCGTCCTTGTCCAGGGAGACGCGGCCGGAGGAGGAGGTCTTGTAGACCTCGCCGGGATCGGTGACCAGCCCGGCCGGAACACAGACCCGCAGGCTGCCGCCGTCCAGGCAGGCCTCGTAGGCGAAGGTCAGACGGTGCACCTGCAGGTCGAAGAAGACCCGCACGCCCTTTTCCAGCTGATAGACCGTGACGGCGGCCTCCTCGGTCAGCGTGTTGGAGTATTTCGTATTGGCGGCGGAGGCCTCCTGAACATAGGTGAACATGATCGGCGCGCGCAGATTGTTCATCCACAGCTTGTTGCTCTTTTCGAGGGCCATCTCCTCCTCGGTGGGAGCGGACCGCCACACGTAGCCGGTCTCCCGGTTCACCACCTGGAGATTGCCGTCGTCAAAGTTCACCCACAGCTGCAGCGCGTCGTTCTCCTCCACCAGCTGCAGGCCTTCGCCCTGCAGGGCGGTCAGCGCCTCGTTGGGGACCGTGCCCTCGTCCGCCTGATACAGGTTGATGTCCACGGTGCGGCCGCGGTTGAGGAAGCGGATGCCCAGCACGATTCCCGCCACCGCCGCCAGCACCGCCACGGTCAGCAGCACCTTCAACAGCTTCTTCTTAAACATAGCCAAGCAGCTCCCTAAAGAATTCGTTGATGAAGTTCCAGCCCTGAATCAGGATGCCGGACACGGCCAGCACGGCCACGACGATCATGGCCGCCACAAACAGCACCCAGAGGATGTTCTTCACGGTCTCGCCGATGCCGTAGCCATGGATTTCCTTGACCTGCACAAACAGGAGCACCGCGGTCCACAGGAAGATCAGCACCTGGGCCAGGTGGTAGATGCTGCCCTCGGCCAGCGTGAGGACGTTGCTGAGCAGCGCCAGGGGCAGGCTCAGCACGATCAGGGGCATCAGGGCATAGACGGTGCCGATGATGATGCCCTTCAGCGTGCCCTGTCCCTTGGTGATCGCGCCGACGAGGTAATTGCCCATGATCCACAGGATGACCGGTGCCACGTACAGCAGCAGGAAGGACACAACGCTCAGCCCGCGCAGGCCCTCCATGTCGAACA
>OCTW011613407.1_pt1 | contig 10642 bp, 7 predicted proteins | sample 1539671 | NCBI WGS metagenome assembly OCTW01 (sample SAMN02144230, study PRJEB22623) | gut metagenome | biome: sheep rumen | host: Ovis aries | place: New Zealand
GCCGTCAGAAGGGCCAGTATCCAGCAGATTCTTTTCATCTTCAACAAATTTCCCTAAAGATACGAATTATTGTCCGACCTTGCAAATCTTCCCGAACGGAAAGAGGCTGCCCCGCTGGAAGGGACAGCCTCTTTATGAAGGTACAAGGCCGATTATTCGAGCCAGACTTTGCGGATGCGGTTCGACGAGGCCCCGCAGAGAATCAAGTAAGAATCATCCGTCACCCGGATGATACCGGTGATGCTCTGGACCTTGGCGCCATTTCCTTCTCCGTCCACCGAGCCGGCGGAAAACGGCTGTCCGACGATGGTCCTGAGGGTTCCGTCCGTATAGCCGTCCTTTCCGGGGGAGAGCATGCGGAGCGTGTTTGCCGTCAAGTCTCCGAAATAGATGTTGCCTCTGGAATCCTGGCAAATGGCTTCGATCATGCCGACCGTCGCTTTCTTGGGGTCTCCGGCGTCGCCGTCAGAATAATTGGCGGCAGCCGGTTTGGTCCCGCTTCCCGCAATCACGGACGCGGTCTCCCCGGACAGGCTGAACATCCTGAGCAGCCAGTTGTTGTTGCCGCCGAGAATCAAGTTCTTCTGGGCATAGTCCAGCTCAAGGCTTTCGATGTTCGGGACTTCGTACGACTTGACCAGTTTATCGTCCTTGATAACATAGATATAGGACTTGGTCAGGTTGTAACGGTCGTTGACATAGCAGGTTCCATTCTGGTCAAAGGTAATGGACATGAGCTGGTTGGTCGCCGTGATCGTCGGAAACCCTTCGGGGGTGTATTGGGACGGAGTCTTGGTCGAATAGTCGACTTTTGCCAGATATTTGTTCGTGGCGCTGCTTCCCTTGCAGGCGACATAGAGGTTGCCGTCCGGCCCGAAGGCACAACCCCAGGGAAAAGCGCCCGCAAGCGGAGCCTGTCCCATGGTAATGCTTTTGACTTCATGGGTCTGCGGATTGTAGCTGCGGATACCGAAGGTCCCGCCACGGACGGTGAACCAGTAGGTCCCATCCGGTGCCAGGGCGAAGTCTTGCGGGATATTGACTGTCGCTGCCGTCCCGATACCATCAGCCATGCCTTGCGTTCCGTTTCCGGCGACCGTCTCAATATGCCAGGTACGCATCGGGAGCGCGGTGAGCGGCAGAACCTTGTTGCGGACGGAGGAAACTCCGGTCGAGGATGTTTTCGTGCCCAGAACCTTGTTTTCTTTGTCCAGGACATTGATTTCGAGGGCGGTGATGCTGCCTTCAGGCACGGGAAGGTAGAAAGAAGCGCGGCGGGAGGCGTCGGGGGTGATGCCGACCTTGATCGTCTCGACACCGGCGACCGCTGCATCGAATGGGATGGCGGTGGCGGAAGATGTGAGGGCGAACTCACCGGCAATCGGCTCATTGGCAGAACCGACCTGGACGGCGGCTGCTTCGGCCCAGAGATTGTCCAAGGTGATTTTCAGGATGCCGACCGCGGTTTTGAAAGCGTACGTATTCTCGCCCGAGACCGTGCCGACCAGGGGAAGGGCGCTGATGTCGGAGAGGGACGCATACTCGGACGGCAGGGTCAGATGAAGCGCGTTCCCCGAAATGGAAGGATTGAGCGAGACGGGATACACGGCATAGGCGCCGAGGGTGAAACCGTCTTCCACCTCGCCGCTGAATTCGACGCTGGCACCGGAAGCGCTGGTCTCAAAGGGGAAGAAACGGGTCTCGGAACCCTTGGTCGCCAGCACGGCAATCTTGTCGCCGGCACTCCAGGAGAAACTCGTCTCATTGGCATAAGCGGTTTTGACGATATCGCCGGCCGTCGCCTGGATCGTCATCTGATGCATGACAGGGGCGACGACCGTCTCTGTGTTCTTTTCCTTGGCGCAGGCAAGGACGGCGAACACCGCCGAGGCAAGAATGAAAAACTTTTTCATAAGGCTTGACTGTTTTTACCAAGGGTTTACTTCGTCTCCGGTTTCCAGGTCTTCACCTGTGCTGCCGGCTGTTAAGGTTGAAGTCAGGAATGACGCCTCCAACTGATAGCCGGAGACCCTGACTGAAGGTGTTTTGTAAAGGTTCTTTTTCATATCGTTATGAAGGTTTATGTGATGTCTTTCAGCCGCCGATTACCCGGCGGAGTTCTCTAAGGGCCAGTTCGATATGTTTCTCGACAGTCCGGACGGAAAGGCCGGTAAGCTGGGCAATTTCGGCATTGGAACGGCCCTGGAAGCGGCTCATGATAAAGACTTCCTTGCGGCGGGCCGGCATGGCTGCAATGGCATCCTGCACCAGGGAAGAAATCTCATCGAAATAGAGTTCCTGCAGGGGCGTCGTCCCGCCTTCCGAGTCTGGCATCGTATCATTCCGTCTGGCGTTGAATCCGAGCCGGAGATAATTTGCCACTTCGAAACGGACAGACTTGAGCAGTAGCGCATGAAGATTGCCCCTTGCATCGAGCCGGTCTCGGTGCAGATAGAGTTTGAGGAACACATTCTGCACCACGTCCTTGGCCGCATCGCGGTCCTTCAGGAGAGCATGGGCAAAGGAGAGGTAGAGATCGTATCCGGAATTCACAAGTTCCCGGAAACTCTCTTTGTCTCCACTGCGGAGTTTCTCTATGAAGGCCCCGTCGTACATCTCAGCTGAGGTCAATCATCCGAAGTACGAAGCTCGTCGGCTCGCTGACATAAATCCTCTTGCCGTCGTCCGACACCACGATGCCGGAAGGATACTTGAACTGGGCTTTGTCGGTGGTCCCGTTCACGATGGCCGCCGAGAACGGGAGACCGGCAACGATGGAAATCTTGCCGCTTGTATAGCTTCCGCTGGCGTCCGGCACGATCTTCATCACGGTAAATGTCAGGTAATCTGTATAATACAGCGTTCCGTCGGGGGTGATGTACAGGCCGCCTATATTGCCGATATTCGTTCCCGCAGGTCCGGATGCGAGCGAGATTTCATAATCGTCCTTGGTCGGCTTGGTGCCCGTTCCGGCCACCTTGGTCACCGTCTCGCCATCGATCATGAAGATGCCCCGGTCCTGCGTGCTGGCAAAGTATACCCGGTCCTTGCTGTCCACGGCAAGGGCCACCGGGAAGTACTTATCGCCCGTAAAGGCCTTGACGAGCGCGCCGTCCTTGATCTTGTAAACCGTATTGTTGCCGCGGCTGGCGATCCACATATTGCCCTTGGAGTCGAACTTGACATACATCGGGGCATCGAGCTTGACCGATGCCGGGAGGGTCACTTCATCGGCAGAGGAGCCGCCTTTGGCAATCCGGTACACCTTCTTGGCGTCCTTGCCCGGGAAATAGAAGTCTCCCGCCGCATCGAAGTCACCGCCCCAGGGCAGCGGAATGCCCGTCACGACCGACTTCACCATCTGGGTGGAGAGGTTGAACGTCCGGACGGCATTGCCGGCGCTGCGCTGGCAGAACCAGATGGCACTCTTATCCGGCGCCCAGGCCAGGCCCTCGATCTGTCCGAGCGCGGCGCTGGGTCCGATCTCGTCCTTGAGCGTATTGGACCCGTTTCCGGCGACGGTCGTCACCATGTACAGCTTGGCGGGCTTTTTCTTGTAGGTGAAGGTCAGGTCCTCGCGGGACACCCGTCCGAGCGGAGTTTCGACTTCCACCGAATAGGTGCCGAGCTCGTTGGGGGGGGCAACAATGGTCAGCTGGTCCTTGTTGAACTCCACCATCTTGGCCTCTACCCCGTTGATATACACGTGGTTCTCGCCGAAGGCGGTCGAGAAGTTCCGGCCCAGGATGCGGATCAGGTCCCCCTCATAGCCCGACGAAGGGTCGACCCGGACCAGACGCAGGTCGGTGACCGAAGCAACGTATTTCTCCTGGCATGCGCTCAGGGCGAGCAGCAGAACTGCCATCAGAAAGACAAGATATCTTTTCATCGTTTAGTCCTCCATAACGAGTTTATTGACACGGTAGTTGAAGCCGTCGGCCAGGTAAATGGCACTCATGTCGGGCTCGGCCCATACGCCATAGACATAGAAGCTCAGCGAAGCGCCGAGGGCGGGGAAGCCGTCATAGCTTCCGGCCGCAGTGCCCGAGGTGACCCAGGGCGTACCGGCGATGGTCGTGAAGGTACCCTTGGCATAGTCGCCGCTCTCATCAGGCGTGAGCTTGCGGAGCGTGCCGGTTCCCTGCTCGGTGATGAGCATCGCACCGTCGGAGCAGAAGAAGATGTCGCGGGTCACGTTGACGGTCGCCGTGAGCGGCTTGCCCGCCTCGCCGTTGGTGAAGGTCTCGGCATTGGCGATGGCGCCGTTTCCAGCGATCCGCTCCGTCTCGCCCGTGGACGGGTCGGTCCGGTTCAGATACATCTGGCCGTCGAGCTGTCCGTCGCGACCCCAGTAGAGCTTCTTGTCGGGACCCATCTGGAGGGTACCGATGTTCGGAGCAGACCAGGTCGCCTTGACCTTGCCGTCCACGACCTTGAGGATGGCGCCCTTCGTGCCGTCCACGGGGAGGTCGCGGCAGGCGATGAACATCGTATTGTCACCGTCGAAGCAGAGGTCCATCGGTCCGGTGGTCGTTGCCGGCGTACCATCCTCATTGAGAATGGCGTAGGTCATGGCAATACCCTCCTGGGTGATGGTGGCGATATGGTTCTTGGCCTTGACGGCGACGTAGAATACACCCTTGGAGTTGAATTCACCCTGCCAGAGGTTGTTCAGGATGGCATCGTCCGTCACCAGTTTCTTCGCCTCTCCGGTCGTCTTGTCAAGGGTCATGATGGAATGTTTGCCCCGGACGACCATCCAGAGTTTGTTCGGATCGGAAGGATGCTGGTGGATATCCTGCACGCTGTGTACGCTTGCGTCGGCGCCGATGCCGTCTTTGATGTTCTCATTCTTGCCGGTTCCCACGAAGTAATTGATAATCCATGACTTCGGCAGATAGGTGAAGCTCAGGCCCTCGGTCTCCCGGTCGCCCACCTTGAGGTGGATGCTGTAGGTTCCCTCCGGGTTCTGCGGCAGGGTGATGGTGAGCTTCTCGGAAGTCGCCGCCACCACTGTAGCCTGTACGCCATTGATGGTCACGATGTTCTCCTCCGGAACGGGGCTGAAGAGTTCTCCGGTGATGACCGCCGTGGAACCGGCCTTCCCCGAAGTCGGGGCGATTCCCAGCAGCTGGAACACCGGCTCATGCTTGTAGGTGAAGCGGAGCGTACCGGCTTCCTGGGATGCGCTTTTGACGGTCACGAATGAATCACCTTCGATGTGTTCAGGCGCCTTGACGCGAATGATGTTGCGCGTTGAGGACAGAACCTGTCCTTCCGCGTCGTCAAAATACACATGCAGGGCGGATGTTTCGTCGCCGAATCCCTGCCCGTAAATCACGGTCTCCGTCCCGGCATAACCGGCGTCAGGAACTATGTTGGCCAGTGCCATCGGGGCTTTCCCGTTCTCGACATAAGTATAATCCGTTCCCGAGACCGTCTCGTCGCCCTTGGTCAGGGTGACGGGATAGGTTCCCGGCGTATTGGCGGGAAGCGTGATCTGGATGCGGTTGGCGCTCACCGAGACTTTCTCGGCCACGGCCTCACCGACCCTGACCACTACGGCATCGGTAAAATTGATGCCGGAAATGATGGCGCTGCTTCCGACTTCTCCCGTTGCAGGAACGATGGAGAACAGGCGAAGGTGCGGATCGGACGCCTGAGAGCCGTTCACACCATCCGAGGCCGTGCAGCCATAGAGGGCGAGAACCGTAATAATCAGTGTAAATATCTTTTTCATATTCCGTTGCGATTAAGGTTCATCCACGGTAATCATCCAGGCATTGTACACGGGCCGCTGGGCTCCGTCGGACGGGGAATTGCGGATCATCCAGGTCCGGGCCACAGGATGACGGATCAGCATCTGCGTGGAGCCGCCGCCGTCCAGGTTCGCCGCGGCGTCGCAGCCGAGCGAGACGAAGATCGAGGACAGCTCGGCGTAGGTCAGGCCGTACGACCAGAAGTCCTGACGCCCGTCTGCCGTCAGCAGGTACACATGACCCTGTTTGTCATAACCAATAGCCGTACGCGGGTCGCGGGCCGTCCAGTTCGAAGGAATCAGCGGAATGGCACCGTCTTTGACCAGTACGACACCGGCTCCCGTCACCTCTTTGAGGGAACCCTGGTTGGCATAATAGCTGTCCTTGAAATCGATCAGCATCGTTCCGTCGTTCTTGACGGCGATATAGCTGAGCGCCTGCTGGGGCACCCGGTCGGTGTAGTTGAACACCTGGTTCAGGATCCGCCCCTGGGTATGGACCGGTCCCCTGGGAATGGTCATGCCCGTATCCCAGAAGTCGCCGTTGACCATCGCGGCCACGCGGCTGCCCGGAGCATTATAAACGTCAGCCATATCCGTCAGCGTCTGCTTGAACTGATAGAATTCCTTCACATTGTCCGGAACACTGACGCGCAGTTGCAACCCCGGCGTGTTCAGGTCGGCCTTGATAATCCAGGCGCGGACGATGAAGCCGCCCATGCACTGGAAATGGACATCGGTCTCCTCGACGCCCGGAGCCACCAGAAAGGTCGTATCGGTATAGACCCGGTACACTTCATCGGCAGAGAGGACGGCCTTTCCTACTTCGCTTACGGGTTGGTAGAAGTTGTCTTCCGGCTGATTCTTGGTGCAGGCGGCAAAAGCCCACAGCAAGGCGGGAAGCAGTACGAAATAATTCCAAATGTTTGTTTTCATGGCTTATTCCTCCACTTTTGACCAGACGGGATTCTGTTTGAGAACACCCTTGCTCCGGTTGATCTGCTCTTCGGGAATGGGCAGGACATTGTACCGCGAATCCAGTCCGAGCGTCGCTTCGTACCGGCCGGTACGGACCAGGTCGAACCAGCGGAAACCTTCTCCGGCCAGTTCGAGACGCCTTTCAGCAAGGATGGCGTCAATATAAGCTTCGTCCGTGGCAGGAACGGCTATCTCCGGCAGGCCTCGCTTGGTGCGCAGGTCCTTGAGCCGGCCCATGCCTGCGGTCCGGCCCTGCGCCTCGGCGCTGATCAGGTACATCTCGCTCAGGCGTGTGACCATGATGGGGTCATAGCCGCCATAGGTGTTGTACTTGTTGAATGTGATATACTGGCCGTCGGCATAGTGCAGCCAACCGTAGCGCTCATCATTGGTAAGCACCATCTGTTCGAAGGCCGCCGTGGGGATGTAGGAGGGTGAGCCGCGGAACATCGAACTCATCTGGATGCCGTTCTCGTCGGCACCCGTATTGGCATAGGCGAAGATGACTTCCGTACTCTTGTCCTTGTCCCAGATGTTCTCGTAGGTATCGAGCGAGAAATAGCCCGAGGTGATGACGGCTTCGGCGTACTGTGCCGCCTCGGTCATCTTGCCTTCGGCCAGGCAGGTGCGGGCCATCAGGGCCTGGGCAGCCTGTTTGGACACATAGGTATTGTCGCCGGCATACACTCCCAGCAGGTCGATGGCAGCCTTGAACTCTTCCTCGACGAAGGCCCAGCAATCGGCTTCGGGAGAGGATGCCACCGGATCGTTGGTCGCCACCCGGAGGATGGGCACGCTGCGCCAGCGGGAGGTGAGGTTGTAATAGATCAGGCCGCGGAAGAAGTGCCCGGTTCCCAGATACAGGTCCCGGTCTGCGCCGGGCGTCATCTTTTCAGCCGATTCGATGAAGCAGTTGACTTGGTAGAGCCAGGCGTAGTAGCCTGTCCAGGGTCCGTTGACGAAACCTCCGTTCGGGATTACGAGGGCCTTCACCTGGGCGGCAGGGGTAAATCCCGAGCTGCCTCCGGCACGTTCCAGGTCGCCGCCCATGATGTCAAGGGCGTAGTAGCCGTCGGAGGTAGGCTTATATTGGCTGCAATTGTAGAGACCGTAATAGAACAGCGGCATCTCTTCTTCGCCCACATTGTACCGCGAGAAGGCGTTGTGCGGATAGAAATCCATCTTCAGACAAGATGTGGCCGCCAGAAGAATCACAGATAAGGTTATGATAACTTTCTTCATAAGGCTCAGAATTTAATGTTGACCCCGAAGGTGAAAGTACGTGGCTGGCCGATGGACATCCAGTCGGAACCGAACTGCGGCGCCGAGCTGTAAGAGGATACCTCAGGGTCGAGGTACGGCCAGGGAGACAGCAGGAACAGGTTGTCCACCTGCACATAGAGCTTGAGCGCCTGGATGCGGAGTTTATCCGTCACCTTGTAAGGGAAGGTGTATCCCAGGCTCAGGTTGCGGCACCGCAGGTAGGAGGCGTCGTGGATGAAGCGGCTGTTGACGAACTGGGTGTTGTTCCACTGTCCGTTATACAGCGGCCGGGGATTCTCGTTGGTCGTGCCGGGGCCCGTCCAGCGGGATTCCACTGCGCTTCGCAGGGCAGGCCAGATACCATTGCCCAGACGCAGGCCGCCCGTGAGGTACTCATACAGCTGATTGCCGTAGGAGAAGGTGAACTGGGCGTTCAGGTCGAAGCCCTTCCAGGAGAAAATGCTGCCGAATCCACCGGTGAATTTGGGATTCGGGCTGCCCACGAACTGTCTGTCATCCGCCGTGGTAATATCTCCGTCAGGGATGGGATTTCCGTTCTCGTCGAAGGCTCCCGCGATATCTTCGTAGATACAGTCGCCGGCCCGTACGCCTTTCGCATACAGACTTTCAGGAACCTCGTCATCGCTCTGATAGATGCCGAGGAACTTCACGACATAGAAAGAACCGACCTCCTGGCCTACCTGCAGTCCGTTGACCTGGCCGATGGCGATGGGCTCCTTGCGGTCATCCAGCAGTTTGGTCAGCTGGTTTTTGACGAAACTGATGTTGAAGTTGCCTCTCCACCGGAAGTCACCCTTGCCGGCAGCTCCGGTCAAGGTGAGTTCCAGACCTTTGTTGTTCATGGCGCCGATGTTGTTGGTATAGGTCGTAAAACCGGTCGTCGCCATGGTAGGCATCGCATACAGCAGGTTATAGGTGTCTTTGTTGAAGACATCGGCCGTAATGCCGAGGGCTCCCTTGAAGAAGCTCAGGTCGAAGCCGAGGTTGGTCTGCGCGGCGGTTTCCCACTTGAGATCCTCATTGCCGAGGGAGGTGAGCATGAAGCCGTTCATCCCATTGTAGTTATATCCCGAAGTCGCGAGGGCCTGATAAGCATAGGCATTGATGTCGCCCTGGTTGCCGGTCATGCCCCAGCTGGCGCGGAGCTTGGCCGTGATGCCGTCAGCATGCCACCAAGGCTCCTCGTTCATATTCCAGCCGGCCGACACGGAAGGGAACCAGCCGTAACGGGTCTTGAACGACGGATAGAACTTCGAGGTACCGTCGGTACGTACCGTCCCGGTGAAAATATAGCGGTCCTTGTAATTGAGCATGGCGCGGGCGAAGAATGACTGCATCGCAAACTCCGTCTTGGTGGTCCTTACCTTCGGGAAGTTGGTCGCCACATCGTTCACGTCCAATTGCGAAGAAGGGAACGAATAGCCCAGCTGCATGGCGATGTCCGTCACATCGTACTGATAGGCATGGCCGAGCACGGCGTTGAGCTCCAGCCCGTTCTGCCACTGGTTCTTATAGGTGAGCGTGTTTTCCCAGAGGACGGTGGGACGGCTCTTGCGCAGATCCTCCAGCGAACCGCCCATCGGGTTCTCGTCGCTCTGACGTGCGCGGTAGTTCTTGTTGGTGAAGTAGTTATGTTCCAGGAAGAACTTGTAATCCACGCCAAGCGAAGTTTTGAAATCCAGCCCCTGGAGCGGCTTGATGTCGATATAGGCGTTGGAGATGGTCCGGTAGGTGTCCACCCAGGACTTGGTCTCTTCAAGCGACATCACCGGGTTGTTCTGAATCAGGATATTGAGCGGAGACGCCCATTCTCCGTTCGGGAGCCGGGGTTCCTGCCACGGGTATTCCTCCATGGCCATCTTGATGACGTTGTAGCCGGAGTAGCCCGACACCACGCGGTTGTTCCGCGTGTAGCTGAGCTGGCTGTTGATGCCGAACGAGAGCCACTTCTTGATGTCGCCGCTGAGGTTAACCTTCATGAAGTACTGATTCACCTGGTTGGTCTTGATGACACCTTCGCTGTGCTTGTAGCCGCCCGACACGTAGTAGAGCATCTTGTCGGAGCCGCCCGAGACGCTGACGCTGGTCTGGTGCGACACGGCGGTGCGGACAAGGTCCTTCTCCCAGTTGTGCGAGGCGGCGCCCGGTGCCGGATTGGCATAACGGGGAACCGTCGTGCCGTTCTGCATGTTGTAATTATCCACGCCTTCGTTGAGCATCTCGATGAAGGAATCGGCGTCGGCCAGTTCCAGCCGGTCGAGGCGCATCGCCTGCCCCAGGCTCACGGAGGAGTGGACATCCACGCGGGCGTCGCCGCGCTTGCCTTTCTTGGTCGTGACGATGATGACGCCGTTGGTGGCCCGCGATCCGTAGATGGCGGCCGATGCGGCATCCTTCAGTACCTCGATGGATTCGATGTCGTTGGGGTTTATGTTGATGAGTCCGTTCGACGTGGTCGTAGAGCCGAGGGAGCCGCCAGAGTCGCCGGAAGTCCCCGTGATGGGAATGCCGTCCACCACCCAGAGCGGTTCGTTGCCGGCCTGGATGGAACCGATACCGCGGATGCTCACGCGCGTGGCCGCATCGGGGGTACCGGAGGTCGAGGGGATTTGGACACCGGCC
>OCTW011619117.1_pt1 | contig 10642 bp, 8 predicted proteins | sample 1539671 | NCBI WGS metagenome assembly OCTW01 (sample SAMN02144230, study PRJEB22623) | gut metagenome | biome: sheep rumen | host: Ovis aries | place: New Zealand
TGATGCGGGAGGGAACGGATGTGACGGCTTTGTTCACAGACTCTTCGAATCCTCTTTCCGCTGCCGGTGAATGGTGCATGAAGCGCACTCAATTCATTCAGGTGATTCATCTTTACACGCAGATGCAGGAAGATATGACTCTTGAGCAGTTCAGAACCCATATCAACAGCGACCTTATGTCCATGGGAATTCTTTCCGCCGCCGTTGTGCTTTTCGAAACCCCCGTTTCCACCGACAAATTTGAGTTTTTTTCCATGCCGCAGAAGGCTTTCGTGTATTCCGCCCTTGACCGCTACTCAGGATTCTGGCTTGGAGACCAGGAAAATCCGATTCCGTTCAATCCCCGTGAAATCATGATTCCCGATGGCATCTTTCAGAGCATGGACGGAATGTATGTGCAGGCCCTTTATCACACGACCACCCTCTACGGTTATCTTTTTTTCAAACCGGGATCCTACGACAGCACCGTTTACAGTATGGTGTGCAAAATGTTTTCAAACGCCCTTGCATCGGCCTATTCAATGTCGCGCTCCGAAATGGAAAAAAAGCGTCTTGAAAGGGAATTCGATGTTGCAACCCACAATTCGGTCACGGACGAGATGACAGGTCTCCTTAACCGGCGCGGATTTTTGTTCTACGGGCAGAAGTCGCTGGAACTGTTCCCTGCAAACGGAAAAGCAGGAATGGTTCTTTTCGGGGATATAGACGGACTCAAAAAGATAAACGACACTTACGGACACGCAGCCGGTGACACAGCCATAAAAGCCGAAGCCTCCCTTTTGAAAAAGGCATTCCGGCAGAGCGACATAATCGGAAGATTGGGAGGTGATGAATTTGCCGTGGTGGCTCCGAGTCTTTCGCTGCACAAATATGAAATCGCCCGCAGACGTCTTGAAGAATACTGCGATGAATGGAACAAAACCTCGGGAGAACCGTTCACGCTTTCAATCAGTCTTGGAAATGCGTCTTTCGAGCCTGGAGAGTCCTGTGACATCAACACGCTGCTGAAACTTGCCGACCAGGTGCTTTATGAAGAAAAAAAGAAAAAAAAGGAAGCAGGAAAGAATAAAAAATAAGTGACTGATTATGGAAGTTTTCCATTGACAATACTATGACATTTTGACATAATTTGTCATAAAGAGGATTGTATGGCTAAGAAATATGCATTTTTGTTTCCCGGTCAAGGCGCCCAGGCCCCCGGAATGGTAAAGGATGTGGCGGAGTCTTTTCCGTCAGCAAAAAAGGTGATTGACGATGTTTCTTCTATTATAGATGTTGATATGTCAAAATTGCTGTGGGACTCGGACGCAGATACTTTGAGCCGCAGCGACAACAGTCAGATTGCCATCACAACCGCTTCCCTTGCGATTATGGCCGCTCTTAAAGACAAAGGAATCGAGCCTTCCGCCGCAATGGGATTCAGTCTCGGTGAATTTCCGGCTCTTTATGCCGCAGGTGTTCTTTCTTTCGAGGAGGTCATCAAGGTTGTCCGTCAGCGTGGTCTTATCATGCAGGCTGTATGTGAGGAAATCGCCGCCGCAAACGAGGGCCATGCACCCGGAATGAGTGCAATAATCGGTCTTCCGCCGGAAAAAGTGAAGGAAATCGCCGATGGAATTCCCGATGCCTATGCCGCAAATATGAACAGCGTTAAGCAGACCGTAATCAGCGGCACATTTGATGCACTCACCGCTGCGGAAAAAGCCGCGACGGAAGCCGGTGCCAGACGTGCCTTGAGACTTAAGGTTGCAGGTCCTTTCCACTGTCCTCTTATGCAGAAAGCCGCCGACAATTTTGAAAAAGTGCTTCAGGATGTGACTTTCAACGAACCGAAGATTCCGCTTTTCAGCAATGTAACCGGAAAACAGGCTGCGGATGCCGCTGAAGTGAAGAAGAGTGCCGTTTTACATTTGACTCACTCGGTTCTCTGGACGGATGAGGAAGCTGTTTTGGCCTCAATCATCAGGAATGATTCTTCAAACGAATGGGCAATCCTTGAACCGGGCCCCGGAAAAGTTCTCACAGGCCTCTGGGGTCAGACGGAATTCGGAGCAACCCTTGCTTCAATCCCGGTGAATACTGCCGAGGGAATCAACGCGCTTTAAGAAAAACTTAATGTTGTATTGATAAAGCTTTCCTGAGGAGAAAAAATGAAGTTACTTGAAAATAAAAAAGCGTTGGTGACAGGCTCGTCCCGTGGCATCGGACGCGGTATAGTCGAAGCCTTTTTGAAAGAGGGCGCGGAAGTGTGGGGCATGTGCACAAAAGAGTCTGCCGGCAAATCCGAGCTTGAGGCCTTGGCGTCTGAAAACGGAACTGCCTTCCACGAATTTTATGCCGATGCGGGAAATGCGGATGTTCTTACAGCCGCAGTTAAAAATGCACTTGCAGAGTCAGGCGGATTCGATGTGCTTGTGAACAATGCAGGAATCACCCGCGACACGCTCAGTTTCCGCATGAAAAAGGAAGACTGGGATTCCGTGCTCGCCGTGAACCTTACATCGGCCTTTCTGGTGGGGCAGATAATCAGCAACGATATGCTTAGAAAAAGAAAGGGCTCCATCATCAACATGGCATCCATCGTCGGTCTTCACGGTGGTGCGGGGCAGGTGAATTATTCTGCCAGCAAAGGCGGTCTCATTGCATACAGCAAGTCGCTTTCAAAGGAAGTCGGAAGCCGCGGAATCCGCGTGAACTGCATTGCACCGGGTTTTATTGATACGGACATGACACATGCAGTGAACGAAGACATTCGCAGGGCTTGGGTGGAGCAGATTCCGCTTAAGAGAGCCGGCAAGCCGGAAGATGTTGCAAACGCGGCATTGTTTCTGGCATCTGATTTGAGTACATACATCACCGGTCAGGTAATCGGTGTAGACGGTGGCATGGGCTGCTGAGCAATATGATAAAGGAGATTTGAAAAATGCGTAGAGTAGTAGTTACCGGACTTGGGTGTGTGTCCCCCGTGGGAAACAGTGTGGCTGAAACATGGGAGTCTGTGACACAGGGAAAAAGCGGTATTGCAACAATCACCCGGTATGATGCCACTCCATTCAAAGTAAAGTATGCCGCAGAGGTAAAGAATTTCGATGCAGGACAGTACATGGATTCAAAGGCTGCGCGGAAAATGGCAAACTTTTCAAAATATGCGGTTGCTGCCGCAAAGATGGCTCTTGAAGATGCCGGGATTGCCGACAACAAGGAACTTTTGGATCGGGCAGGAATCTTTTTGGGAGTCGGAATCGGAGGCTTCGAAATCACTGAAAGCAGCATGATCAGCTACTGCGAGACGGGTGGAAAGAACATTCCTCCGATGACTGTTCCAATGCTCATTCCGAACGAGGGTGCCGCAAACATCAGCATCGCATTCGGCATTCACGGACCGACTCACACAATCGCGACAGCATGTGCTTCAGGTACGGATGCAATTGGAGACGCTCTCGACAACATCCGTCTGGGACGCTGCGATGTGATTCTCGCAGGTGGAGCGGAATGTACGCAGAACGGATTTGCAAACATCGGATTCACCAAACTTCAGGCCCTCAGCTCAAAGTGGGTTGACTGCCCCGAAAAATCAAGCCGTCCTTTCGACAAGCAGCGCGACGGTTTCGTAATGGGCGAGGGTGGAACAATCCTCGTGCTTGAAGAGTATGAGCATGCAAAAGCGCGTGGAGCACACATCTACGCGGAAGTTGCCGGCTATGGTGCTTCCTGCGACGGTTATCATCTTACGGCTCCGAATCCTGACGGAATAATTGGTGGAAGATGTATGACACTTGCCATGAAGGATGCCGGAATCACTCCCGAGCAGGTGCAGTATTACAACGCCCACGGAACCTCGACACACTTGAACGATATTGGCGAAACAAAGATGCTTCACATGGCATTCGGTGAGGCCGCGAAAAAGCTCCACATTTCCTCCACAAAGAGCATGACCGGCCACTGTCTTGGAAATGCAGGCTCCCTCGAAGCCCTCATGTGCGTAAAAGCGATTGAAAACAATTTCATCCCGCCGACAATCAATCTGGATGAACCCGACGTTGAAGGCGGATGTGACCTGGATTACACCCCGAACAAGGGAGTCAGCGTGGATATCGACGTTGCAATGAGCGCAAACTTCGGTTTCGGCGGTCACAACGGCTGTCTGGTTTTCAAAAAGGTAAAATGAAATCCCGGGGTCTCTGAAACTGATTTTTTGGAGACTCCCTAAAAGGATTTTTGAATCTTTAAAAGGAGCAAGAAATGGTAACTGACGACATAGAATCCCTGCTTCCACACCGCAAGCCCTTTCTGTTTGTGGACACAATCGAAAGCATAGACGATGAGGGATGCGTCTGCACGAGGAAATTCACCGATGAGGATTTTTTCTTCAAGGGACATTTCCCTGAATATCCTGTGGTGCCGGGCGTGATTCTCATTGAGACAATGGCTCAGGGTGGTGGAGCCGCATTGAGCTACAAAAAGATTTTCGCGGAAGGAAGCCTCTTTTTCCTTGCCACTGTAGACAAAGTGAAGTTCCGTCATCAGGTGCGCCCGGGAGACACTGTCCGCATGGAAATCAAAAATCTTCGTGTGAGTCCCCGCATGGTAAAGCAGAGCGGAAAGGCCTTCGTTGGTGAGGAACTTTGCGCTGAAGCGGAATGGATGTGCCTTGTGGGAAACGCAGATTCTGCAAAATAAGCGGAGTTCTCTGATTGAGACATTCAAGTGCCGGTTGCAAAGGTTTCCGACTTTTACAGCCGGCTTGTTTTTTTTCAGTGGGAAGCCATATAAGCGATGGTCATTGCATCAATGCCGATGTTTTTGATTACCGCATACTCGTTCGGCTGATGGCATGTTTCGTCCATCGTGCTCCATACCACGGCATTGTATCCCAAATTCCGAAGACCGGCCGCCACGGTGCCGCCGCCTATTCCAATGGTCCTCGCCTCGATTCCGTGCACAGCCTTTATCGCCGCGGCAAGTTCCTTCACCACGGGAGCATCCTTCGGTGTTGCCTTCGATTCCTCCGCCTGAGCCTCACTCACTTCAATCTTCACACCGTACTTTTCCTCAACGGCGGCAATCCTCTTTTTGAGCTCTGCGCGCACAGTGTCAAGTGAATATTCCGGGTTGATTCTACAGTCCGCGCAGAATACATCGTCGCCGGGGATGATGTTGATTCCCTCCGTATTCTGAAGCTGCATCGTCGGCTGGAAAGTGGATGTGGGCGGATCAAAAAGCCCGTTCCTGCCGTTAAAGAAATTCTCCATATCGTTCACGCGCAGTGCCAGATCCGCCGCGGCAAGTTTCGCATTGCGTCCCAAATCAGGACGTGAGCCGTGGGACTGTTTTCCAATGGTGTGGAATCTGAACCATGCAATGTTTTTTTCGGCAATCTCAATCGTCTCTCCCTTTGGATCACCTCCGTCGGGGATAAGGATTCTGTCTTCCTTCGAGAAAAGCTCAGTGTGATTTTTCAACAGCCAGTTCATTCCGTAAGCAGAACCGACTTCTTCGTCTGCCATAAAAAGCAGTTTGATTGTGTGTTCAGGAATAATGTGCTGCCTCACGAAACTCAGAGCCGCAAGCACTCCGGTCACAAGTCCCTGCTGATTGTCTTCAACTCCGCGTCCGAAGATTCTGCCGTTCTCCTCAACAACAGTCCAAGGGTCGTTTTTCCAAAGGCTTCGTTCACCCACAGGAACCACGTCCATGTGTGCGCACACCCATATATTGTAATCATCCTTCGCGCCGGGAATCGTGGCAACCATATTCGGTCTTACACCGCTTGAAACCCTGCCGTCCGGGGCATCGTAATGTTCAATCCTTGTGATTCCGTGTGCCTTGAGCCAGTCTTCCAGTGCAGCGGCCTTTTTGCTTTCCCCGTCACCGCCGTTTTCAGGAGCCAAAGCCGGGATGGAAGTCAACAGCCGCTCCAAATCCACCATATCGTGGGTGTGCTCTTCAATATAATTCTTCAGCGTTTCAAATTCCTCTGACATGCCGATCTCCTGTTGCGCACCAGACACATCCTTTTGGAAGTTCATGGTGCAAGATTTTTCGGAAGAGATTATAGCATGCCGGGGATTTTTTTGCTACAGTCCGAAATACTTCCTGTAGGCCTGCCAAGTGGAACCAATCAAAGTGTCCACATCGGAAAACTTCGGCTCCCACCCCAGAGTCTTTTTTGCAAGTGCCGAACTCGCGGTAAGCTGCGCCGGATCTCCTGCCCTGCGTCCCACGTACTCGGCCTTAATCTCCTTTCCTGTAATCCGCCGTGCCGCTTCAAGCATCTCTGTCACAGTGATTCCGTTTCCTGTTCCCAGGTTCAGCGTAATGCTTTCCTTTTTGTCCGCAATATATTCCAAAGCCATAACGTGCGCAACGGCCAAATCCGAAACATGAATGTAATCGCGGATGCAGGTGCCGTCGCGGGTGGGGTAGTCGTTTCCAAAAATGCTGATTTTCTCCCTCTTTCCGCAGGCCGCCTCCATCATCACCGGAAGCAGATTCGCAGGATTCCTCTCAAGTCCGTAAAGCACCCCCTCGGGATCGTAGCCAGCCGCATTGAAATAACGCAAGGCAGCAAACTTCAGGCCCTTCAGCTGGTCATACCACTGCATGAATTCCTCAATCTTCAGCTTCGTGAATCCATAGTAATTCGTGGGATTCTTCGGATGATTCTCGTCAAGCGGAAGATACTGCGGTTCCCCGAAAACAGCCGCACTCGAAGAAAACACCATATTCAGGCAGTTGTGCTTCACCGCCGCATTCAAAATGTTCATCGTTCCGCTGATGTTATTAATAGAATATTTTTCAGGCTTTATCATCGACTCACCGGCCGCCTTGAACGCCGCCAGATCAATAAAAGCATCAAATCCGCGGGCAAAAGCCCCGTCAATATCATCGGTGTACAAAATATTTCCGGCAATAAATTCATTTTCAGGAAACAGATTCTGCACAAGTCCGCTGGAAAGATTGTCGAACACAGTCACTTTGTGTCCCTTTGCCATCAATTCCTTCACCACATGACTTCCGATGTAACCCGCACCGCCAATAACAAGCACCTTCATATAAAAACCTCCGTAAAATCTACACGTGTCAACTCTGATATTACCGCTATCATATAGTATAAACCGACTTTTTGCAAGGAAAAATTGAGGATTTTTAATAAAAACGGCGTGCCCTCGAAGCGTTGCCGGGCGTACCCTCGAAGCGTTGCTGGGAGTACCCTTGAAGCGTTGCCGGGCGTTACCCTCCGCTCCGCTCCGGGTCGCTATGTCCGGGGCTTGCCTACGGCCGGTGCTCCGCACTGCTCGCTCCGCTCCCACCCCTCCCAGCGCTAACGCAAATCCCTCTCCGTTTGAAACTTTATAAGGTCGATGTTTTTTCAGGACTTCCATAAGGATGCGGTCTTCTTTCGGAAAAAATTTGGAATTTATAACAAAATTTTGTTTGACAAGTCGCTGAAGTGACCTTATACTATAACCATAATATAACCCCTAGGGAGGCCAAATTTGGCAAAGGTAGAACTGAAGGGTATTGGAAAGATTTACGACGGTGGAGTTCGCGCCGTCCAGAACGCCAATATCACTATCGAAGACAAGGAATTCTGCGTATTCGTAGGTCCTTCTGGATGCGGTAAGTCAACAACTCTCCGCATGGTTGCAGGTCTGGAAGACATTTCAGAGGGTGAGCTGTACATCGATGGAGAACTCATGAATGATGTTCCCCCGAAGGACAGAAACATCGCAATGGTGTTCCAGAACTATGCTTTGTATCCTCACATGACTGTGTTTGACAACATGGCTTTCGGTCTTAAGATTCGCAAGATGGACAAGGGCGAAATCCAGCGTCGTGTAGATGAGGCTGCAAAAATCCTTGGTTTGACCCAGTATTTGGACCGCAAACCGAAGGCTCTTTCCGGTGGTCAGCGTCAGCGTGTTGCTGTAGGCCGCGCTATCGTTCGTAACCCGAAAGTCTTCTTGTTTGACGAACCGCTCTCGAACCTTGACGCAAAGCTCCGTGTTACAATGCGTGGTGAAATCGCAGCATTGCACCAGAGACTTCAGGCTACAATGATTTATGTTACCCACGACCAGATTGAAGCTATGACAATGGGTACAAAAATCGTTGTTATGAAAGACGGACATGTTCAGCAGATTGGTGAGCCTTTGCTGTTGTACAATCACCCCATCAACAAATTCGTGGCAGGATTCATCGGTTCACCGCCAATGAACTTCCTGACAGTAAAAATCAAGAAGGAAGGAGACAACATTGTTGCCGATGAGGGAACATTCACGTTGGTTCCGACCGCCGAGCAGCAGGGATTCCTGAAGGAATACGTGGGCAAGGATGTATACTTCGGTGTACGCCCCGAGGATTTGACCTATCAGGCAACACCCGCCGCTGAAAACAATATGCAGATGAAGGTTACCAACAAGGAACCTCTGGGTGCCGAAACACACTTGTTCCTCGCAACAAAGGGACAGAGCATCATCGCTCGTGTTCAGGCTTCTGCAAAGGAATCATTCAAATTGGGTGAGACCGTGAACTTCAAGCCCGCTATGGAGCGCTGCAAGTTCTTTGTAAAGAACCCGGATGATTTGGACGCCGAGCTTAATATTTGTGAGAAGATCGACGCACCTTGGTTGGTGAACCCGCTGACAGGCGCTGTGGGATACGATAAGGTGACATTCACCGCCGTAGATCCCGAAGAAGCCAAGAAGCAGGCCAAAGCTGCTGCAAAAGCCGCTAAGAAAGCTGGTAAATAAGCGCTGAGGCTGCTCTAAATTCAATGACACCGTTGGACACTGAAAAGTCTGACGGTGTTTTTTTTTACGTGCACATTTGCGGCCGACATTCCGGGCTTGCTACCACCGTCATCCCGAACTTGATTCGGGATCTCCTTTCAAAAGAGATGCTGAAATCGGTTGCAAGCAACCACGTTCAGCATGACGGTATCCAATGGATGCTGAAACAAGTTCAGCATGACGGTATCCAATGGATGCTGAAATAAATTCAGCATGACTTCCCGTGCCATTCAGAACCTGCTGCCGCCGTCATTCCGGGCCTGCTGCCGCCGTCATTCCGGGCCTGCTACCACCGTCATCCCGGGCCTGCTACCACCGTCATCCCGAACTTGATTCGGGATCTCCTTTCACAAGAGATGCTGAAATCGGTTGCAAGCAACCACGTTCAGCATGACGGTGTTCAATGGATACTGAAATAAATTCAGGATGACAATACTTTTTGGACAGCCCCTTGATTTTTTGCTGACTCATTTTGAACGCTTTGCATTTTGTTTCATGCTGAAGCCCTGCAAAAGGTGTAACCGGTGTTGATTTTTGTGGTTCTTTTCAGTATAATAAGAAAGAGTGTGGGGAGTGTGGGCATGTTCAGCTGCACACCTTGCGGAGGATAAAGATGAAAAGAAACAACAAATTGCTTGCCCTTTTTTCGGGCCTGCTGGTAATGGTTGGACTGTCTGTGACATCCTGTAACCCCGATTTTGCAGCCAGCGCTGGTAAAGACTACTTTTTTGGTACTTGGAAGACCACTGATTTTGATTCAAACGGAAAGAGGCAGACTTATTATCAAGCCGGTAACTATTATACAATCACATGGAAATTTGACGGAAAGTCTGAAAATCTGTTCAACACAGACGGAGGCTCCTTCCGCCAGCATCTGATTAACTGGGGAGGAACTGCGCCGACAGTCAATGATGATGGAACATTGACTGGAACAAAAGCAAATGAGACTGTGTGGATTGGAGCCTACAAACTTAAGGGCAACTCTTCATATTCCCGCGGAAAGCTTTTCCTGTATTATGAATTCGGTGTTGACTTGATAGGAGAAAATCAGCCTGAGTCTTTGAACTATGACGCAGTGAAGGATTGGACATCTGAGAATTATCTGAACTATGCTTTCTATAAAGATAAAGACGCACCTGCTGGAAAAACCGCAGGTCTAGATTTGCTTGATGTTGTGGATCAAGGATTGAGTGCTGTTTCAACGTACGACAATAGACAGGTTGTAAAAATTACAATTACGAATACCGATCCTCTTAACTATACGTATACTACCGGCGTCTCGGAGCCAGAAGGAAATGGCTCCATTGTCTCTAATCATATTACAATTCAAGTTCGTGGAAAAACAAATCCGAAGTGCTCTGATGTTGAATATTTCCGCTTCAACTTGAAAGATGCCACAGCCTCGGGTTTTTCCCGTATGATGGCAACTGTTATGGATAAAGATGGTTCTACCACAATTGGAAAGACATACAGCCAGTGGGTCGGCAATGAAACTTCTTATGGAACAAAGGTTTATGACGGCTGTTCATGGGGTTCTGCCACAACCCGTTGTCTTGCCCGCATCAGTGTCAGCGACACAGGCTCTGAGACTCAGTGGATTTCCAGCGACACACGCAACAATAGCACTCTCTTCCACATGAATGCTCAAGAAAACTCTGTGGATAATTCAGATACGACAGACTACACGGAAACCGAAGCAGCAGTGGCTGACGGTACCGCCGAAGAGTAACATCAACAGACAGGCTGCCTCCATTGCGGGGGGCGGTCTTTTTTTTGCCATGAAAGTTTACAAAATTCCCGAAGATTTGCGCGCGATTGTTTTTGACATCGACGGCACTTTGTACACC
>OCTW011613278.1_pt1 | contig 10640 bp, 9 predicted proteins | sample 1539671 | NCBI WGS metagenome assembly OCTW01 (sample SAMN02144230, study PRJEB22623) | gut metagenome | biome: sheep rumen | host: Ovis aries | place: New Zealand
CCCCCCGCCATAACCAGGGCGGGGGCCTCGCAAACCCGGCCGCTCGAGACCTCGCGGCCTCAGACGCCATCGATACGCCGCGCCTACGCGCGGCTGAAGCGGCTTGCAAAACTTCTGGCACCTCTGCACCCCACAAAGCAGAGATGCCCCAACTCTCTCAACCCTTAACCATCCACCCCCACTAGCCCCTCAACTTCGGAACGATAATTGCAAAAATTTTTCGCGCACCTATTGCATATTCAGAAAATCAACATACCTTTGCAGTGTACTATTTCGCTAATACACGACAGACAATATGAAATCGATCAAGTTAGTAGCCCTGCTCTTCGGAGCAATCCTCGCCCTCCAGGCCCCGGCACAGGCCATGGCCCAGACAACAACCTCAATCAAAGGCCGCGTCCTCGATGCCGGCACCGGCGAGCCCGAGCCTTACGTCACTTACTCCATTGTGCGCGCAGACGCTCCCAAAGACGCCGCCCCCATCGTCATGACCATCACCGACGAGAATGGCTTCTTCGAGCAGAAACTCAGCTCCGGCGGCACATTCACCATCACCTTCTCCGCCCTCGGCAAGAAAACCCTCGACGTGGAATTCTCCCTCGAATCCTCCCCCGCCAACATAAAATCCGCTGAAGCTTACGACCTCGGCGACATCCTCCTCGAAGACGACGAGCAGACCCTACAGGGGTCCACCGTGACCGCCCTGCGCCAGCTCGTCAAGATGGAAGTCGACAAGATGACCTATAAAGTGGAAGACGATGTCGACAGCAAGTCGATGACCATGCTCGACATGCTCCGCAAGGTCCCGATGGTCACGGTCGACGCCCAGGACAACATCACAGTCAACGGCAGCTCTTCCTTCAAGGTCTACGTCGACGGCAAGCCCAACGCAATGCTCTCCTCCAACCCCTCGCAGATCTTCAAGATGATGCCCGCCAGCGCCTTCAAGAGCGTCGAAGTCATCACCAACCCCGGCGCCAAATACGATGCCGAAGGCGTAGGAGGGGTGCTCAACCTCATCACCGACAAATCATCCGGCCAGCAGGCCATCCAGAACGGCTACAACGCCTCCGTCCAGACCGAAGCCGACACCAACGGCGACCTCCGCGGCGGCCTCTTCCTCACCGGTCAGAAAGGCAAATTCTCCGTCAGCGCCAACATCAACGCAATGTACCAGCCTATGGATGGAATGACCGCCACCACCACCCTTCAGAACCTCGACACCGACGGCAGCGTCCTTTCCGACCTCTCCAGCACTTCCGACATGTCCCAGAAAGCCCCCGGCATCTTCTCCGACATCACCGCCAGCTACGAGATCGACTCTCTCCGCCTGCTCTCGGCCACCATCGGCATCCTGGACTTCAACACCAACGAACTCCAAAGCGGCACCAGCACGATGATCGGCCCGGGCGGTGCCACCCTCTTCTCCTACGACACCGACTCCGACGTCTCCTACCGCTGGGCCTCCTACCGCGCCGGACTCGACTACCAGCGCTCGTTCGCTGGCGTGGAAGGCCGCACGCTCACAGCCTCCTACCTCTTCTCCACCCGCCCCAACCGCAACGACACCTACATGTCCTACAACGGCTACGCCGACGACCGTCATTCGGACAATAAGGAAAACATGATCGAGCAGACTGCCCAGCTCGACTACACTACCCCTTTGGGCATCGGCGGCACGTTCTCGACCGGGGCTAAGTTCATCTCCAGGGCCAACAACTCCGACTCCCGTTACTTCACCCTGCAGAGCGGCGACTGGACACCCGATGCCACAAGCAGCGTCGAATTCTCCCACCTCAACAGCATCCTTGGGGCCTACGGCGAATACACCCTCTCCCGCGAAAAATGGAGCGGCAAAGCCGGGCTCCGCTATGAGCACACCTTCCAGAAGGTGAGCTACAAGAGCGGCGCCGGCTCCGACTTCAGCCTCGACTACGGCAACTTCGTCCCCTCCGCCAGCGTGCAGTACAACCTCGGCATGATGTCCAACATCGGCCTCTCCTACAACCTCCGCATCAGCCGTCCGGGCATCGGTTACCTCAACCCTTACGTCAACCGTTCCAACATCTACTCCATCAGTTACGGCAATGTCGGTCTCGAGACCGAGAAATCCCACAACATCGGCCTTGTCTGGAACTTCTTTTCACCGGTAGTAATGGTCAACCTCACCGGCCGTTACTCCTTCTGCGACAACAAGATCAACCAGTACAGCTTCTTCGACGCCGACGGCGTGCTCAACACCACCTATGGCAACATCGCAAAAGAAAGCAACCTCGGCGCCAGCGCCTTCATCAACGTCAACATCGGTCAGAAGACCCGCATCTACTCCAACCTCGGCGCCGGCTACATCGACCTCTCGAGCGAGACTCAGGGACTACGCAACGGCGGCTGGCAGTTCAATACCTTTGCCGGCATCCAGCACACCCTTCCCTGGGACCTCAGGCTGAGCCTCAACCTTATGTACAACTCGCGCAATTACCAGCTCGACGGCTGGATGGACGGATTCAGCGCAGTGATGGGCGGCATAACCAAGAGTTTCCTCGAAGACCGCCTCTCCGTGGGCATCAACGGAGTGTCCGGCTTCGGCAAAGGCGGCTCCGCGACTGTTGCCATGCATACAAGAGGCAGCGACTACGTCAACAACTTCAGCACCAGCGTCCCGCTCGCCCGCGTAGGCATCTCCGTGAGTTACCGTTTCGGTACCGCCCAGAACATCCAGGTCCGCAAGGCAAAGCGCTCGATCAACAACGACGACCTCATGCAGAAGAGCAGCGGCGCCACCAACACCGGCTCCTCCCAGATGAGCGGCGGCGAATAACTTTTCCAAAAACCATCAGCATCTCTGCCCCCATTTAAGCAGAGGTGCCCCAAGTTTTGCTATATTTGTAGTGTTATGGAAGAAAACAGACGTTCGCTTTTCGCCGGAATCCTGATCGGACTCGGCGCTTACGGTTTCCTCGCACTCGGCGGCATTCCGGGTGCAGTGATTTTCGCATTCGGCCTCATCGGCGTGGTGCTTTCGGGCACTCCACTCTATACAGGGCGCGCCGGCGTGATGACTGACATCGGCGGCCTCACAAAGATCTGGCTGTTCAATGTGCTGGGCTGCGTGCTTATCGGTCTTCTGGTGCTCTCTATCGGGGGCGCGCCGAAGGCCTCGGCCGAGACGGTCGTCGCCGGGAGGCTCGCCGTAGGCCCGTGGCGCGCCTTCCTTCGCGCGATAGGTTGCGGTCTGATCATAGACATCGCCGTGTGGCTGTACCGTACGACCAAATCCATACTGCCGGTACTGTTCGGCGTGCCTCTGTTTATCCTTTGCGGATTCTACCACTCGATCGCCGACGTAGTGTACCTCGTGGCCGCGTGGAAGTGGTCCCCGGACATCCTCTGGTACTACCCGATCATCGTGCTTGGCAATTATGTCGGATGTAATGTAAGGCGCATAGTCCTTCCTGCCGACAAATGAAAGATACGGTAATGAGGGTCGGCATAATCGGAGCCGGCCATATCGCAGAGAAGGCCGCGGCTACGCTTGGCGCAATGTCCACGGCGGAGTGCATCGCGATTGCCTCCCGCAGCCTGGAGAAGGCCGCGGCTTTCGCTTCGCGCTTCGGCATCGCCCGTGCCTACGGCTCCTATGACGATCTTCTTGCCGACCCCGACATAGACTTTGTCTACGTAGCTCTGCCCCATACTCTTCACTATGGCGTTACGCGCGCCGCGATCGAGCGGGGCAAGGCCTGCCTCGTCGAGAAGGCCTTCATGGCCTGCGCCAGGGAGGCCCGCGAGGTCCTCGGCCTTGCCCGCAGCAGCGGCGTGCTCGTTGCCGAAGCCATCTGGAGCCGCTATCTCCCGATTCAAGACCTGGCGCGTGAGATTATCGCAAGCGGCGCCCTGGGCCGACCGCTGGCGCTGAGGAGCTCTCTCGCCTACAACGTAGGCTCGAAGGAGCGCATCCTCAGCCCAGCGCTCGGCGGCGGCGCCCTCCTAGACCTTGGCGTCTACAACCTCAACTTCGTAAGGATGTTCGGCGGCGCGCCCATAGCAAGTATCACATCGCACTGCACAAAGTTCCCCACCGGCACCGACGCCTCCGAAAGCATAATCCTCGAACTGGAAAACGGCGTTCTGGCAACGATCGATGTCTCCGCCACTACCCAGGGCTGCAATATCAGCGTAGTTGCTGGCGAAACTGGCTATCTCGTATTTAACGACACCATCCATCCCACCAAGCTCAGCCTGATGCGAAAAGGACATCTCCTCGAAAAAGAATGGGAGATGCCCTTTGAGATCAATGGTTTCGAATATGAGTTCGAGGCCTGCCGGAAAGCTCTTCTCACCGGCGCCCTCGAACTCCCTCAGATGCCCCACGAGGAAATCGTCCTCGTCATGGAGCTGATGGATTCGCTGCGCCGCAGCTGGGGAGTCACCTTCCCCTGCGACTAGAGAGTCTTTACCTTCTCAAGGAAAGCCTTCACGTGCGCCTCGTACTCCTCGGGGTGCTTGGCATAGGAGTTGGCATGGACGGCGCCTTCGCCTACCCACATCTCCTTGTAGCCGGTCGTCTTGGCATCGTAATTCTTCTGCAGATGCTCGAAGGGGACAAAATCGTCGGCATCGCCGTGGATGAAGAGCATCGGCACGGTCGACTTCTTAAGCTGCTCGACCGAGGAAGCCTCCTTGAAACTCCATCCGTAACGGCTCTTGCTGACCATGCTTGCGCTGGTAAGGATCGGGAACGGAGGAAGGTGGAAGCTCTGCTTTAGATTGACCTTGAACTGATCCCATGCTGAAGAATAGCCGCAGTCTTCGACCACTGCCTTCACGTACGGAGGGAGCTCGTCGCCCGAAGCCATCATTACGGTAGCGGCGCCCATCGATACACCGTGGAGCACCACGAAGTCGTCGCCGAAGATGCCATGGGCCACTTCAGCCCACTTCTCCACATCGAAACGGTCGTACCAACCCATTTGGGCATGGTCGCCCTCGGAGTAGCCGTGGTACTGGAGGTCCGGGAAGAGGACATTGTAGTTGAGATTGTCCCTGTACATGCGGACCAGGTAGAGGAACACGAAGTGGTTGTCGCCGTAGCCATGAACGACGATGGCGGTTCCATTCGCCTTGGCCGGGTTGGCTGCGGGCACATAGCAGGCGTGGACCTTGAAGTCGCGGTAGCCGACGATCGTGGTATCCTTCAGGATGCCCTGAGCCTTGAGGCCGTCGTACCATGCGGTGCTGCCAGGGAGCAGCGAGTCGGCCTTTTCGCGGGTGCGCTCGATATCGGCCTCGCCGTGGGGGTTGAACTTAAGAGCATAATTGCACATGTATTTTCCTGCAAGACAGGATGATGCGCAGACAGCAATCGCGAGCAGAGTCGCTAAGCGGATGAATTTTTTCATATCGGGTGTTTTATGTGTTATCTGTTATGCGGATGCAAATATACTAAAAAGTTTGGGCACCTCTGCTCGAAAGAGGGCAGAGATGCTCGAAGTTTTTAAAAACGATGCCTCTTGCGGTCGAGCATTTCGGCGGTAGCGGTGAAAAAAGCGTCGGCGCTGGAGTTCACGGCGGTCTCCACCGAATCCTGCACCACGCCGATAATGAAGCCGATACCGACCGCCTGCATGGCGATGTCCTGCCCGATCCCGAACAGCGAACATGCCATCGGCACGAGCAGCAGCGAGCCGCCGGCCACGCCGGAGGTGCCGCAGGCGGCGAGCGCGGACACGACGCACAGCACCAGCGCCGAAGCGAAGCCGACCTCGATGCCGAGGGTGTGCGTGACCGCGAGCGTGATGACGGTGATGGTCACGGCTGCGCCTTCCATGTTGATGGTCGCCCCCAGCGGGATGCTGACCGAGTAGAACTCACGGTCGAGGCCAAGTCGCCGGCAGAGCTCCATGTTCACGGGGATATTGGCGGCAGAAGAGCGTGTAAAAAACGCGTTTACACCGCTATCTCTCAGACACTGAAGCAGTAACGGCCAAGGGTTGCGCCGCAGGAGCAAAGCGTGTATAAGCGGGTTTACACCGAAATAGACGAAAACCATACATCCGACCAGAAGGGCGAGCAGCCTGCCGTAGGTCGTGAAGATATCAAGGCCGCCCTCGGCGACGGACTTGAACACCAAGCCGAGGATACCGAAAGGCGCGAACTGGATAACCCAACCCACTGAGAGCGAGACCATGTCTGCGAGATCGCCGACCACTTTCAGTGTAGTTTCTGAAGCGACAGCTTTAAGCGCAGCGCCGGCCACGACCGCCCAGAATAGGATGCCTATATAGTTGGCTGACGAAATCGCACTGATGGGGTTACCTACCATGTTGGTAAGAAGCCCCCTGAAGACCTCGGCGAGCGAGCCGGGCGCGGCGCTGCCTGCCGTGGCGCCGCTAAGCTGGAGGGTGACGGGGAACAAGAAACTCCCGCCCACGGCGACCAGCGCCGCCAGAAGGGTCGTACTCAGATAGAGCACAATGACGGTGAGAAAACGCTTACCAAGTCCCTTACCCGAGCGGGCGATCGAGGCGGTGACAAGTATTGCCACCAACACCGGCGCGAGGGCTTTGAGTGCCCCGACGAAGACTTCGCCGAGCAGCCCGATGCCCTTGCATGAGGGCACGAGAAGCCCCAGCGCCGCACCGAGCACGACGCCTATCAGAATACGGAGCACCAGGCTGATGCCCGTCCATTTTTTCCACAGGTTCATAAGCTGTTATTTGAGTTTTTTCCACAGCCAGGCAATCAAAAAACCCGGCAGCAGCCATATAAGAGAAGGCAGCCAGAAATTCATAAACGAAGGACTGACCACCCTGCGCCCCCGGAACATCGCCCTGAGGGCCCTTCTGACCAGCCACTTCGGGGTATGGATCAGCCCGACGGCCAGCCACATCTTCATCTGCTTCTCGCTAAGGCGATAAAGAGGCGTTGCGATCGCCGCCGGACATACCGTTGTCACGCTCACGCCATAGGGTTTGAATTCATAAGAGAGCGAGCGGCCGAAGCTCTTGAGGTAGGCCTTCGTCGCCGCGTAGATTGTGATTCCGGGCGCAGGGATACGAGCAGCCATGGAAGAGACATTGAGTATCCGCCCGCTGCCGCGCCGCTTCATCTGCTCTCCAAACAGCAGGCACAGACGCGTGACAGTCACCACATGCAGGTCTACCATCGCCTGCACCCGGTCCAGGTCTTCCGAATGGAGCTCTTTGAAAAAGAACATCCCCGCGTTGTTAACGAGCACGTCAGGGACCAGCCCCAGCTCCTGCGTACACCATGCGAAGAGGTCGTCGGCCGCTTCGCTGCGCGCCAAATCCTGACAGCGCACCGCCACTTCCACCGGCATCTCGGCGCGCAGCCCCGCGGCCGCCGCCTCCAACTCCTCCTGCCTGTTGCTCACGAGGATAAGTTCATACCCTCTTTTCGCCAGCTGCCTGGCGAACTCAAGCCCCATGCCGGAACTGCCACCGGTGATCAGTGCCGTCATGATCTACAAGCCTATGTACTTGAGAATCAGATCTGCGACTTCCTCCTCGGGCTTTCCGTCCATCGTTATCACAAGGTCGTAGTTGCGGGTGTCGTAGCGCGAAGTGTGGGCGAAATTGACCACATAGTTCTCGCGCATCTTGTCGACCTCCTTGATGACCTTCTCAGCCTCCTGACGACTGATGCCCTGCTTTGCCATCACCCTCGCGATACGGCTCTCCATCGGCGCCTGGATCAGCACGCTGAGCTTGTTGGGGTAGTCTTTGAGCACGAAAAAGGCCGACCTGCCGGCAATCACGCACGACTCTTCGTCCGCGATGCCCCTGATGATCTCCGATTCGGCCGCGAAGACCTCTTCGGTCGTCAGCAGGTTGGGGTCGTTGGCATAGATAGGAGCAAAATACTCGCGGGCCTGCCCCATGTTCTGCCCGATGATCATGGCCCTCTTGAACTCGCTCCACCATCTGTGGCGGGTTCCTTTCAGCTTTTCGATCGATTCGACATTGAGGTTGTATTTCTCGGTAAGGGCCTTGATGACTGCCTTGTCGTAAAACGGAACCTGGAGCTTCTCTGCCAATTTCTCGCCCACGGTGCGTCCGCCGCTTCCGAGTTCGCGGTTGATGGTTATTACGAATTTCTCTTTAGTGTTCATAGTAATGCAAATGTAGCAAAAAAGACCCACCACACAAAAAAAGCAGACCGAATCCGATCTGCTTTTTCGTGTGAGGACTACTGGATTTGAACCAGTGACCTCTTGCCTGTCAAGCAAGCGCTCTGAACCAACTGAGCTAAGCCCTCAAGTAGTAGCGGGGGGAGGACTCGAACCTCCGACCTCCGGGTTATGAGCCCGACGAGCTACCGACTGCTCTACCCCGCGGTATTGGGACTGCAAAGGTAAGCATTATTTCTTAATTTCCAAATTTTAGATAAGGATCAGTACAATCGTGACGAGCAGATATGTTCCGACTGTCAATCGTCCCCTGACTACGCTCTCTCCGATCACGGTAGCAGGGTCCTTAGCGATCGTATCCCCGAGTCTTGCTGCCGTCGACCTTCCTATCCTCCACTTCCTGACGATCTGCCCGTCGGAGATGTAGGTCGCCCCGCCGTTGGAGCGGTTGAGCGATTTGAGGGTCTTGCGGTCGGCGATGTACGCTCCTTCGAGCATGTCGTCGGGGTCGAGGGGTTGCGCGGTCGCGATTATCGGCTTGAGGCCGAGCGCGCGTGCATCGCTCACCGTCTGCCCGATGCGCTCCCGCTCTCCCTTGCTGAGCGCGGCGGGATCGTAAACCGAAATGAGCAGCACGCGGCCGTCGAGGGCGAGTTCGTCGTGGTAATCGCCGTCTTCTCCGAGCAGAGATACCTTGCCTTCCGTGAGTTCCGTGCCGAGCTTAAGGTCGGTGAGATCGAGTAGCGGGAGATGGCGGTATCCGTGGATTCCGAAGACGACAGCGCCCGCCATCGCCATGCCGGCAAGCACCGGCCTGCGGACATGTTGGCGGCGGAGTTTGCCTGTCGGGACAAATGCCACTACCCAGAGGAGCAGCAGGACTATATTTTTAAGGAAACTCTGCCAATGGGTCAGATGCACGATCTCCCCGAAGCAACCGCAGTCCATGGCGGGGTTGAAGATCAGGAGCAGGAGCGTGAGGAGCGTGAAGAAGCACATCAGTCCGAGCGCAATCCACCTTACCCAGCGGGTCCAGGCCCCGGCTATGAGCGCAATTCCGACGAAGGTTTCAAGCAGATTGAAAAACAGGGTCAGCACGGGAGCCAGAACCCTCAGGAACCCAAGATGCAAGAAGTTCAGGTACGATTCCATCACGAGCTGCGCCCCCACGGGGTCCGTGAGTTTGAGAAGCCCGCCCAGGAAAAGCACGAGGCCGAATAAAACCGCCGCTACTCTGCGGAAAAACTCAGAGGCGTTCATCTACGAGAGCTTTGATTTTTGCGAATATTTCATCCTCAGGGAGCATGTTCCCTTCGGCATCAGAGCAATCCACCACCTTGAAGTCCGGGTCCTTCCGGGCCTGGAGCAGGTAGATGTCCCTTACGCGCCTCTGGAAGTCCATGCTTGCTTCGTGGATATCATGCGCTCCGTTAAGGTAGTCGCGGTCGTTGCCCTCACGTTGGTGTGTCAGGTTGTTTTCTACAAAACTCAGCGGGACATTGAGGAAGATATTCAGGTCTGGCTTCGGCTCGCCGAAGATTCCGAACTCAGTGTCTACTATCCACTTGCGCAGGCTCTCGATCTGGTCAGGGTCGCTGAGCTTGGCGCACTGGTACGCTATGTTGGAGTAGACATAACGGTCGAACAGGACATTTCCTTTCTGCAGGGCTTCGCTTATTACCGGCACCGCTCCGTGGCGGTCTTCCGCATAGATCAGCGCGACCAGCTGCGGGTGAACGGTCTCATTAGTGCCGAAATCCCCCCTGAGGAATCTCGAAATCAGCTCGCCATACACGGGAGCATTGTATCTGGGAAAATGTATGTACTCCAGAGGGCCCTTCCCCTCCAGGTATTCTCTTAACTTCCGGACCTGGGTCGACTTCCCTGCCCCGTCCAGTCCTTCCAAAACGATTAGCATAGCTTACAAATATAACAATTCTCCAGCAATCCCCCAATTTCCCCGGCGCCGGGGTTGCAGTATCTCTGCTATTTTGCCGCAGCTCTGCTACTTTTAGCGCAGAGCTGCCCCAACTTCCCGCCGATTCTCCGTAGCTCTGCTCCATTCGACGCAGAGATGCCCCAACTTCGAAAATTAATAATCCGCCCGCACCCTGGTAGCTTCGCCCTGCGAAGCCCTCGCGTGTGGCACGTCCTCCGCACCCCACTCCCGACTCCGCGCGAGTGGCGCGTACGCCCTGCGCGCAAGCAAAGAGTCAGGTCGGCGGGAGCGGAGGTTTTCGGCAGTTAGCGCGGTAACTGCCGAAAAGCGACGAAACCACCGAGCCCCGCGGACACTCCCGCACGCGGCTTGCTAATCGCGTAGGAGTGATGGTAGCACTCCCGAACCCGAAATATGATTGCGCAAGAGTCATGGTAGCGCCCCCTAATCCACCGCGTTTGAGCAAGGTGTGCTTTTGTGTTGACCACCTTGCACGGCCAATCTGCCTCTCAATGCCCTCTGGCCCATTCGGGGCGTGCAAGGTGTGCGGCA
>OCTW013374857.1_pt1 | contig 10637 bp, 5 predicted proteins | sample 1539671 | NCBI WGS metagenome assembly OCTW01 (sample SAMN02144230, study PRJEB22623) | gut metagenome | biome: sheep rumen | host: Ovis aries | place: New Zealand
GCCTGCGCTTCGACGTCGTGAGCGTGTGCGTCAACCTCGACGCCGGGCGCGTGCGCGTCCACCACGTCCGCGGGGCGTGGCAGTCGTAGCTATGGCCGCATACGCCGCGCGTCGGGAGCGCTCGCCACCAAGGCGGGCGCTTTCCTTTTGTGTGGTGTTTGTGCAGGTCAGGTGCCGTGAGGGCACGCAGCCAGGGCCGCGCCACGGCGGAGGCCAAGCCCCTCCGCCGCCCGTCCCGCACGCGCAGGCACCCCTTACGCTTGTGGGGACGGGGAATCGCACACTCCTCCCCCGGATTTGACCGCGAGAAAAGCAGGCGCTTCTTCCCACCCTCCAGTTAAGTGGAAGCGCCTGCCACTCGACTAGAGGGTCCATGCTAGCTAATCTCACCAAGACGCAAATCGGCTCCGAGTAGGCCCGTGGAGGGCTCGTCGATTGTGCCAATTAGTAGGCCACGGTCAAGAAACCTGTTGCCGGCTTCGCACGAGGTCTCTGGCAATAAGGCGCAGTTGTAGCACGCTGCCAAGTTGCAGGAATCAAGACCTTGTCCATGGGACTCGATACACACTGGATCGCCAGAGCACCACAAGGCATCCTCGAGTGCTTTCTGGAGTATTCCTTCGAGCCTTCCCGGACGACCAGACCGCACGAGTCCCCCGAGCGATCCGTCCCCACTCTCGGATGCCGTATAGATGAGTATCCCATGCATGTCGCCATGGGTCTCAACCCCGTCGTTGAGAAACCTTTCGCAGTAAATCCTCTCCCTAAGCGAGGCTGCCGAGTAGCCGCATACTTGGCTAATGCCAAGTATGAGCAGATGAGCCAGGGTGTGCAGGGCAACGTACTTGGGATTGAGCTTCTTCGGGGCCTGGTTTCTTGACCTACGAGAGATGTCGAGGTTTCTCTGCATTTCCGAGAATCTCACGTCCACTGTTTCACGAGCAAGCCATTCTCCCAAGGCATCCTCATCAAGCTCAAGGAAAATTCCCTCGCCGACAGTCTGGACGGCCAGCGTCCATCCTAATGGCTTTCTTGAAAGGGCGGAGCGACGTTCCCTCATCTTTTTTCCGTCGTTTGCCTCTGGGTTGAGTCTCGAGAATCCCACGAGAGCTCGAGTCACTGTGAGGGTGTCAATGAGGGATACCGTCGAGAAGAATTCCTGCATGAGCTGCGAACGGTAGTTGCGGATGTCGACAGCCTCCCCGACGAATTCGCCCCGCTTTGTGATTGTCGGGTTCCGCAACGTTAGGTACTCGTCATACAGATACTCGTCGTCGGTCTGCTCCACGCCTCCAGCGTCCTTGAGCCTCTCGTACGCGAGGGCAATCGCGCTGGGGTCGGCCTCCTCCCGGCTCGCCAGGGATTGGATAAATTTGTCAAGTACTCCGGCTTTCTCCATCTCGGCCATCGTGTCTGACTCTTTTGCGACGATGTCCTTGACACGCTCGTCGAGTAAATCTGGTATCAGCACCGAGCTGACCGTATCTGCGTAGCAGACATTCGTTGCACCCATGATCGAGACGCGGAGGTTCTCGACTGGACAGTTGCAGCCCTTGCCTGACAGGTCTAACCATGGTTTCCGACCGGGGCAGTGATAGCCGATGCTGTTGAGACCGTTCGCCGTCGTCGCCCCTTGGAGCGTCCTCCAAGCTCCGCACGAGCATCTGTATACGATGTCCCCCATCGTCGCGCTGCCTCCGGTCGTTGTCCTAGTGACGATGTGGTTGGGGTCCTTAGGCGAGATGGAGGCGCCTCTGTGTAGCCACTGCATCACAGGGAAGTCATCGACGTGACCTTCTGGGCAGACGACGATGAAGCGCTCGGGGACGAGCCTTGGTCCCCACTTGTTCTTCTCGCGACACGCAGGATTGCTGCACGTGATGGAGGAGCTGGTATTGGTCGTGCTGACGTACTCCATCCTCTTGCATTTCGGGCAGTACATCCAGCCGGGGAACCTTACCGCGGGAACGAAGCCGCTGTCCTTCCTCACATGCTTCGGAGGGGCGAGCAGCTTCTCGACGCCTAGATGCTTGCAGAGGCGCCCGTCGCGAACTGTGTCCATTTTCTCAGTGTCGAAGGCGTCAAGACCCGCGATCATCACGATGTTGTTCGCGTCGCAGGGATAAATCGCCCCCACGCTGTATGGTCCGAGGAGTTGGCCCATTCGGATCGAGTAGTCCTTCGAGGTCTTCTCGCTCCTCTTCTGCCTGATGGTTTGTCTAGCCATTCTTCCTCCAGCTGTACTGCTTGTCATACCCAGCGTAGGTCCCCACGATCTTGACCCTGCACTCGGAGTCGACGCTCCTCATCGAAGTGGGGACCTCGAAGGTGCCTCCACTCCAAGCCTCCGACTCCTCCGCGCCTCGAGGGTGTATCAGCGGCGTCACGGGGTCGAAGTTCTCGGGCTTGAGCTCGCACCAGCGCCCATAGTCGTTTGTCTCCCAAATGTGGCGGTAGTACTCGATGTCCGCCTCAGTTCCCTCAGCTTCATCTGGATCGACCCTCTCCACCCTGTCGAGCACCGTTTCCTCTGCAAGGCTGAATGCCTTATCGTCGGGGAAGGCGTATGGTTTCGCCACCGACTCGTCCACGGCCGAGAGGTATATGCCCGCGAGAGTTCCGAAGAGCGCGCGGTCCCTGACCTGCCTGCAGAATGACGTTACGCTTGACGGTTCCACGTTCTGGTAGAAGCTCTGGTGGAACATGGCGAAGTTCTCGTAGTGGGACCTGTCTCGGGGCTTGGTCGTGCTGTACACCACGAAGACGATCCCCTTCGCCTCGCCGCGACCCACTCGGCTGGTCGCCTGGATGTATTCTGCAGTCGACTTCGGCTGTCCGGCGACGACCATGAGGCCGAGTCGGCCGACGTCGAGACCGACTGAAATCATGTTTGTTGCGAAGCATAGGTCGACCGCCGCTTTGTCGGGATACGAGATCGAGAGGCTCGCTAGACCGTTTCTCACCTCGTCCGCGTCCTTGCGCCCTGTCAGTTCGAGGGGAACGTTCATGTACCTGGCGGTGTCGTCGCCGTTTGCCTCGGCCCGTTTGCGGTGCTCCCAGAGGCGCTCGGGGATGTCGCCCCCCATCCAGGTCACGGCTTGGCCGAGCTCTCTCGTCGTTCCGTAGTAGCCGATCGTGGTCCAGTAGCGGTCCCTCCACTCGTCGTCCACGTCCCTCCACGTGGCTGGCTCCCACATGAGATCCGAGTAGAGCCTGATGTTCGTCGATGCCTCTTTGAGCGTTGGGACGAACACTCCGACGTAACGCCGGCCCCTCCCATCCTTGTCCTCGACGGCGAAGAAGGAGTCGTCGTAGTCGATGCCCGAGGGCGGGAACTGGAAGACGTTCTCCTCGCCGCATGCGTATAGCTGGTTGCACTGCTCCTTTGCCCTGCTCACGGTTGCTGTCGATGCGATGATCTTCGGCGTCACGAGCTCTCCGTCGACCTCTCGCTCGCATAGGGAAGAGATGAGTGTCTCGTAGTGCCCCGCCATCGATCCGAGTGGTCCAGAGATGAGGTGGAGCTCGTCCTGGATGATCAGCTTTGGCGGCCTGAGGCGCTTTCCATCCTTGATGCCGAACAGGGGGAGAGCCTCGTCGCGATAGGGAAGCATCGCGAACTTGTCGATGGTTCCCACCAGCAACGAGGGCGGCTGGAGGTAGATTTCGTCGTCGACGACGTCAAGTGGCAGCCCCTCATCTCCCGAGAACTCGCAATTGCTGTTCGGGCATCTGAATACGAGTCTCTTCATGCTGCCCGTAAGGACGTATGACCTTCGGCGGTCCTCCTCCATGCTGGAGCCGCACCACGGGCACTGCCGCACTGGGAACGGGTTCTTGTCCTCGCCCCTGTCGACGTATTTAACGCGCTCCCGCACCGCCTTCTCCCTCTTGTTCGGGCTCGCGTCGTCGCCGACCCATAGGCCTATCCTGAACTGCCTCTCGCCGAGCAGCGCAGGCAGGCGCCTGCGCATCGACTCCAGAGCGCAGACGAGTGATGAGGCCCTGTCGAACTGTTGGGAAGTGAGCAGTCTCAGGGTGTAGCGCATGAAGACGGACACTCCGGAGCTCGTGGTCCCGCAGATCCTTTCGTGGATGAGGGTGAAGGCTGTTAGGCCAAGGTAGGCCTCCGTCTTGCCGCCGCCGGTCGGGAACCAGATGAGGTCGACGATGTCCCTCTCGCTGCAGGTCTCGTCGACGATGGGCCGGATGTTCATGAGTATGAAGGCGAGCTGGAATGGCCTCCAGCTACGAACGTACCCAATCGGGGCGTCGAGGCTGGCGCGCTCGCCGCTGACGACGCTGTAGTGCAGGAACTGCTCGTACATCGCCTCGTTTGCCATTATGAACGCCTGCCTTGCAGCGCCATCGGCTTCGAGCAGCGCAAGGCCGTCTTCCATCCTGGAGAGGCACCTCTTACATGCGGAGATGTTCCGCTCGGCCGCGGCGAGGTGCTCCCTCGGCAGCGATGCGGAGGAGTGTTCGACCCCCTTGATCCACTGGTCGTATCTCCGGCACATCTCCCTCATCGAGGCGGACGTCTCGCCCCACCCCTCCGGCTTTCCGAAGGATTCGAGTGGGAGGCTCAGCCCCTTCATTGACGGGTGCATCGGCTTCATCGACCTGGTCTCTGCTGTTGGCATGACCTGCGTTTCTGCCCAAGAGACGCTGTCGCCTTGCGCCCATCGAGTTGCGCATCCGTGCCCGATCGCGTAGTTCTTCACGTTGCGGTAGATGAGGAGCCTCTCAGCCTCCTCTTCCGAGAGGCTGGCCTTGCCCGTGTCCGACCAGGCGGGCGGGACGAGGCCCTGCTCGGAGATAACCTTCATTGATGCTTGGAAGTAGCACTTCTCGGGGGTATCCCTGTCGCTCTCGTATGCGTTGCACAGGGCGACAGTGACCACGCTGGCCCCCGGGATGTGCCTCCTGAACACGACCCACAGCTCGAGCTTCCCCTCGTCGAGCCTGTAGCCCTTCGGCTTCCCAGCCTTTTGGGGTAGCTCGACTTCCTCGTACCCCAGCTTGAAGTTCATGGGGATCCGCCTGTAGTAGCTCTTCCCCTCGATGATGACGGCCTCGTATCGTGCCGCTTGGACCTCGAAGGACAATCTGTCGTCCTCTCGGACCGCGATTGTCATGCTCATGGCCGCCTGCTGCCGAGCATTCGATAGGGAGATGGGCTCCTCGAAGTCATCCCCGTCCGCCTGGTTCCCAGGGGCGGATCCGTCGGGCACTATCTCTGCTGAAGCCGGGACATCCGGGGCTTCTGAAAGGGAGGGATTGGCTTCTGGGCCTCCGTCGCTGCCTTCGACGACGTCCCCCAAGTCGAACTCGGAGCCCCTGGGATGGAGCACTCCGGCGTTGTACCTTAGTGTTGGGGAGACGTCGAGGAGCTCCTCCTCATTGAAGTCCCGTGGACCGACGAACTCCTCGTAGACCGCTCGGTAGAGGCGGTCTCTGAGGTCGTCGTCGAGGGAGCTTTTGTCAGGGGTCTTTTCCATATAGGGTTCTCCTTCTGCCTAGACGACGTAGGCGCGATCGACCGCGACGCGTGCCTCGTCGCCGATGGCGGTGATTCTGAGCAGCTCGACGTTCCCGCTCTCGTGCCTGTCGTCGAAGCCGCTGACTGCATCGTCGAGGCCATATCGCGACACGTCGTCGAGGAACAGTCCCACCATCTTCTCGTGCGCCATCATGCCGGTTCTCTGGTGCTGCCCGCGTATCAAGCTGGCGGCTCCCAAGATTCCCTTGATGTCCTCGTCCTTGATGAAGATCCTGAAGGCCGAGAAGATGGACCGGATGTCCTCTTCTGACTGCGGCGCGATGCGTTCCCCCTTCACCCATCCGCGGACCGTCTGGGTGCTTCTGGGGACTCGCAGGTGCGACTGGATGCGCTCGACGATCTCTGGGTCTGACATCCCGCCCATTCGCGCCATGCTGATAGGCTCCTTCCACCTGTGAGCGACCTGCAGGGCGGCCTTGTATCCGTCGACCCTCTTCTCGGAGGCCTTTCGTATGTACGCCCTGTCTGAATGGGTCCGGAGGACCACGTCTCCGGGCAGGAGTGCGGAGGCGGGCTTTCTCTCGGGCTCGTCATTCTGGCCGTCGAGGCAGTCCGTGATGACGACAAGCCTTCCTCCACTCGAGGTACCGCCTCCCGATCGCAGCCAGACGTGCGTGCCGTCGTTGAACATGACGGGAACTGCGGTGACGGACTTCTCGCCTTTGCGCGCCACGTCCTTCTGGAGGCGCCTCCTCTCGATCTCGGTGATGATGGCGGCTGGGGAGCCGTCTTTCTCCTTGTCGGCTGGGGTCCCCGATGCCTTCGCGTGGGTCACGCTCTTCGTCGGGCGGCCGATTGGCTCGATTCCCAGTTTCGAAAGGGAGCGGTCGGTCTCTTTCGAGCATCGGTCGGAGGCGATGTGCCACTGCTCGTTCGCGCGTCTCCACCACTCGAGCTCGAGGCCGCCCTTCCCGTCCGTATAGAGCACGAACGTCATGTCCGCGGAGATGCCCGAGTGGACCGCGCGGTCCATCACCCCTCGGTCGTACCATCCGCTGAAGATGACGCATTCGCCACCATCGATGCCTCTCGCGGCCATGAAGTCGCGGGTGTTGATGACGCGGAAGTCCTCGGCCGAATAGTCGTTGAATTCGAGCTCCTCGCGCCAGTACTCGTACGCTCGCTTGGTCCTGTTGCTGTCCACGACCAGTACGACGGCATACCCTGCGTCCAGACGGTCGGTGATCAGCTCGTAGATCTGTTGCTCTTTGGGGAGCGGCTTGCCGGGCTCGTAGATCGATGAGAGGATGTCACAGGCTTCGCACAGCTCGTTGAAGCCCTCTTGCTCCAGAGAGCGGGAGGCCTCTATGGCCTCGATTGAGGATGATATGAGGTCCCTCTGGAGGTCGCAGTACTCGTCGTCCGGCGCCTCTGTCATCCTGATGGCTGCGCCGAGGGCGCGGAACAGGTCTTGCTTCGCCCTCCAAGCGTCGTCCGTGTACATTTCGACCTTGTCGAGACGGTCGTAGATTATTTCCTTGGCTCTCGAGAGCCCGCTTTCGCCAGCCTGGACGGGCATGACCTTTTCGTGCTGCCTCTCCAGCATGGTTCTCTGGACGGGAGAGAGCAGGCAGCCCTCCGCGCGGGTGGCCGCCTCGCAGTCGTCCCAGTCGAAGATGAGGAAGCCCTTTTCCTTGAGGAGGTCCATTCTGTCGAGGGTCCATCTGTCACAGAATCCCACTACGCCGATACCCATATCAACCAAGTCGAGCACGTCGGATAGCAGCGTCGTCTCGAGTATGTCGGGACTAGGTATGTTGAACGACACGAAGTCAACTGCCATTCCACCACGGGCAAGCTCGATTATCTGGTAGGCGCTCCCAATTCCGTCAGTTCGTGGCCCCACAATTATTGAGGGCGGGGCGTCGAATGGCCACTCGAAGCCATTTCGTATCTTCCCGCTTGGAGACACGTAAGAAATCGGGATGACCCTCGAGAGGCTGGCGCCAGCGCCATCCGCCATGATTCTGCCGCTCAGTATGTGGGTGGGAGGCTCATTGAGGTACTGGGAGGGCGAGGAGACGTAGCCTACCGCAGGTACGTCCTTTCCGCACATGTCGAGCAGGCGACGGACCATGGGCGGCTGCATGTCATATTCGGCGGCGGACTTCTTGAGGGCGGAGCCCTTCGTCTTCGAGAGCCTTGCGCCGGCCGAGGCCCTGTGAACCATCGGGAACTCGTATATCTCCCTGAGGTAGCCGACGCTTTGGTCACGGGAGTTGAGCATGACCTTGGTTTCGGTGACGTCGGTGATTTCCACCACGCAGTCGCCGATGGCTGCCGTCTCCCCAGCCATAGCCTCGTGCAGGCCGGGGTCACCTTCCGCCTCCAGTAGGTTCTGCATCGCTGCCAAGAACGTGATCGCCACGGACTCCCGCTCGAAGTCCGGGCAGCTGAAGATGATACCCGGGCAGCCCTGTTCGCGGGCCCTTTGGAGAAGGAGCAGGTTCGCGCGGGTGATCGTCGTGAGACGCACGTTACCGAGGTTCTCGAACGAGAGGACCGCTCCTTCACCGACTCGAGTGCAGGAATCGAAGAACTCCTCGAGGCTTATCGCTCCCGGGACGGGGCCATTCATCCCAACCACCTCACAAGGCCACGCAGAACGACTTCTCGCGCTGGGTGACGAGGTCGAAGAAGTCGGCGACGTCCCAGAGCCAGGCTCTCTGGATTGGTGAGTACGTCTCATGGAGGGGGCGTGGCACGACGAGCTGGAGGCCCTTCTCCCTCATGTCGTCGGTCTGGCGCGTGCTGATCGCGCCTTCGAGCGTGACGAGGTGCTTCCTTGGGATGCGCTCGGCTTCGGACAGCACCTGCCGCCAGCGGTCTTTGCACGTGGTCTTTGCCCCGAGTAGCGTCAGCCCCTCGGAGGGGAAGGATGGGTCGTGGTAGTGGCGTTCGGACGGGAACAGGAAGTCCGGCTTCTCATGATGCTCCGTCTCTCCCTGCGCCGTGTAGCTGATTCCGCGGGCGTCGAGCAGCGCCTCGAGCGAGTGCTCGAGCGACTTTCCCGCTCTGGACTTCCTTCGTTGGAACAGGCTCATCGAGTACTTGAGGAGGCCGTCGACGTCCATCGGGTCGGTGTACTTCGGGAACTCCATCTCTGCCTCGTGTCGCTCATAGGCTCGGAACAACATCTCCTCGCGCTGGTACGCCGCATAGACGATCTCGTCTGGGTCCCCGCGGACGTAGTCTATTTCGCCTAGCGTCGAGCGGCAGTAGGAGGAGAACTCAACGGTTGTGGGGAGCCTGTCGGGAAAGTGGAGGAGCATGTCGTCGAGCAACGATTCCGCGGTTGTGGGGACGTAAACCTCGATTCCGAGGGCCTCGAGCACGTTCGATGCGACTGCGTCGACCCTCATCCTCTCGTTGGTCCCGACGTAGTAGTTCCTGATATGCTCCTCGCCGATGCCGAACAACCACTTCACCTGGGTGTCGATGGTCGAGCCCCTGCGGGTGATGATGGCCGTGAGGGAGTCGTCGTCGAGGAGCGCGAGGGTCAGCGTGTCGCCTATGCTGGCGCGCTTGATCGGCTCGTTGTCGGTATAGTAGAGCCGCCATTCCGCCGCCCTGTTGGGGTTCTTCCTGCGCGCGTCATACCACGAGAGTATGCCATCGTCATAGATTGCTTCGTCATCGTCATCCAAGTAGACGAACCTTGCGGGAATGCCCTTGCGGTCGTCGTCCCCGAGTAGATGCCTCAGTGGTCCGGAACCCTGGAACTCGTGCTGATGGCTCTTGTTGGCACCGATGATGTCGATGCCTGGCATCTCCTTGCACATCACTCCCTTGACGTAGTCCTGCAGCATCCCGTAGTCCATCGTCTACCCTTCCAAGGCCTTTTTCATGAGTCTTGCAACCTCTGCGACGGCTGGGACGCAGACCGAGTTGCCGAACTGCCTATACGCTTGGGTATCGGACACTGGTATCTCGAAGGAGTCCGGAAAGCCCTGAAGCCTCGCACACTCGCGGGGCGTAAGCCTCCTTGGGTTCTTCCCCTCTTGGCGCACGAGCACCTCGGACCCGTCCTTGTAATACCTCGCCGAAATCGTTCGGGTGGTGTCTTCTGGCCCGACCAACCCGTATCCGAAGCCATTGCCACGGGCCTTGTGCCTCTCCGCGTAGTTGCGGAGGTACTCCCAGAGCTTGTCGGAGAGTGTGTACTTGTCAGGGACGTCTTGCTCCGCGACGTCTGCGAATACGCCCCCTCCGCGCTTCGGTAGGTCGAGGTCATCCCAGCTGAAAGGCACGTCGTCACGGAACCCGACTATGTAGATGCGTTCGCGGTGCTGGGGCGTCCAGTTCTTGCCGTCTATGATCTTCCAGTAGACGTGATAACCGAGGTCCTCGGTGAGTACGGATGTAATCACCTTAAACGTGTTGCCTTTGTCATGGCTGACGAGGTTCTTAACGTTCTCAAGCAGGAAGGCCTTCGGCTTCTTGGCGTCAATGATTCGAGCTACGTCGAAGAAGAGAGTCCCTTGGGTCTCATCCGCAAACCCCGTCGCACGTCCGAGGCTGTTCTTCTTGGAAACACCCGCTATAGAGAACGGCTGGCATGGAAAACCCGCAAGCAGGATATCGTGGTCGGGAATCTCTTCGGAAGGAACCTCCGTAATGTCACCGACGATGGGAAATGGATCATCGAAGTTGGCAACATAGGTCTGGTTGGAGTACTTGTTCCACTCACTGACGAATACAGTCTCGAGGTCGTCGCCGAATGCCCGCTCGACTCCGAGCCTGATGCCGCCAATGCCGGCAAACAAGTCAATGCTGCGATACTTCACTGCCAGTCCCTCTTCCAATCAATGCTCCAAGTCTTGGCGTACTTGCCTTGCATCTTCATAGCATGCTGGGCGGACAGAAAAAGAGAGTGATCCCTCTGCCCGTGGTATCCATCATACCGCCAAAGGTCAGAGGCCCCGCATATTGCAACAGAGCCTTCTTATGAAGCGTAACCCTCAAGCGGACTTGGGAAAGAAGAGGTATCGTGCCATGACTCGACTGTCTAACCCGATGTATTCTTTGCCTTCTTTTGCCCCATCGAACGCTGAGCCCAGAGCAAGCCCTTAGG
>OCTW013415656.1_pt1 | contig 10635 bp, 10 predicted proteins | sample 1539671 | NCBI WGS metagenome assembly OCTW01 (sample SAMN02144230, study PRJEB22623) | gut metagenome | biome: sheep rumen | host: Ovis aries | place: New Zealand
TCCACACGGATACGATCCATCAACGGGGCATACACACGGAAAGAAGAGGTGACATACATCGTACGTGCACCGTATCGCACATCATAGGGATCGACCGGCGGTGGCGTACTGTCCAACTGCGGGGCGCAAGACATCAGTAATGTCGTGACAGCAAGCAGTGACAACCCCATTAATTTATAATTGGAATATCTCATTTCTCCTTCGGTATTTATTTAAACGAAATAGTACAAGAACGAAGCGATTCCCTCGAGTGCCGGTTTGCGCTGTCCTTCTATCTCTATCTTAAAGGCTATCTCTGCCTTGCAGATACCACGGAGGTTGGCGATATTGTGCAACTTCGTTGACAGGCGCACCCTACTACCCGTGATTACCGGTTGTCCGAAACGCATCTTGTCCATACCGTAGTTGACCAGCATCTTGATGTTGTTCACCTCAATGATCTGATCCCAGAGATAAGGCAGGAGTGAGAGTGTCAGATAACCATGTGCTATCGTACTCTTATACTGACTCTCTTTCTTTGCCCTTTCCACATCCACATGAATCCACTGATGGTCGAGTGTCGCATCCGCAAACAGATTGATTCTGTCTTGATCTACCTCCAACCAATCAGAGCAACCCAAGTCTTCTCCGAGGTGGGCCGCAAACTCTTCATACGAGTTAATAACGAGTTTTCCCATATTTGTTTTATTCCTTTTTTCTATTCTATGATGCAAAGATAGTGAAAAAAACGATTAAGCAAACAGAATAAAATGATTTTCACAAAAATAATCTTCAAAATGCATCTTAATTGGAAGAAGATGCCTGGCGCATCATTTCCTTTACGGCAGCTTCCAACTGACGGTCAATGCCTTGCAACATCTCCTCAGGGGTGTTATAAACAGCCATGTCCGGCTCCAACTGCAGGTTTTCCTGATAGCGTCCTTGCATATCCACGCATCCTACCTGCGGAATACCGAATACCAGCGTATTATCGATCACACGCTCCCACCACACGGCAGTCATAGTGCCTGCAACAGGTGTTCCTATCAGTTTACCGATGCCTAACGTCTTATATACCCACGGGAAACCATGACCGTTGCTGTAATCATCCTCACAGATCAGTACACAACTGGGCTTCACCCACTTGTTATAAGGATCAGTGCCGATATACTGTCCACGCGGCATAAAGCGCTGATACGCCTTGCCTGCCAACAAAGTACAGAGATCATCGTGCAACCAACCGCCGCTGTTATGACGCTCGTCAACCACGGCAGCCTGCCTCTGACGGTTCTCGTCACTCAACAAGTCACGATACACCCTGCGGAAACTGGGACTATCCATGGCTCTTACATGCACATAGGCTATCTTACCTCCCGAGAGTTCTTCCACTTTCTTCTTATTACGCTCCACCCAACGGTCATACAACAGGTTTGTACGTTCTCCTGTGGACATCGCTTTTACCGTTACATCAAAGCGACGACCATCCGGATTAAGCACACTCACACGTACCGGTTTTCCGGCCTTACCCTCCAGCAACGGGTAGTAGTCCATATCCTTCGTGATAGCCTTGCCGTCTATCTTCTCAATGATACTGCCAGCCTTCACATCGGTCTTCTTCACGGCGAAAGGTCCTTTGGCTATCACCTCATCAATCTTAATGCCATCACCCCGGTAGGTATCATCAATGAACACACCCAGGTTAGCGGTAGCCAAACGGCCTGAAGGTGCACTATAACGCATACCGGTATGCGAGGCGTTCAACTCTCCCAGCAACTCGCACATCATCTCGGCATAGTCGTAGTTATTATTAATATAAGGTAAGAAACGACTGTAGTTCTTCCTCATACCTTCCCAGTCAACCCCATGCAGATCAGGCTTGTAGAACTTATCCGCTACTTGCTGCCACACATGACTGAAGATATACTCGCGCTCTTTGCTGGCTTTATAATTGAAGGTAGCCTCAAAATCGACGTTCTTAGTGCTTTTCTTCTCGATGTCTATCTTTTTGATGCCTTTCTCAGAAGCCAAGAACACATTTTTAAAGTCCTTGTCAGCAAGCAGTTCTCCACGACCAACACCCTTTAGCACGATAGAAGTAGAACCCTCTTTCAAGTCATGCATCCACAAGTCGGGTGTTCCTTCGAAACGGGCTGTGTAATACAACTTATCACCCTTAGGTGTAAGGATCGCGTCTCCTAAGTTCGAAGAGTTAACGGTAAGACGGATGACACGGTCACGACAGTTGTCTAAGTCGAACACCAAAGGATCCACCTCTTTCTTCTTATCCTCCTCTTTACTCTTCTTACCCTTCTTCTCATCAGCAGCTTTCTTCTCTGCCTCCTCTTTCGCCTTCTTCTGTTCTTTCTCTGCCTCATCTAAGAGAGCCGTCTCCTCTTTGGTCATGCGGAACTTCTCGTAGGCATCCAGGTCGAAGAACATGATGTAGATATCGTCTTCTGCTCCCCAACTGCCATGACTGCGATAGCCGGCACGATCACTGCCAAAGATGATCGCCTTGCCACCTAACACCCATTTGGCATTCGCATCGTTATAACCACTCTGCGTCACATTATGTATCTCTGATCCATCGGCTTTGACGAGGGCCACATCCTTATTGTTCCATCCACCATAACCGATATAGTTGGTGAGTAGCCACCTGCTGTCAGGACTCCACTGGAACCACTGATCACCATCGCTATAGCTATACTCGTACTTCCCATCCATCACGGTGCGTACCTGCTTGTTGGCCAGATTGATGATACGCAGCGTCGTACGGTTCTCGAGGAAAGCCACCTCCTTACCGTTAGGACTATACTTGGGTAGGAAAGAGGTTACCTTACTGTTGGTCAACCGCTCTTCCTTGATATCGGTAGCATAGGTGAAGAGTTTTTCTTCTTTCTTCACGATACTACTCTGATAGATCTGCCAGAAACCGCCACGCTCTGCGGCATATGCCAGACTGCGTCCGTCAGGACTGAAGTCGATGCTACGCTCCTGTTCCGGCGTATCGGTAATCTGCTTGGTGGTGTTATATTCCACGCTGGTCACATACACATCACCATGTAGGATGAAGGCCACCTCCTTACCCTCAGGACTTACAGCTATCTCGGTAGCCCCACTGCGCTGTACCTGTTTCACTACATCACGACTGTTGCTATCCGTCACTATACGGATATTTACCTTCTGTGGCTTATCGCCCTCACGCATCGTATATACCTCTCCATTATATCCGAAGCAGAGGACTCCATTCTTACTGGCAGAGAGGAAGCGCACCGGGTGATTCTTCAACTGGGTGAGCTGTCGTAATCCTGTGCCGTCGATATTCTTTTTATAGACATTCATCGAACCGCTGGCCTCACTCAGGTAATAGAAACTCTTTCCGTCAGCAGCCCATACGGGGTTACGGTTCTCACATTTCGTATCCGTGAGTTTAGAGAAATGATTGTCTTTTGTCTTGAGCCACACATCACGTACCACGGCTGATGTCTGATGCTTACGCCAACTATCCTCCATGCCCTTACGGTCGTGATAGAGGATTCGTCCATCAGCAGCTACACTCATGTTATCCATCGTCACCGAAGAGAAGAGTCTCATTCGTCCTCCCTGTGTGCTTACCTGATATACCTGCGGCATGCGCTCAGTGAAAAAAGCACTCTGGGCTGTCGGCAGGATATTACTCTGCAGCAATACAGTCTGATTGTCAAGGAAGCCCAACGGCACCTCACTGCCGCTATGGGTGGTGAGTCGGCGTGGCACTCCACCCTCTTTATTAATCAGGTATACGTCAAGACTACCCTCACGTGCTGAGGTAAAGGCTATCTGCTGTCCGTCAGGACTCCATACCGGCTGCGAGTCGTAAGCCGCATTGGTGGTGAGTTGACGGGCATTGCCGCCACCTACCGGCACAGTAAAGAGATCTCCTTGATAACTAAACACGATCGTACTGCCATCGGGTGAGATAGCACAATAACGCATCCATAACGGATTGTCCTGAGCGCTAATGGTCATGGTAATGACCAATGCCAGGAATGACAAAACGAGTTTCTTCATTATTCAGACTATTTTATTTTGGCTACGAAGTTACAATAAATTATGAAATATACCTTAGAAAAGATCGTAAATCAACGATATAGCTCCAAAAATGTCTTGAAAAACCCTTAACGATTCTTAGCTTTTATCGGATAAAAGTCAAGAGCGGATCACAGAAAAGTGACAGATGGTTGCGGGCATTTCAAAGCTTTTTGTTTTTCATATTCCTCGGATGATGCTCCAAGATCGCTTCTCTCAGGGTATGGGTGTCGATATGGGTATAGATTTCTGTCGTGCCAATGCTCTCATGACCGAGCATCGCCTGAATGACACGCAGGTCGGCACCACCCTCTAATAATGCCGTGGCAAAACTATGACGGAAGGTATGGGGAGAGATGGTCTTCTTGATACCAGCCTTCTCGGCATATTTCTTCACCATGATGAGAATCATCGTACGGGTGAGATGGGCTCCACGACGATTCAGGAAGACGTAATCCTCTTCTCCTTTTTTAATATTCATCAGTCTGCGGTCATCAAACCAATAGCCCAACTCCTTAATGGCCTTCTGCGAGATGGGCACCAGACGCTCTTTCCGTCCTTTCCCTTCTACCCGCACATATTCCTCGTCGAGATACAGATTACTCAGTTTTAGGTTCGTCAGTTCACTGACACGCAGTCCGCATGAGAACAGCACCTCTATAATCGCCTTGTTACGATGCCCCTCCCATTTCGAAAGGTCGATAGCCGATTCGATCATATCAATCTCTTCTACCGACAACACCTCCGGCAGATGGTCACCCAACTGCGGACTCTCCAACAGTTCGGTAGGATCATCCTGGATATATCCGTCGGTTACAAGGAACTTATAGAAACTGCGGATACCACTGAGGATACGACATTGCGAACGGGCAGTCACACCGATATCATGGAGCGAGGCGGCGAAGTGTTGCAGATCCTCCAGCTCCACCTTCACCGCATCGATGCCTTCTCCGTTTAAATAGGTAAGGAGTTTCTGCAAGTCACGTTCATAGGCATCCACCGTATTGGATGTGAAGTTACGCTGCAGTTTTAGGTATCGTAGATACGCCCTAACCATCTTTCTGTCATTTTTTTTGTCTTTTTCCATGAAATTACGTATCTTTGCAAGGCATTGCAAAGATAATAAATAATATTGATATATGAAAATTCTAATTATCAATGGTCCTAACCTCAACTTGTTAGGCACTCGCGAACCAGGCATCTATGGCAGCAGTTCTTTCGACAATTATCTGCCAGAACTACAGAAGCGTTACCCAGAGATAGAGATAAGCTATTATCAGAGTAATGTAGAAGGTGAACTGATCAACAAGATGCAAGAGGTGGGATTCAGCTACGATGGCATTATCCTCAATGCCGGCGCTTATACCCATACGAGTATTGCCTTGCACGACTGCATCCGTTCGCTGACCACCCCTGTCATCGAGGTGCATATCAGTAATGTGCATCAGCGCGAGGCGTTCCGCCACAAGAGTATGATCAGCAGTGCCTGCAAGGGCGTGATCTGCGGTTTTGGCTTGGATAGTTATCGGTTGGCGGTGGAAGCGTTTCTGGTTTAAGGTTTAAGGTGTAGGGTTTAGAGTTTAGGGTTTAGGGTTTAGTGAGCAATTGAAATAAAAGCTCAGAGAGACCAAGACACAGAGAATTTATTAAAAGGTAATCATAACTATACACTCTACACTCTACATTATATTTCTATGTCTCTGTGTTTAAAATAAAAAGACTATGACGGAGAGTGAACAGTTAGAAGAATATATCCTGCAACATATTGATGAAGAGGGTGATTACCTGTATCGTTTGTGGCGCGCCACCAACGTACAACTGTTGCGCGGCCGTATGGCGAGCGGTCATCTGCAGGGTCGTCTGTTGAAGATGCTCGTGCATATGATCCGTCCGAAGAATATCTTAGAGGTAGGAACCTTCAGCGGTTACAGTGCTATCTGCATGGCAGAAGGATTGGAGGATGATGGTAAGGTATATACCTTCGAGATCAACGATGAACAGGAGGATTTCACCCGTCCGTGGATAGAGGGCTCTTCAGTAGCCAACAAGATTGTCTTTATGATCGGTGATGCCAATGTGGAGGCACCTCGTTTGGGAATCACCTTCGACATGGCGTTTATCGACGGTGATAAGCGCACTTATTTAGAGACGTACGAGATGACACTCAAGGTGTTGCGTAAAGGTGGGTTTATCCTTGCGGACAACACCCTGTGGGATGGTCATGTATTAGAGATTCCTGCCCCTGCCGACAAACAGACACAAGGTATCGAGTCGTTCAATGATTATGTGGCGCACGACGAACGGGTAGAGAAAGTCATCCTCCCCCTTCGCGATGGTCTTACGCTGATTCGTAAGAAGTAGTGTAGAGTGTAGAGTGTAGAGTGTAGAGCGTAGAGTGTAGAATGTAGAGTTATGATTAGTCCCGCAGGGACGACACAATATAGGCGGAGGTGCTAACCCTCGTGCAGAGTGTAGGGAGTTGCAATAGCGAGAAGGTTAGCAATAAAATACGATGACTGAGTACGGCGCTGCAAGCGGTGCGAGGACCTGTTTGAGCGTAGCGAGTCCCGCAGCACAGTACGAAGAATCGATATTTTATCTAACCTGAAGCGTGCAACATGGTCTCTCTTGGTTCTTTCTCTCTGCCGAAACAGAGAGAAGAACATAAAAATCAAATTTTATAAAGCCCCACCTTATTGATTATTGGTGCACCCTTACGCGACTGAAGCACAACGCGTATTTGCTTCGTTTGCACGGCAGGAAAACGAAGGATACGCTTATACCCTATCGTCGTCATCTCCTCCTGACAGTCGATAGGCAGCCAACCGCCCTTCGTCTTATACTCTACACGGAAACTCTTCACCCGCTGACCCGTGGCGATATCCTCACCGAGCATAATGCAGTTGATCATCTGCTTACCACGCAGTTTATAAACCAGCTCCTGACAAGGCACACCAGCCTCAACAAAATCTTTCTTCTTCGGTTGACGGCCTTCCAACAGGTTATTCTTGAAATCCTCACGGATCAACTGGGCAAACTGCACCAGATGAGCCGAGTCGACGGCTGATATCAGTCCTTCCTTATTCACCGGCACATTGAGCAACATCGTAGCGTTACGACCCACACTCTTATAGTAGATCTCACGCAGTTCCTCGGGTGTCTTCACCTTGTCATTCTCCTGATCATGGTAGAACCACCCCGGACGGATAGACACATCACACTCTGCGGCCGTCCACTGATAACCATCAGCATGACCATGAGGAAGTTCCTGATACTTGGGATATCCGGGATACACCTCTTTACCACGCAGAAACGACCAGTTGGTCTCACCGGCAAAACCATTCTCATTACCTACCCATCGACAACCCGGACCACCATCAGAGAAGATGATTGCCTGCGGCTGATAACGGTACACCTTGGCATTGATCACGGGGAAATTATAATAGGTAGTGCGGTCTATCTGGCGCTTCTCATTCGCACCGCCATACCATCCGTCACCACCGTTAGCGCCATCAAACCAGATCTCAAAGAGCGGTCCATATTGCGTTAACAGTTCCTCCAGTTGGTGGTTGTAGTATTCCACATATGCCGGTGTGCCATAGGTTGCCTGATGGCGATCCCACGGAGAGAGATAGAGTCCGAACTTCATCCCGTATTTCTTGCAGGCCTCACTCAGTTCTCTCACCAAGTCACCCTTACCCCCACGGAAGGGAGTAGCCGTGATATTATAATCGGTATATTTCGTGGGCCACAGACAGAATCCGTCATGGTGCTTGGCGGTAAGGATGACACCCTTCATACCACCCTGCTGCAACACGCGCACCCACTGTTCACAATCAAGCTTCTGCGGATTAAACACCTTAGGGTCGGCATCGCCATACCCCCACTCCTTATCCGTATAGGTATTCAGTCCGTAATGGATAAAGGCATACGTCTCCATCTCCTGCCAGGCCACCTGATGCGGTGTGGGCAGTGGTTCAACCGTCTGCTGCGCCATCACGTTGATGCCGCACAACAGACCGATAGCCGTAAGGTAGAATCTTATTTTTTGTAGCATAAGGCTGCTCCGATAGCTGTACAGAACTGGGAATATTTCGGGATGATGAAATGTACGCCGTACAGTTTCTCCATGGCCGGGTAAACGATGTTACACTGGGGCAGCAGACTGAGGTTGCCGATCAGCACAAACTCACGGATCTCATTCCCCAAGGATGATAATATCGCAGCCGAACCGATGGTCTGCAAAACCATACAGATAAGTCCGAGTGCAAGATCCTCTTGTGTCGCCGTACTCTTCACCTTTCCAAATAGTGAGGCTGTGGCATCCATCGGCAGATTAGGCAAGGCAATAGAACTGATATCGCCAATCTGGAGATCCACCTGTGAGAGATCGCCGCGCTCTGCCATGTTAGCCACCAACTTGATATCATCGGTGTTCAACAACAGGCGTGATAATCCCGCCAAGGTGCCGCCACCCATGCCGATACCACCGATATGAGTGATATCCTCACCGTCGCACTTCACCAGGGTAGTACCTGTTCCCATGCTCACCACGATCATCTTGTCTTGCTTCGACTCATAGCGGGCACCTAGTCCGTCGGCGATAAACTCCTCTGCCTTGGAGGTGGGCAGGCCGTAGATCGGTTCATTGACATATCCCGCGCCGACACCCGTGAGCATCACATGCTCCACATCTTTCAGCGCGATCTTATTATCATAGAGATACTTGCCGAAGGCACCATACAACGAGGTTACCGGATCGGTAGCCTTAATACGGATAGGGGAAATGACGATACCGTCACGAAGACCTACAATCTTCGTGGTACTGATACCCACATCGATTCCAATAATTATACCCATAATAATACGATATTTTATTTCAGGAAATCAGCACGGTGCGGACTGAACGTGTCAACCAGCATGCCGGCCTCTAAACAGACACAACCATGGAGCAGATTGGGAGCCACATAGTAACCATCACCGGCAGACAATACTGCTGTCTCACCATCGATCGTCACCTCAAACTTTCCACTCTCCACAAGAGTCGTCTGACTGTGCGGATGACGGTGGGCACTACCCACAGCACCCTTCTCAAATACTACCTTCACCAGCATCAACTGGTCGTCATAACCGAGAATCTGACGGGTCACGCCCGGCTCTGGATTCTCCCATGCGATATTCTCCGCATGCAAGAACTTATCACTTTTTATCATCTGTATCTCCTTTCTTTTTATCTGGATCCATACTCTTCACCTCGTCTTCTACCTCGTTGAGTCCCTGCTTGAAACTCTTCACGCCCTTGCCCAATCCTTTCATGAGCTCAGGAATCTTCTTACCGCCGAACAGCAGCAATACTACTATCACGATAAGGATAATCTCCGGTGTACCTATCATATCTTTTACATTTTTATCTATCTGGCGCCAAAGTTAAATAAAATTTGCGAGATATCAAAAATTATTATTATTTTTGCACGTCGTAAAACTACTTTAGCTAAAACGTCAAACGAAATGGAAGATAATAATACGCAAGTTACTAAGAATCAAAAGAAAACCAACGTAAGATGGATCATGGTGGGACTGCTCTTTTTCGCCACGACCATCAACTATATCGACCGACAGGTAATCGGACTGTTAAAACCGTACATCCAAGATGAGTTGCACTGGAGTGAGATCGACTACGGACATATCGTGACCGCCTTCCAGATCGCATACGCCTTCGGTATGCTGGCATGCGGCAAGCTCATCGACAAGATGGGGCTCCGTTTGGGATATATCTTCTCCATCACCATATGGAGTATCGCTACGATGCTGCACGCCTTGGTAAACAGCGTGGCGGGCTTCAGTGCCGTGCGCGCCCTGTTAGGATTCGGAGAAGCGGGAAACTTCCCCTCTGCCGTTAAGACCATCGCCGAGTGGTTCCCCAAGAAATCACGTGCCTTTGCCACGGGTATCTTTAATTCAGGATCTACCACGGGTGCTATCGTAGCGCCAATCATCGTGGTGGCCATCACCCTGCATTGGGGTTGGCGCTCAGCCTTCCTCGTCACCGGTGCCCTCGGACTGATATGGGTTATCCTATGGTTGCTTATCTATAAAGCACCCCATCTGAACAGGCACGTCAACAAAGCAGAATTGGATTATATCAATTCCGATAGGGATGAGGATGAGGAAAAGAAGGTGGCTTGGCGCGAACTGTTCAAATACAAGCAGACATACGCTATTATCTTCACACGATTCCTCACCGACTGGGTATGGTGGTTCTTCCTCTTCTGGGCACCCGACTTCTTAGCAAAGGAACAGGGCATCGATCTGAAGGCCACGGTATTGCCACTCATCATTATCTACCTGATGGCCGATGCAGGTGGTATCACCGGAGGAATCATCTCCTCACGCTTCATCATGAAGGGACGGACAGCCGACTTTGCGCGTAAGACTACCATCCTGATCTTCGCATTGATGATACTCCCGCTGAATGTAGTGCCCTATGTGAAGAGTCTGTGGATCGTAGTTATCCTCATCGGTATGGCAACAGCCACCCATCAGGCATGGGCCTCGAATATCTACACCATCGTGTCGGATGTGTATCCC
>OCTW010987227.1_pt1 | contig 10632 bp, 6 predicted proteins | sample 1539671 | NCBI WGS metagenome assembly OCTW01 (sample SAMN02144230, study PRJEB22623) | gut metagenome | biome: sheep rumen | host: Ovis aries | place: New Zealand
CGCCTCTTCTCTTGTTTTTCAAAAATTATTTATATAGGAGGATACACTTATGAAAACCGTAACAGATTATTTCGGCAGCAAGGTCTTTGACGACAGAGTTATGAAATCAATGCTCTCCGCAGAGGTTTATAATTCGCTCAAAAAGACAATTGATGAGGGCACAGAGCTTAATATAGGCGTTGCCAATGCCGTTGCAATAGCTATGAAGGATTGGGCGGTTTCACAGGGCGCAACTCATTTTACTCACTGGTTCCAGCCGCTGACAGGCATTACAGCGGAAAAGCATGACAGCTTTATCGCTCCATCTCCCGACGGCGGAGTAATTATGGAGTTTTCGGGCAAGGAACTTATAAAGGGCGAGCCTGACGCATCCTCTTTCCCCAGCGGCGGTCTGAGAGCCACCTTTGAAGCAAGAGGCTATACCGCATGGGACCCGACATCTTATGCGTTTATTAAAGGCAAAACGCTCTGTATTCCGACTGCCTTCTGTTCATACGGCGGTCATGCGCTCGATAAGAAAACACCGTTGCTTCGTTCGATGGAAGCTCTCAACAAGCAGGCGCTGAGAATAGTTAAGCTTTTCGGAAACAATGATGTGAAAAGAGTAGTAAGCTCCGTAGGTCCTGAACAGGAATACTTCCTTATCACCAAGGAGGTTTACGATCAGAGACCGGATCTGCGCTTTACGGGCAGAACCCTTTTCGGCGCAAAATCACCGAAAGGTCAGGAAATGGATGACCACTATTTCGGTGTTATCAAGCCGAGAGTTGCCGCATATATGGAGGAGCTTAATGATGAACTCTGGAAACTCGGGATTCTCGCCAAAACAGAACATAATGAGGTAGCTCCGGCTCAGCATGAGCTTGCACCTATTTACACAACAACAAATATCGCTACCGATCACAACCAGATTACAATGGAGATTATGCAGAAGGTTGCAGCAAAGCACGGTCTTGTATGTCTGCTTCATGAAAAACCGTTTGCAGGAGTAAACGGAAGCGGCAAGCATAACAACTGGTCAATAGCAACCGATACGGGAATCAATCTTCTTTCTCCCGGTGAAACACCGTATGAGAATGCCCAGTTTTTGCTTTTCCTTTGCGCTGTTATCAAGGCAGTTGACGATTATCAGGATTTGCTTCGTATTTCCGTTGCAACCGCAGGAAACGACCACAGATTAGGAGCAAACGAAGCACCTCCCGCAGTTGTTTCGATTTTCCTCGGCGATGAATTAAATGCCGTAATGGAAGCTATCGAAAAGGACAAACCCTATAAATCGGCCAAAAAGACTCAGATGAAGCTTGGTGTAGACGTTTTGCCGAAATTCAACCGTGACAACACGGACAGAAACAGAACCTCACCGTTTGCATTCACGGGCAACAAGTTTGAATTCCGTATGCTCGGCTCGTCAAACAGCATTGCCTGCGCAAATATTATGCTTAACAGCGCTGTTGCAGAATCTCTGAAGATCTATGCCGACAGACTTGAGGGTGCAAAGGATTTTGAAACGGCTCTTCACGAAATGATTAAAAAGACTATTAAAGACCATAAGAGAATCATTTTCAACGGTAACGGCTATGACGAAAGCTGGATTAAAGAAGCAACCGAAAAGAGAGGACTTCTCAACTACCGTACAACTGCAGATGCCATTCCTCATCTGCTCGACAAAAAGAATGTTGATATGCTCACCTCCCAGGGCGTGTTTACCGAAGCGGAAATCAAGTCAAGATATGAAATTACGCTTGAAAACTATGTCAAGTCGGTAATCATTGAGGCGAATACTATGATAACTATGGCTAAGACGGAAATTGCGCCCGCAGTTGAAGCTTACAGTGCTGAAATCGCATCGTCCGCAGCTGTCAAAAAAGCTCTTGACAGCAGTATCGCCTGCACATACGAAACTAATCTTGTCAGAAAACTTTCCGACCTCACGGATACAATATGCGAGAAGGCGGACGAGCTTGAAGATGCGGTTTGCGCTATTGATGACGGCGCTGAAATCAGCAAGCAGGCATACGCAATCCGTGACAGCGTGATTGCAAGGATGGAAGAGCTGCGTGCTGCGAGCGACGAGGCTGAAACGCTGACCTCAAAGAAATACTGGCCGTACCCGACTTACGGCGATATTCTTTTCAGCGTTAAATAAAAGAACAAAGGACTTGATTTTATATGGCTATAGAAGAAATAACCAAACTTATACAGGAAACCGCAACAAAAGAGGTATTCGGCGTCTGGTTTTTAATCGGCGCAGCACTGGTTTTCTTTATGCAGGCAGGCTTTGCAATGGTTGAAACCGGCTTTACAAGGGCAAAGAATGCAGGAAATATCATAATGAAAAATCTTATGGACTTCTGCATCGGTACGGTTGTATTCGTAGCTTTAGGCTTCAGTCTGATGATGGCGGAGGATTATGCGCTCGGCTTTATCGGAGTACCGAATCTCAAAATACTCACGGACTTCGGTTCATTCCTCGAAAACGGCAATGCACCGTCATTTGTGTTTAATCTCGTGTTCTGTGCAACTGCCGCAACAATAGTATCCGGTTCCATGGCGGAGAGAACGAAATTTGCTTCATACTGTATTTATTCTGCAGTTATTTCACTCTTTGTTTATCCCATTGAAGCGGGCTGGGTATGGAATTCTCAGGGTTGGCTCGTTCAACTCGGCTTTCACGATTTCGCAGGTTCGGCGGCTATTCACTCTGTGGGCGGTATAACCGCTCTCATCGGTGCGATAATGGTTGGACCTCGGCTCGGTAAATATGCAAAGGATAAGAGCGGCAAGGTTACTAAGGTCAACGCAATTCCCGGACATTCCATTACGCTCGGCGCACTCGGCTGTTTTATACTCTGGTTCGGCTGGTACGGATTTAACGGAGCGGCGGCATGGGACAGCAAATCGCTTGCGTCAATTTTTGTTACAACTACAATAGCTCCCGCAGTTGCGACAGTTACTACAATGATATTTACATGGATTAAAAACGGAAAGCCCGATGTTTCGATGTGTATCAACGGTTCGCTTGCAGGACTGGTTGGAATAACGGCAGGGTGCGACGCTCTTGATGCTCTCGGTTCGGCAATAGTCGGTATCGTTTCGGGTGTTTTGGTGGTAGTGATCGTTGAACTGCTTGACCTTAAATGTCACATTGACGACCCTGTCGGCGCTGTCGGCGTACACTTCGCAAACGGCGTATGGGGAACAATAGCGGTAGGTTTGCTTGCAAATCCCAAAGCACCCGCAGGACTTGAAGGTCTGTTCTACACGGGTAAATTCAGGCTCTTGGGTATCCAGGCACTCGGCATTTTCTGCATACTTGCATGGACGGCGCTTATGATGACTCTGACCTTTGCAATTATCAAGAAAACTGTCGGACTTCGGGTTTCACAGGAGGAAGAAATCAAGGGGCTTGACAAGACCGAGCACGGACTTCCGAGCGCCTATGCAGACTTCCTGCCGGCAGTTGAAAGCATTGACTACGGTTATGAAAATGCCACGGCAGTTCCCGGTGATGTTCCCGTTGCGGAAGCTATACCGGTAAAGAAAGTTCCGGCATTTGACGAGACAACGCCTAAGTTTACAAAGGTTGAAATCATTTGTAAGGAATCACGCTTTGAAGCTCTCAAGACCGCTATGATTGACATAGGAATCGCCGGTATGACCGTTTCACATGTTCTCGGCTGCGGCTGGCAGAAGGGAACACCTGAATACTACAGAGGCGTTCAGGTTGAGGCAAGTCTTTTACCTAAGGTTCAGGTTGATATTGTAGTCAGCAAAATACCCGTCAGGACTGTTATTGAAACTGCCAAAAAGGTGCTTTACACCGGCAATATCGGAGACGGTAAAATATTTGTCTACGATGTTGAAAATGTAGTTAAGGTTCGCACGGGCGAGGAAGGCTATGACGCCCTTCAGGATGTAGAATAATTTATTTAAATAAAATGCGTTTGAGAAAAGAGAAGTATTTCGGAACACCGTTTTCAGAAAGCACGGAATTGATGTGAGCCGTGTAACAGGAGCCGAATGAATAACACTTTTCAAGCAGCAATCCGAAAGCAAAAGCGAGTAGGTGCGCCGTAGGTTATGCGTTAAATAACAAGCTCTGTCAGGAGCGTTAAAAGAGAAAAATGCAGGTGGCACCGCGATTACAGCATCGCCCTGTTATAGGCTGGATTACTTTAAGGAGGTAAATCTTATGTGTTCTATTATGGGTTACTGTTCAGGCGGCGCCTCTTTTGATTTGTTCAAAAAAGGATTTGAAAAGACAAAATCCCGAGGTCCCGACGACAGCCGTATTATTGATACGGGAAAAGGACTTTTAGGTTTTCACCGTCTTGCGATTATGGGACTTCACGATGAGGGCATGCAACCGTTTGAGCTTGACGGAAGCTATGTTGTGTGCAACGGAGAGCTCTATGGATTTCAAAAGGAAAAGGGTGAGCTCATAAAAAAAGGATATTCCTTTAAAAGTGACAGCGACTGTGAAATTTTGTTGCCTATGTACCGTGAATACGGCGTAAAAATGTTTAAAAGAATGGATGCTGAGTTTGCGCTGATTATTTATGACGGACAGAAAGGCGAATACATAGCTGCAAGGGATCCCATAGGCATCCGTCCGCTTTATTACGGTTATGACAGTCAGGGCTATATAGTTTTCGCCAGCGAAGCGAAAAACTTAGTCGGACTTGTCAGAAAGGTGTTTCCGTTTCCGCCCGGACATTATTATAAAAACGGCGAATTCGTCTGCTATAAGGATATTGCCCGTGTTGAAAAGGTTTGCTGTGATGATGTCGAAACCGCATGCAGAAGCATCCGTGAAAAGCTCATAGCAGGGGTTGAAAAACGGCTTGTTTCGGACGCAAAGGTCGGCTTTCTTCTCTCGGGCGGGCTTGATTCCTCACTCGTCTGCGCAATAGCGGCTAAAAAAGAGCAAAAGCCGATTAAGACATTTGCGATAGGCATGAGCGAGGATGCTATAGACCTGAAATATGCAAGACAGGTTGCAGAATACATAGGCAGCGACCACAGGGAGATTTTTATGACTCCCGACGAGGTAATTTCTTCGCTCGAGGATGTTATAAAAATGCTCGGCACTTTTGATATTACAACAATCCGTGCGAGCATGGGTATGTATCTTATCTGCAAAGCGATTCACGAAACAACGGATATCCGTGTGCTTCTTACGGGTGAAATATCCGACGAGCTTTTCGGCTATAAATACACCGATTTTGCTCCCACGGCAGAGGAATTTCAGCTTGAAGCGCAGAAAAGACTGCATGAGCTTCATATGTATGATGTGCTTCGTGCGGACCGATGTATTTCGGTAAACTCTCTTGAGGCGAGAGTGCCCTTCGGCGACCTTGATTTCGTTGATTATGTAATGGCTCTCGACCCGAAAATCAAAATGAACACCTACGGCAAAGGCAAATACCTGCTTCGCCACGCTTTTGAAGGCCTCGGCTATTTGCCTGACGAAATTCTCTGGCGTGAAAAAGCGGCATTCTCGGATGCGGTAGGTCATTCGATGGTTGACTATCTCAAGGAGTATGCCCAAACCGTTTATACGGATGAACAGTTCAAAGAGGGTTGTGAGAAATACAGCCACGCAAAGCCGTTCACAAAGGAGTCGCTGCTTTACAGAGATATTTTTGAAAAGTATTATCCCGGCCAGTCGCAGATGATAGTTGATTTCTGGATGCCCAACAAATCCTGGGAGGGCTGCGATGTCAACGACCCGTCGGCAAGAGTGCTTTCAAACTACGGCGACAGCGGAAAATAAACCTACAGACTGTACACATCACTTTGAGTACAGTCTGTTTTCATTTTTGTAAACACATAATTACTTTTCTTGACAACTGTATAGATTAGTTATAAAATAATAAAAAAAGGCAAAGGTGTCTTGGGGTTCCAAGGCATCTTTGTCTTTTATTCTTATATTCGGGAAGGCATGATAATGAATTATAAATCGGATTGCGATGTAAAAATTATACTTGAAACCGGCTCTGTTTATTACGGAAAATCCTTTGGCTTGCGTAAAGAGTGTATTGCTGAAATTGTTTTTAACACCTCACCTGTCGGGTATCAGGAAATTATTTCCGATCCGTCATATACCGGTCAGAGTATAGTGATGGCTTATCCGCTCATAGGCAATTACGGTATGAATAACGATGATTATGAATGCAGAATTCCGACGGTTTCTGCGTTGATAGTAAGAGAATATAATGACGAACCGTCCAATTTTCGCAGTACAGAGACTCTTGACAGCGTGATGAAGGAATACGGAATAGTCGGCGTTTGCGAAATTGATACAAGAAAGCTTGTCAGGGAAATTCGGGAAGCAGGCTCGTGTAAATCTTTGATTACAAGCTCTGAGACTGATGACGCCGATGCATTTAAAAGGCTGAAAAGTACAATTCTTCCAAGCGATGCAGTCAGCCGTGTCAGCAGAAAAAATGCGGAAGAATACGGTTGTGATAATTCCCGGTTTCATGTCGTTGCTGTCGATTGCGGTATGAAGGAGAATATAATTCGTTCACTTGTAAAAAGAGAATGTAAAGTTACTGTTGTTCCGTGGAATACCTCTTTCAATGAAATAGAAGCTCTGGATCCGGACGGCGTGTTTTTAAGCAACGGTCCGGGTAATCCCGAGGATGTAAAGGAGCTTATAGTTACCGTTCGCAGACTTATAGGTAAAATGCCTGTTTTCGGCATCTGCCTGGGACACCAGATTCTTTCTCTGGCTTACGGGGCAAAAACCTACAAACTTAAATTCGGGCACAGAGGCGGCAATCATCCCGTAAAGAATCTCATAACGGGTAAAATTGAAATCACCTCACAGAATCATTCTTATGCCGTGGATGCGGACAGTATCGTTAACACTGCGTTAAGTATTACGCATATAAATCTACTGGATAATACTGTTGAGGGCGTGGCATGTGAAAAGGACCATGCTTTCGGGGTGCAGTATCATCCCGAATCCGCACCCGGTCCGCAGGACAGCGCATACCTTTTTGACCGTTTTATCGAGCTTATGAAGGAGGCAAAGGACGATGCCTAAAAGAACGGATATAAAAAGAATTATGGTCATCGGTTCAGGTCCTATTGTAATCGGTCAGGCTGCTGAATTTGATTATGCCGGCACTCAGGCTTGTCTTGCGCTCAAGGAGGAAGGCTACAAGGTAATACTTTGCAATTCCAATCCTGCAACTATCATGACCGACACACAGATAGCCGACGAGGTATATATGGAACCGCTGACGCTTGAATATGTTGCCAAAATCATAAGAAGAGAGCGTCCCGATGCGATTCTGCCCGGTATTGGCGGACAGACAGGGCTTAACTTTGCAATACAACTTGAAAAAAAGGGTGTTCTGAAGGAATGCGGAGTTGAGCTTCTCGGAACTCCCTCAGGCAGTATTGAGCGTGCAGAGGACAGAGAGCTTTTCAAAGAAATGTGCGAAGAAATCGGCGAGCCGGTTATCCCCTCCGAGATAACATACTCTCTTGATGAAGCAAAAAAAGCGGCAGAAAAAATCGGTTATCCCGTAGTTTTAAGACCTGCTTTCACACTGGGAGGAACAGGCGGCGGCTTCGCCGACAACGAAGAACAGCTGGCGGAAATAGGTAAGCAGGCGTTTGCATTAAGCCCTGTGCATCAGGTCTTGATTGAAAAATCCGTTAAGGGCTTCAAGGAAATTGAGTACGAAGTAATAAGAGACTGTAATGACACGGCAATAACCGTATGCAACATGGAAAATCTGGACCCTGTCGGCATACACACGGGAGACAGTATTGTAGTCTGCCCTTCGCAGACCTTAACAAACAGGGAATATCATATGCTGCGTGACAGTGCGCTGAAAATAATAAGAGAGCTAAAAATTGAAGGCGGATGCAATGTGCAGTTTGCGCTTGACCCTGAGTCCTTTAATTACTATGTCATAGAGGTTAATCCCAGAGTGTCCCGTTCATCAGCATTAGCCTCGAAAGCAAGCGGATATCCGATAGCCCGTGTAAGTGCAAAAATCGGAGTGGGAATGCGGCTGGACGAAATCATACTTGCCAATACTCTTGCTTCATTTGAACCTGCACTTGATTATGTTGTAACAAAACTTCCGCGTTTTCCGTTTGACAAATTCTCTGATGCTTCCAATATTCTCGGCACTCAGATGAAGGCAACAGGGGAGGTCATGAGTATAGGCAGAACACTGGAAGAAAGTCTGCTGAAAGGGATACGCTCACTGGAAACCAACGCCTGTCATATTTTCCTTGAAAAGTTTGAAAAAATGACGGCAAATGACCTTCTTGAATATATCGAAGAGGGTACAGACGACCGTATATTTGCCATTGCAGCTCTGATACGCAAAAAGACAGACATCGATTTGATTTTTGAAAAAACCAAAATTGACCGTTTCTTCCTGCGTAAGATAAAAAATATAGTTGATACCGAGCAAAAGCTGAAAAACAGTGTCGGAGATTATCATACTCTGTATTCTGCAAAACGAATGGGCTTTTCTGACAAGGCTATTGCTCGTTTGTGGGATTGTAAAGAAACAGAAATTGCCGAAAAAAGAAAAGCGGAAGGAATAACTCCGGTTTTCAAAATGATTGACACCTGCGCATCGGAATTCAAAAGCTATGTGCCTTATTTTTACTCTACCTATGAAGAGGAAAACGAATCTGTTTGTACCGGTAGCAAAAAAATTGTTGTTCTCGGCGCAGGTCCAATCCGTATCGGTCAGGGCGTTGAATTTGACTACTCAACCGTTCACGCCGTACAAACAATCAAGCGTGCAGGTTATGAAGCAATCATCATCAATAACAACCCCGAAACAGTTTCAACCGACTACACGACGGCGGACAAGCTCTATTTTGAGCCGCTCACTCCTGAAGATGTTATGGCTATAATTGATTTTGAAAAGCCGGAGGGAGTTATCGCTTCTCTCGGCGGTCAGACAGCAATAAACCTTGCTCAGCCGCTTATGGACAGAGGAGTAAATATTATCGGTACTGACTGCGAAGCTATTGAAAAGGCAGAAAACCGTGACAGCTTCAATGCAATTATAAAAGAACTCGGCATACCCCAGCCTGCCGGTTTTGCAGTAACATCTGTTGAAGAGGGAATCAAAGCAGCCGGGAAAGTAGGCTATCCCGTGCTTGTTCGTCCGTCTTTTGTCCTCGGCGGAAGGGCAATGCAGATTGTTTCAAAGGAAAAAGATATGCGGCATTATCTTAAGAATGCTGTTGAAATTGATGCCGATAAGCCGGTACTTGTAGATAAATATATTCAGGGTAAGGAGGTTGAGGTTGACGCTATCTGCGACGGAAAAGATGTGTTTGTACCGGGAATAATGGAGCTTGTAGAAAGAACGGGCGTTCATTCCGGCGACTCGATTTCTGTTTATCCGTCATATTCAATAAGCGACAGGGTAAAAGGCACTATTCTCCGATATGCCAAGTTGCTTGGTAAAGCAATAGGTATAATAGGACTTTATAATATACAATTCATTGTTGATCAAAATGATGAGGTTTATATTATTGAGGTTAATCCCCGTTCCTCAAGAACAGTACCGTTCCTTTCAAAGGCGACGGGATACAGTCTCGCAGATATTGCAACCGAAGTTATACTCGGAAAATCACTGAAAGAGCAGGGAATATTTGATATATATCCTGAAGAAAAGCAAAAATACTATGTTAAGGTTCCTGTATTTTCATTCCGTAAAATAAAAGGAGTTGACGCATATCTCTCGCCCGAAATGAAGTCAACAGGCGAGGCGATAGGGTACGATAAAAGTCTTCACAGGGCAATGTGTAAGGCACTTATTGCCGCAGGCATAAAGGTACAGAATTACGGAACGGTTATTGTAACGCTTGCAGATGAGGATAAGCAGGAAGCCATTCCGCTTGTAAGAAGATTTTATGAGCTTGGATTTAACATAGAGGCAACTGATTTAACCGCAAAGGTGTTGCGTGAGAATGGAATCCGAACCCGAACATTAAAAAAAATCAGCGAAGGCAGTACGCAGATACTCGACGCTATCAGTGCCGGTTATGTAAGCTATGTAATCAACACAAGGGCAATTTTGTCTGGTATTCACTACGAAGATGGCGTTGCAATACGCCGTACCGCCATTGAAAATGGAGTTAATATGTTTACCTCACTCGACACTGTCAGGGTATTGCTGGATGTCCTCGAAGAAACAACGCTGACAATTTCAACGATTGATTCATAAAACAGGTATATAAACAGTGATAAGCTGATAGAGGGCAGTAATTACCATGACCAAAAAGCAAAAACCGTTGCAAACCGTCTGCGGTTTGGGACAAAAGTAGAAAGCACTGGATTGCTCTGTATGACACGCCGTTAAATCTTTGCAGTTTCGGCGGTGCGATACTGCCGCAGTTTATGCGACTCAAAAGCACCGGAAAGAATTAAAAAAACAGGATTGAACGAAATGTTCAATCCTGTTTTTGGTGCGGAAGTGAGGTGTCTTGTGGTTGCCTTTCCCGATGTTTCAAGCCGTTTCGGGCTTTGCAGTTGGTTGACGGTTGCGGTTAACGAGTTTTACGCCTTATTCAGACAAAATACAAAAAGATAAGAGCATATCCGAACGGATATGCTCTTACTTGGTGCGAGAG
>OCTW013389625.1_pt1 | contig 10631 bp, 9 predicted proteins | sample 1539671 | NCBI WGS metagenome assembly OCTW01 (sample SAMN02144230, study PRJEB22623) | gut metagenome | biome: sheep rumen | host: Ovis aries | place: New Zealand
ACCTTCGTCACGAATTTCTTCTCGCGCAAGATGCGCTCGTAGTCGGCCATCTTCAGCGTCTGCATGGCCGACGGGTCTTGGCGCACACCGCCGCGCATGTCGGCACCGGGCCGGATGGTGAGCAGGTTGGTACCCATGGTCGACAGCTCGGCACGGATGCTCTCTTTCGACCCCTGGCCGATGCTCATCATGATAATCACGGCGGCCACACCGATGATGATACCCAGCATCGAAAGGAACGACCGCATCTTATTGTTGGCCACAGCCCGCAGGCTGACTTTAAAGAGGTTTAGTATATTCATAAAAACCCACCCCCATCCCCTCCCAAAGGGAGGGGCGTCTGGTTACTTTGCTGGGGGTTATTCCACATCTGTTAATATTATACTTTTTTCTCGCCTATAAACTCATCTACCTTCCCTCCCTTTGGGAGGTGTCGGGGGTGGGTTAGTCGTCCACCGGCTTAGGCAGCGCGGCCAGTGCCTCGGCTGCCGACTTGATATTGGTGTTGACGGTGTCCTCGCGGATCTTGCCGTCGCGCAGGTTGATATTGCGGCTTGAATATTCGGCAATCTCGGGGTTGTGGGTCACGAAGATGATGGTGTGGCCCTGGCGGTGGAGCTCCTGGAAGAGCACGAGCATCTCGAACGACGTGCGGGTGTCGAGGTTACCGGTGGCCTCGTCGGCCAGCAGCACGGCAGGGTCGTTGACCAAGGCGCGGGCGATGGCTACGCGCTGCATCTGACCACCCGACATCTGGTTGGACTTATGCTCCAGGCGGTCGCCCAGTCCCACGGCCTGCAGGGCTTTGACGGCGGCCTCACGCCGCTGCTGGGCGTTATATTTCGTGTTGTACATCAACGGCAGCTCCACATTCTCCACGGCCGTGGTCTTGGCCAGCAGGTTATAGTTCTGAAACACGAAGCCTATCTTCTGGTTACGCAGATGGGCGCGCTGCGTCTTCGACATCGTGCGCACGGAGACGCCGTCCAAGTAATACTCGCCGCTGGTGGGCGTGTCGAGACAGCCCAGCTGGTTCAGCAGCGTAGACTTGCCACTGCCCGACGTGCCCTGGATGGTGACGAACTCGCCCTCATAGATCTTGAACGACACACCACGCAGGGCCTTCACTGTCTCGGAGCCTACCTGGAAGTAACGCTTCACGTTCTGCAGCTCGATAACAACCTTCCTTTCTTTTGACATAACTACATATTTGTTATTTTTAGACATAGGAACAGAAAGACAGCTCTTTCTGACAAAGGGACATAAAAACATTTTTTTTGACATAAGGACAAAAAGACATATTCTTTTGACATAAGAACAGAAAAACATAATTTTAAACATGAGGACAGAAAGACAGATGCTTTTGACATAAGGGCAGAATAACATAAATTTTACGACTGAGGCATGAGGGCATAAATTAATATATAGCACGCAGAGAGGTTGTACCTTCAAACTCAAAGTTAAACATTCCGACAATAAAATATGTCCCTATGTTCTTATGTCTAAAACAATTTGTTCTTTTGCTCATTTGCCCAAATCTTATGTTCTTATGTCTTTTTGTCAAAAAAAACTTTTGTTCCTATGTTCTTATGTCTAAAACAATTTGTTCTTTTGCTCATTTGCCCAAATCTTATGTTCTTATGTCTTTTTGTCTAAAAAACATTTTGTTCCTATGTCCTTTTGTCTAAAACATTCTGACTCTTTGTTCTCACTTTGTCTTTTTGTCATTATTCCGTCGCGGCCGCGGCATGAAGGGGTTCTGGGCCTTCTGCCCCTGAGCAGCCTCGCCACCGCTGAGCTCGAAGTCTACGAGCACCTCGGTGCCCTCCCCAATGCCGCCTGTAATCTCTGTCAGCATGCCGTTGGTGGTGCCCGTCGTCACCTTGTGGGCCTTGAAGGTGCCCGCCTCGCGGGTCCAGAGTTTCTGGGGAGCCTCCACGTCGGCTATGGTCTCGCCCTCGCCGAGGAGTGCCTCTGTGGGCATGAAGCGCAGCGCCTTGGCGGGCACCGTCAGCACGCCGTTTTTCTCTAAGGTGAAGATGGTGACGTTGGCCGTCAGGCCGGGTTTCAGCTTCAGGTCGTTGTTGCGGGCTGATATGACCACCTCGTAGGTCACGACATTGCTCTCGGTGGTAGCCTGCTGGCGCACCTGTGTCACACGCCCCTCAAACTGGTCGTCGGGGAAGGCGTCGACGGTGAACGTTACGCGCTGACCGTCCTTCACGCCGCCGATGTCGGCCTCATCAATGTCGGCAATGACGCGCATGTCGGTCAGATCCTGGGCGATGGTAAACAGTTCAGGGGTGTTAAACGAGGCGGCCACGGTCTGGCCCTCCTCTACGCTCTTGCTGAGCACCACGCCGCTGATGGGGCTGGTGATGGTGGCATAGCCCAGGTTGGTCTGTGCCTTCTGCACGCTCTGCTGCGCCGTCACCACCTGCTCCTTGGCCTTGCGATACGACAGCAGGGCGCTCTCGTACTCGCTGGCCGATACGAGGCCCTTGTCGTAGAGCGTCTTATACCTATTATAATTAGCCTGCTCGTAGGTGGCCGAACTCTGAGCACTCGACAGGTTGGCGCGCGCCGTGTTCAGCTCGCTGATGAGGTTGGTCTTGTCGAGCTCGGCAATCACCTGGCCCTTCTTCACCACCGAGTTGTAGTCTACATAGAGCTTGGCCACGATGCCGCTCACCTGTGTACCCACGGTGACGCTGGTCACCGGCTCGATGGTGCCCGTGGCGGTGATGGTGGTCTGGATATTGCCTTTCTCCACCTTGGCAGTTTCAAACGTCACTTTCTCTTGCTTCTCGCCGCACGACACCATCAGCGACGTCAAACCGATGGCAGCCCAGAATAATGCTCTTCTCATATTGCGTATTGGTTGTAATTCGTAAAAATAGTTTTAATTCGTTGTCGTCAATGCGTTGCCGCCACTATAGAACCGCAGCATCTGCAGGTTCAGTATCGTGGTGTACTTCGCCTGCAGGCAGTTCTGCTCGGCCTGCAACAGCTTGTCGCGACCGGTCATCAGCTCCACGATGTTCGTCAGGCCCACGTTGAACTTCTCCTGCAGCAGTCCGTAGCTCTGCTGCTCGCTCTCCACGGTGGCCTTGGCGGCACGGAACTTCTGCTGGTTGGTGGTGGCGTCGAGCCAGAAGGTCTCTATCGTCTTGTAAAGCTGCTTCTGCTCGGCCTGCAGGGCCAGCATGTTGGTCTCACGCTGCAGGCGGGCTTTGTTCACGTTGGTGCGCGTCTGCCGCTGGTCGAAGATGGGCACGCTCACCGACACGCCGGCGCCGGAGTTGAAGTTAAACTTCATCTGGTTGCCCCATCCGTTGCCGGCCAGCGAGTTGGTGCTGGTGCCGGCACTGGCGGCGAGGTTCACCGTAGGCATGTGGCCGGCCTTGGCAATGTTGATGCTCACGTCGCTGCTTTTCACGGCCATCTCGGCACTCTGAATCTCGGGGCGCGAACCGAGGGCCCGCTCGTAGACACCCGCCAGCGCCGGCACCTCGGCCAGCGCCATGTCGTCGGTCATAGGGGGTACGGCCACGTCGAAGGCCGCATCGTCGGTAATCTCCAGCAGCTGCTTCAGCTGCAGCTTATAGTTGCTCACCTGCGACTGAGCCGCCACGATATTGTACTCATCCGTAGTACGCTGCGCCGACAACTGAGCCAGGTCGGCCTTCGACATCTTGCCCACCTCTACCATCTCGCGCCCGCGCTGCTCATTTTTCTGGCTGGTCTTCAGCGTCTCCTCGTTCACCTTCACGGCCTCCGTCAGGTAGAGTATCTGCACGTAGAGCTGGGCTATCTGCTCCTGTATGCTGTTGGCCGTTTGCTGCGTCTGCAGCTCGGCTTGCTCCTGCGCCAGCTTGTTGAGTTTCACCTGGTTGCGGTTACGGCCCCCGTTCCACACCGTCCACTGGGCGTTGAGCCCGTAGGAGCCGTTGTACGATGCCTTGTCAACCTTGGTGTTCACCGTACCGTTGGTGACGGTGGTGATGCCTGAGTCCTGCCACGGGCGGTAGGCCAGGTTATGGCTCGTAGAGGCGCTGAGCGAGGGCAGCAGCGCCGACTTCGACTGACTCACGTCCTCCTTGGCCGACTGCAGCTGCAAACGGGCGCGCTGCAGCGTGATGTTGTGCTGCAGGGCATAGTCCAGACAGTCCTGCAGTGTCCAGAGACGGCTGGAAGAACTAAGCCCGACATGCTGCGTGGACTGAGCCGCTGCCGACAAACCCCAAAGCAATACCGTCACTAAAAATATTCCTGTTTTCTTCATTCTTGTGTTATATAATTCAAGTTTCGCATTCGCTCAACTTAAGTAGTTAAAGGGAGTTAGAGGGAGTTCTTTTAACTCCTTTAACTCCCCAACTTGCGAAAGTTGAGTTATATATTTGCGGTGCAAAATTACAAAATAATGCTGAATTAGAAAAGCGATTTTAAAAATTTTTCGATCTGTGCGGTTGAAAAGATACTCACCTGCTTAGCTTTCAACACAGAGGACACGGAGTTATTTGTAAGGGTCTCCACGCCCTTGATGGTTCAGGACTACTATGGCAAAATCACTTATTTTGAACGAACCTACTGGGACGAGAAGGAGAAAGAGTTTCTGGATAATCTCAACGATGCCCATGCCACGTCAAAAGACTGCCACTGGCACTTCAGCCATCTGTCGGGGTATACCGGCGTCGTCAACTACTCGCGCACGGCACTGGCCATGCAGGGAGCCTGCGAGAGAGTCCTCAAGGACGAAGCCCACAAGGGCAAGCCCTCAGGCGTCATCGTCATGGACTTCGCTGCCTATAAGGGAGTTTACGACATCGGCATTATCGACGGCACCAAGATTCCCGAGCTGGTCGTCAACCAGAACAAGCGGTAGTCTCACAATTAAACTTGCATCGCTGCACTCATAGGGAGCAGTCCCTCTATGAATGCAGCGATGCGCTCTAAGTGGTTTTGGCTCAAGTATAAGCCTTAATACTCATCCTCGTTGAAAACTTGGCTCAAGACTGATTATCAGCAACTTGCGCAATTCTCAATGATTTTTAGCCAAAGAAACCAGGCGGTCTGAGGCGGTCAAAGGCGATTCGTCAGCGGGATAGACAAACTTATTTCCATCATTGCGTGCTGGCGACAAAAACTCCAATAGTATATGCTACAACTAAAATTGGTAAATATATCATTTTTCTTCTATTACCTCCCAATGCCCACCTTTGTCCGGACCAATACGTTTAATGATTCCCTTTTCTCTAAGTTTTCTAATGTTGTACTTAATCCCATCACTAGAAAGCCCACATACCTCAGCAAGTTCCTCACGCGAAATATAAGGATTTACCTTCATCTGTTCCAAAATCTTCTGGGTAGTTTTCTGGGTAGTGTATGCATCACTACCCTGTAAAGTGGGAACATAAGGTATCTCGATACGGTACACATCCTGCTCTTCTATAATGGGTTCCTTACCATTAGCATAAAGCGGCGTATATTTGAACATCTTCCTCATGCCACTACCCAATTCCTCGACAATACCCATCTGAGAGAATACGTTGGCTATTTTTTAATTATTTCCGATAGAAACCTTTTGTTTTCGAAAATAATTCGTAATTTTGCAGCAGACTATTATAGCAGACATCATATAAATAGGATTTATGAGCAAGTACGAGATTCCATTTCTGACTGCATGCATACAAGCATTCGCCCACCGTTTTGCAATGACAAGGCAAGCGGCTTTCAGATATTTGCATGAGCACAAGGGGCTCGCCTTCTTAATAGAATTCTATGACGTAGAGCATCTTCAGTCAATAGATGAGACGATTGACGATGTGATTATTATCTGCCAAAAGAATGGAGGGAGTTTAGCATGATATTGTATCACGGCTCTAATGAAGATATTCTTTCCATTGACCTTCAGAAAGGACTAAGGTTTAAGGATTTCGGAAAGGGGTTCTATCTGACACCCGATAAGACTACTGCTATACGAATGGCACAAAAGAAAGCAAGGCTCTTCGGGGGTACGCCCACGCTCATCACTTACGACTTGTCCGAAGATGCTCTAAACTCGGGGCTGAAGGTGAAGATATTCCCTGAGAAAGCCAGCGTAGAGTGGTTCCTGTTCGTTGATGCCAATCGCGACAGAAACCGCCAACAGCCCGTTCATGATTATGACATCGTTATTGGGCCAATAGCCGATGATGGCGTGGTTCTGCAACTGACAAACTATAAAGAGGGTATCTATTCCCCTGAACAGGCAGCACAACTGCTTCAAGACAAATATCTTGACCAGCAATATTATTTTGGAACAGAGCGAGCATTAAGCTTTCTTCATAAGACAAACAGCGAGACCGTATGAATCAGCCTACTCACCACCAAATAGCAACCTATCTGACTAATTACGCATTAAGCGAATTGGTGAAATACGTCATGGAAGATACGGGATGCTCGATAGAGCAAGCAATGGAGCAAGTCTATAACTCATCGCTGATGCCTGCCCTGCAAGATGAAGAAGGCGAACTCTATGTACAAAGTCCCGCCTATCTCTATGAACTGATGAAGAAATCCTGAACTGTTCGGAAAACCCGAACCGTTCATAAGTCCATAAAAACACCAGCGAGACAAACAAATAAAATTTGTCCATCTCGCTGGTATTAAATTGTTTAAGTCCAACAATAGGCTTTAATACTCATCCTCGTTGAAAACTTGTTTTGCGACGATTTTGTATTGATTATCAGCCGTTTATATTACCATTAACTATTTTAAGCCAAACTTACCGCACTATCAGAGGCGATGTAAGACGACTGTTAGGCATATTGGACAAACAAACAGTTTTGTGTGGGTCAGGGGACGGTTCTCTGACCCTATTACTGCAAAGCCGCTATCTGTTCGGGAGTCAATTTGCCGGAGTCAATATAAGACTGTTTGATGGCATATAGCTTCTGCTGCAGGTCTTCGGTCATCGTGTAGTCCCATAGCTTGGCCTCTTCATTGGTCACACGCCTGCCACCGTTGTTGTGGCTGTTGTCAATACAGTAGAACTTCATATCAGGATAATGCTCCTCGATGTATTCCACCCTGCCCTTGTATTGTGGGAAAACGGAGATGTATGCCTGACAAGTCACGGCACGGCTGGAATGAATCAGCCGCTCCATACAGTTGGTATAGCCTGTCTCCGCATCGTTATATACATAAATCAGGTGGGGCTCAAACCCTCTCTTCCCACTCTTTTCCACCATCTCGTCGAAGTATGCCACATTATTGTAGGCACCTTCGGAGATTACACCTGCCTCATCGGCCAGTTTTTTCAGTTCAGGGTTGTTGTTAAGGCTGGTCGTCTTGCCGCATCCGTACATGCCCATCGTGAAGAGGATGGTCTTGTTATCAGCCTCAGTGGCACGGTCCATCAGACGGATGAACACGACGCTGTCTATCAGCCAGCCGGCCTCCCTGTAGTCGGATACATTCAGACGTGTATAGCCGATGCTCTTCAGCAGGTCTCGCGTCATGTCGGGATCTAACAGATTGCCGCAGTCGGCCATATATACATCCACCAGCGAATCGAGATGATTCCTTGTCCACTCTACGGCAGCTTTGCCTTTGAGAATGACAGGCAGCTGTACAGGTTTCTCAATAGCATGGTCTTCGTTGCTACACGATGTCAGAACCGTCGAGCTGCTGATGATCAGTACGAGGGTTGTTATCCACAGGGAGATGGACTTCATTAATGTCTTCATTGCTATGTCGATCGTGTTATGAGTTATTTCGAGTGACAAAGGTACGAATAAACGAGCAAATTTCCAAATTTTATTGAAAGAAAATACGGATTTCGAGAGGGGGGGAGCCAAATGATGAAATAAGTGGGTCAGAGAACCGTCCCCTGATTTGCGGAGTAGATGTATCATCGACAGGAAAATTTGCTACTGCCACATAAAAATTATGAATTATGAATTATGAATTATCAATTATTATTCGTACCTTTGCGCTCAGATTACAAACAAAAAGGAAAAAGTTATGAAAAGGAGTGTTCATTGGATTGTAGCCGCTATCCTGATAAGCAGTGCTATAGTAATGACTTCGTGTAGCGATGACGAGTCGTCGGTCATTCAAGCCTCGGTCAGCACGGAGCAGCCGTCTGCCCTTGGCGACGCCCTGAGCAAGATAAGCGACGACATGGGCAAGATCAGTTTTCGGGAGTTGACCCCGTTAGCATCAAGCCTTAACCAGGGTGGGGCATCCTTCAGTAGCAATGAGATTGGCAGCCCGGCCTGCGCAGCCCTCGGCGAGGCCCTGAAAGGGCTCTTGGAAGGACTCTGCGGGCAGTCCTGGCAGTTGGGCGACCTGATGAACACCCTGCAGTCGGCTCTCAACATGAGTCTAATGTTCGAACATTTGGCCGACAACAAGCTGTTCGGCAATAATAACTGCAGCGGGGCGTTTGACATCGTGCTGAGCGACACGCTGGTCTACACGGTAAGCATCGAGAAGAAACGCACGGTGGAGACGACGGCAACATCTCTGTCGGGTAACATCATGCGGAAATTAGTCATCAGCAAAAACGGCAGCGAGCTTCTGACTGTCGATACTACCCAGGACAATGCGGCAGGCGCCAGCGACAACACGTTTGGTTTTACCGCTGCGAAGACGGCCGTTCTTTGCTACGGCGATGCGAAATTCAGCTACGAGCGCCAGCGTCAGGGCTTCAATTCGGTGGTCACAAGCCTTAGCTACTTTTCAGGCGAGGCACCGATAGTGAGTATCAAGACGGTGGGCGACAACAATCTGAGCTGGGAGAGTATCATCGGCAATGAGGTGGTGTCTAAGGGCCGCCTGGAGATCAGTCTTTTGTCTGGCCTTGTGGGCGTTGTGAGCGACGTGAGCGACCTCGGCAGGTTCTACGCCTCAGGATTGGCATTAGGAGGATTGAGCATATTCGGCACGACAAAGGATATCTGTCAGCGGCATACGGATCAGCTGAACAGCATTGTCGGCAGCCGTGTAACCATGTTCAGCCTCGATTGTGGCGCTATCACCTTCGAGCCCATTCTTCGCCACAGCGATAGCAATACCTACGTGCCGGCGCTGATGCTGACAGGGGCGAAGGGCGAGAAGGTGCCCCTGAAGGAAGCCCTCGATGCCTTAGGCATCACGTTTGAGAGTCTGATGCAAATGCTGGTCGGGAGATGAAGACATACCCATTGTTACAATCACAACTCGGGGTGTTGCTGCAGAGCATGCAGCATCCCGAGTCGACGCAATACAATCTGCCTATTTGCATCTTCATGCCCCTGGCGATGAATCGGCAGAGGGTGGCCCTTGTCGTGCAGAGGCTTGTCAGCTCGATTCCTGAGTTGCATACGCGCTTTGTGCTGGACGGGCAGGACGAGATACGGCAGTGGAGCGACATGTCGATGCAGATTCCTGTGGTCAGCCGCCAGTCTACGGAGGCAGAGTTGCAGGCGTATATCCATGATGGCTTTATCCGTCCGTTCGGTCTGTTTGGCAGCGAGCCGCTCTTCCGCACGGAAGTCATAGAGACGGAAAAAAGCATCTGTCTGCTTGCCGACGGCCATCACGCCATCGTTGACGGCATGTCGTTCACCCCCGTTCTGACCACAGCATTGGCAAAAATTGCAGCGGGGGGAAGCATAGAGCCTCAGCCGTATGGCATGTATCAGGCTGCGGAGGCCGAGCAGGCTTTGTTCGGCACAGAGGCGTACCGGCGCGCCAAGGACTACTATGCCCGAAAGTTCGCCGGACACGAGATGACGACGCTGAGCCACAGCCAGCCAGGCTCCATAGGGCGCATGGCGCGCGTCACATTAACAGTCGACCAGCCTGTGTGCGAAGACTGGTGCTGCGAGCATAATGTGAAGCCCAGCCATCTTTTCCAAGCCGCTTTCAGCTACGTCATGTCGGTGCTTACCCGAGAGGAACAGGTAGCCTTTGCCGTCGAGAATCACGGACGTGGCGACCGTCGGCTACAGAGCAGTGTTGGTATGTTTGTCAAGACCATACCCATGCTCATTGATGCCAATCCCTCTTGTCGGGTTATCGATTTCATCAGGAGTCAGCGCGAGGAGTTGAAGGAGGCCATCAGCCATATCGACTACCCCTTCACCCATTTCTGCCGCGACCTGGGGCTGAAGCCTGGTGTGGCGTTCAATTTCATGGCGGTGAAAGGCATGGAGGAGCGCGTGCAGTTCGGCGCTGCACGCTTTCGTGTGGTGCAGCCTGTGCGCAACGAGATTGACTCCGACCTCAGCGTCAGTATCTATACGAAAGGCGACGACTATGAGATACGCGTGGAGTCGAGTCTGGCCATGAACGACGAGGCGACGCTCCGGATGGTGGCCGAGGCCATGAAGGTGACCGTCGGCAGCATGATGGCTCACCCTGAGCAGACACTTAGGGAGCTTGACATCGTCAGTACTGACGAGCGCGAAGCACTTATCGCGCTGGGCCGGGGCAAGCAGATTGCCGTCGACCCGCAGATGACCTTCGTGAAGGCCTTCGAGCAGTGCGCCAGCCGCGTGCCCGACAGCATTGCCGTGGCCGACGCTGACAGCACGATGACCTACGGCGAACTGTCGCGCCGTTCCGACATACTGGCACAGCGGCTAATAGCCAGCGGCGTA
>OCTW011618540.1_pt1 | contig 10630 bp, 12 predicted proteins | sample 1539671 | NCBI WGS metagenome assembly OCTW01 (sample SAMN02144230, study PRJEB22623) | gut metagenome | biome: sheep rumen | host: Ovis aries | place: New Zealand
CCGTCGATGTTGCGCGAACGGTGGACGATCACGCAGCGGCACGAACCCTTCGGCCAGCCGATGTTGACGATGTAGTACCAGCCGTCGCGCTTGAACACCTGCGTGCCCTCGCCGAGCCCGGTGCCGCCGGCGCAGTCGGTCACGTTGTCGAGGATGATCCGCCCGCCGTCGACGAAGCCGGAGAAGTCGCTCTTCATCTCGGTCAGGCGCACCTTGTACGGACGGCCCGGCACGGTCGCGAAGACGTAGAACCGGCCGTCCTCGATCCAGAGCGACTCGTCGTACTGCTTCGGCGCGAGGCGGAAGAACTCCCAGTCGGACTTCGTCGGATCCTTCGTGCGGAAGAGATAGGTCGCGTTCACCTTGTTGTTGAAGCTCGTCACGTAGAAGAAGCCGTCCGCCGCGTTGTAGCGGATCGACGACGCCCAGGTGCCGAGGCTGTAGTCGTGCGCGCCGTTCTCCAGCCGGTCCTGCGCGCGGTCCTCGATCGTCGGATAGCAGTAGCTGACCGTCTGCCAGTTGACGAGGTCCTTCGACGCCATCACGGGAATGCCGGGGTTGAAGTGCATGGTGGTCGAGACCATGTAGTACGTGTCGCCGACCCTGAGCGGCGCGACGTCCGGGACGTCCGCCCACATCACGGGCTCGAGGGCGTCTTCCGCCCCGCCGGTCGCCTGCGCGTCTTCCGCCCCGCCCACGGTCAGCTGCACCGCCGCCAGCAGCCATAATCCTGTCGTCATCGTCTTGTCTCCTTCCTTGTCGTCCGAAATGCAGGTAGTCTATCAAATCCGCCGCCGCATCCGCAATCACCCAATTGGCGACGCGTCGCGAGTGGCGGGGTGGCACGCCATCCGCTTTGCGACCAACGACCAGGCCGCCGCCGACTTCGAGGCGCTGCTCGGCTAGACGCGGTTTTCGGAGAGGAATCTACTCGCGCGGAAATTTTTTGGGCTAAGAACGGCTCAAGCGCGGGGCGCGGCAGGGGCGCCCGAAAAAGCGCGCGACTACGGGCCCGACAGCTCGGTCAAACCGTTGTTTCGGCGTCGTCACGCCTTTCACGCTTAGACAATCGGCCGGATTCAGCCATAACCGCCGCGCAAGCGGGGCTCGCGATTCAAGCGAGCCAAGCCGAGCGTAAGCGAGTGCCGAGCCTTGCCTCGGTTGAGACCACTGGTTGCGTACGGCATGCCTCTTACGGCGACGAGCCGAAACTGCCTCTTGCCCGACTATCGGTGCCCTTCGTCGCGCTTTTTTCTTCACACGCGCCCTGCCGCGCCCCGCGCTTCGCCGCAACCTGCCCACTAGTTATTCTAGATATCTAGAATAGCGTCCGCAAGGACGCGTCCTAGCTTAGCCCGCGTCAGCGGCGTTCTAGAGCTGCTAGGAACCACAGAAGCTCTAGTCCCAATCGCTTTCATTGGATGTTGCTCTTTTTCCCGTGTGGCTGCGCATGCCCGCCACAGAAAGGCGAAAGTATGGTATAATAGCCCGCAAATCACATGGCTGACATTCCTACGACATCGACAACCCTTCTGCGAGATCTGGCGCACGACTCGCAGCACGCCCGTTGGGGCGAGTTCGTTGCGCGCTACCGCCCGATGATGGAGGCGTTCATGCGCGAGCGCTTCCCGTCGCTCGATGCCGATGACGTGATTCAGGAAACGCTGATCGAACTGATCCAGGTGTTCCCCGTCTACCATTATTCACCAAAGGAGAAGGGGCATTTCCACAACTACCTGACGGGTGTCTTGCGCCATCGAGCACTTCGAAAGAGGGGCGAAGAGAAACGCCGCGAAGAATTCGCCGGCAAGTTGCAACGCGTCGAAGAGGCCGCGCCTGGCCTTCGGTCGTCCGCCGAATCCGAGGACTCCGCCTGGCGTGAATCGCTGATGGAAATCGCGCTTCAGCAGTTGCTGTCCGACACGACAATCCACGAGCGGACTCGCCTCGTGTTCGCCCGTGTCGCCGTTAACGGCGAGAGACCGGATGACGTTGCCGCCGCGTTCGGCATTACGCGCAACGCCGTCGACCAGATGAAATCCCGCCTGATGGCGCGGCTCAAGGAGTTGGTTGCCGCGTTGGAGAAAGCCGATGAAGCCTGAGTCGGATGACAAAAGACTTGATGCGTTTCTGTCCGTGCATGGCCCGGTGGATGTTCCTTCTACCTTTGCGTCAGGGGCATTATTTGGTGACTGGCGCGTGACGGCGTATCTCGGGCGCGGCGGCAGCGGCGAGGTCTACCGTGTTGTCCATGCCGCGCTCGGCACCGCCGCAGCGCTCAAGGTCTGCGTGCGCAATCCGGAACGCGACGCGGCCCGCGATGCGGCGGTTTGCGCCCGATTCCGACGTGAGGCGAAACTATTGGCGGACAACGTGCATCCGGCGTTTCCGCGCTTCCTTGGATTCGGCGAACGCGAGGGCCGCCCGTGGTATGTGATGGAACTTTTGGAGCAGAGACCGCTACCGACAGCGGAAAAGGACATTGTCCGCTTTCTGCTCGCCCTCGCGTCGGGCATCCAGCAGTTGCATTCGCTCGGTCTTATCCACCGCGATATCAAGCCCGCAAACATCCTCTGGCGGGGCGAAAATCCTGTCCTCGTCGATCTAGGCTTAGCCAAGGACGTATCGGCCGTTCGCGGGCACGCGGGCCAATCCCTTTCGATTGTCGATGGTAGGGCTGTCGGCGTGGGAACGCCGCACTCTGCCGCGCCGGAACAGTTGACGGGCGACGAAGTTTCGTTCGCGACGGACGTCTATGCGCTGGGAATGCTGGCGAACGACTGCTTTAGCGGGCGGCCGCCGCGTGCCTGGCGGCGCATCATCCAGCGCGCCACCGCCGCAGTTCCCGCGCAACGCTATGCGACGGCGGATGCCTTTGCGCGCGCCATTTGGCGGTTGCGGGTGCGAACGTGGATTGTCGGCGCATTGGTGGGCCTATTGGCGGCTTCTGTTCTTGCGTTGTGGGTGTTGCGGCAAAATGAGGCAATGATAACGCTCGCGGTCGCGCCGCCCTCATGGCACGACTTGTGCCGCAATTTCACTACGAACATCGTGACCTGGCACACCACGATGCAGCATCGCCCGTTGGCGCCAGGCGAACACCCAATGATGATGGGGGCGAATGCGTTTGAGACGGTATCTTGGGCCGAGACAAACGCGTTGAACGTCGTGGAGGTAAGGTTGGACGGGCAAACAATCACATTCGACGAGCCGATTGATCTCGACGCTGAACGGGAGTATTGGATCGTCGGGCCCGGCGTTCTGGACGCTCAGTTTTCCGCCGCTTCGACAGCGACCGTCCGTGTCGTCAACTGCATTTTTCGAAATCGCACGAAGACGAATCCCGCCCGAGCGGGCATCGACTATGTGCTGGATGGCGGCGCGTATCTGAATTTCACCGACTTGTCCGCCACAGAGGGGATGAAGCTGGAAGCCAGCACGCGCATACGGAGCAACGGCATGTCCGAGGGGCGGCGCTGGTGGCGAATCAAAGGCCCCGACGACTTGTCGGACCTCATTGACGAAGACAATCAATCTTCCGTCTTTTCGGCGACGATGAAGTCGTTCTAGTGGCTCCGTTCTTTTTTCGCGTAAGATTTTTGCGTCTTGGCCGCAGTATGGAGTAGAGGCATGGTTTGCCCTGTGCCCTGCGGAAGCGGCGCGTGATTCGCGAATTTTCTGCCGATGTCGATTTTCAGCACACAACTGTGCCGAAATATGATATCATACGTGCAGACAATTTAAGAATCTTTGCGTTCAACGCATCGATTGGCACGTCTGAAACCTGGAAAGTTCAAATGTGTGTGCCAAACGAAGTGATGAATGCGTCCATTCGGGCGCATCCTTCATCCGTGGGTCACACAGGGCTTTTCCAGGGCCTCAGACGAAACGCGGACGAGGACTGCGCCCTCTTCCTTTGTCCGTGATCGAGTTGAGGGCGCGGCGGCGGTTTGCGCCCTCATTCCGCTCCCGCAACTGAAGCAAGGGTGTAAGGGAATATTAAGTATGAGTAACACTGAAGCACAGAAACGATTAGAACGCCTATATACACTTCTCATTACAAATGCACGAGCGGTGTTAAAAATAGGGATGACACGTGAAGAATTAAATATAGCAATAGATGTTGCGTATGATCAAGGAATTTGTGAATCCGAGAATTATGTTGGGCTCATGAAAAATAGAGATTGGCAAAAACTTTCAACGTGGATTGATCGTTATGTGCGTGACAACTAATGTGGGAGTTTGAGACAGGCGGGTGGTATGTTTCTTAGAATTCGCACAGATCTGGGTGATGCAGAGGAAAAGGACAGTTCGAACTTTTTAACAAATCAGAAGCGGATTGCGCCCTCAATTTGCTTTTGCAATCAATCAAAGGGCAAAAAGGAAACGAAAAAATGACAACGAGCAATAAATTATGGCATGGCGTGCTAGGATGCATTGTCATGTTGGTGGGTGCTGTGACGACAGGATGTGCAATTATAGATAAGCAAATTGCCATGGGTTCCGATCCTTCAGCGGAGGCGGCCGCCCAGCGTATTACTGATGACGAGGTCTTAATGAAAGTCGGCAGATTTAGTCAGAATGAAAAGGCACGGGTTCTTGCTGTCAAAAAACTTAGCAATGAGCGCAAATTGTTTTGGTTGTTGGCGCATGAGACAAATCACACGGTCCGTGTGGCAGCAGCTGAAAGATCGATTGAACTCGGGATTGCAGAAAAAATCATTCAAGGGACGGATCAGTGGCAGGATTCTGCTCTTTATCCCTTTGTCACAGGGAAGTCACTCCCTGAAGATTTGCGAGAAAAAGCGATAAAAGCATGGTCTACTGTTCTCTACGATGATGACAATATCCGTAACGAAGCCCTTAAAGATATCATTTGGGACGATGCGGAGCCAATAAATGTTCGTAAGGCGGCAATCAAGAAAGCGAAGTTGAATACAAGTGAGTATGTGGAGATTTTGAATTCTGCGGCTGATAAAAAGAATTCTTTGCGGGCTAACTACGAAATCCTAGCTAGGGCGTATGATAAAGGGATGGATTCCATTATTTGTGACAATTTTAAGCTCAATATTCCCCTGGAAGCTCGAAAACTGGCATTTTCTTTTTTGGAAGATGAAAAAGAAATTTGTCAGATTCTAAAGGATATTGCCGAGCTTGACCGGAGCGAGAGGGAGGCAAATCTTCGATCAATCGATATGCAGTTGGCGAGATATGCAATTGAGGCAACGGCTCCTGAAATGATGGCAAAGTTCTTTGATTACATTAGGGATTGTCATACGAACGAGGGGAGAATGATGCCTTTCCTTCTGGAAGCATCAAAGCGCATATCCAATGAATCAATTTTAATTAAGATTGCAGAGCAAGGTAGACTTCAGGAGTATGCCCCAGAACTTGCTCGAGGCATTGCCATAAGAATTAAATCCATGCAATATAAGGCAAAACGAGAAGCGATAATTGCACGTTGTGGTAGTGATGCGAAAGAGTGTGCAGAGGCACTTGTTAGCCTATATTCAGAAGACCCTGATCGCGCATATGGGGTGGTTAGGCGCTGGCTCGTAGATGATAAAGAGAATCAACGTGTTTTGGCAATTGAAGATGTTGATACGCTTATTGGATTGGTTAAACTCTGCAAGAATGACAAGCTGGGATTGGAGAATTCTCGTCATGAAATGGAGCAAAAATTGAAAGCGGGCATTCTCCATCGCTTAGAGTTGAAAATTGAAATGTTGTCGGCAGAAAAACTCACGAGACTCGTTGAGTCTACGCAGGCAAAAGCAGAAGAGCTCATGAAGAGCGGCAATGTGTGTGTGATCGGCAATTATTATCTGAAGATGCCCGCATTGTGTTTTATTGCACTTGCTAAGATGCAAGACATAAAAGCCGTTCCACTGGATTGGGAGTGGGATGATGAAACCAAGCGGGTGATCATGACGGGGATCGCCTTTGATTCCAAGAATTTATACAAGGCGACGGGGCTGGAAAAGGCAGAGGCCAAGTATGAACTCCCTAGAAAGCTGGGCGTTGCGCCATTCGAGGTTGGTATGACAAGAGTTCGGTATAACAGAAATTATTTTGCAGAAGCAATGGGTAGTTATGACTTCAACACGGTTTCGGGCGGTGATGTCTATTATTGTTCTGAGACACGGGCAAAAAACATTGTCCTTTGCTTGTGGGAAGGATCGGGGCGGTTGGTCATGAGCCAGCTGGATTAAATCGATTTAGAGCAGAGGTTCTTGGAAGACAAAAACATTCTACCGCATTCTCGCCCTTGGATGCGGTAGGATTTACAACCCAAGGGCAAATGAAAGGAAAACAAAATGAAACGGATAATGAAGGTGGCCGCATTGACGGCCTGTGTTGGGGCGATGCTTAGCTTCGCCGGGTGTGGGTCCTCGGAGAACAAGCCTGAAGAGGTGGTGCTCAAGGTGCTGAAGACTATGCAGTCGGGGAAGGCTGATCAAGCGTTTTTTGCCAAATATTGTGACGAGGACACTGCGAAATTATTCTCTGGTTTTGGTGCACAAATGACAGAAGCCCTGAAGGGCGCAACATTTTCTGTCGTTTACTCATTTGTCGATGATGATGTTGCTGTAGTTAAGATCAAACAAGATGGCGGGAATAAACCTGGTGAATCCTACTATGATGCCAAGAAGGTTGATGGACAGTGGAAAATCGCAGTCAACAAGGAGGCGCACAGCGACTACCAGTGCATTTCTCAAAAAACAATTTTGGAGTGCGTGGAGGCTATCAAGGCCGCAGCGTCAAAAAGTGGCGATGTGAGGTATAAAGAGCGGTGTGCGAAAGAGTTTTGGGAAGAAATGCAAGCAATGGCAGCAAAGGCTAGTCCTGAAGAGTCTAAGGAGATGCATAAAGCTCTCAATGCAATTAAAATCAAAGGGCACAAGAAGTCGTTGGTATATGATGGTGCAATCGAAGTCGAATGTGAGATGCCAGGGAAGAATGGAGGTGTCTCAAACAACAGTTTGATTTTAAAGATGATTGATGGCAAGTGGATAGTCGTAGAGATTGTTTGAGTAAATGAGGGTGGCTTTAATGTCAATGATACTTTTCCTGCTGTCCTACTGTTGGGCGGCAGGAAAGGTACATATTTGGCAAATCTTGCCTCCAGTAGAAGTTCACATTGGTGATGTCGTTGTGCGCAAGGGGTATGGAGCATGGACTCACTATTTTATCAATTGCTCTTCACGGGAAAAGCGATTCTCGCACGTTGGCATTGTGGCGGAGATTGGGGATGAAGTAGTACTGCTTCACGCTGATGCAGACGAGCGTACGGGAGATGGGCGTGTGCGTGTTGAAGCGTGGCGCGGTTTCTTTGTGGATGCATTGGAATGTGCCGTATTTCGGTTTGACGGAGATTCAAGTGTCGCATCTAATATCGCCATAAATGCCAAACGTCGATTAGGGGTCAAGTTTGATTCGGCGTTTGACATGGGCGAAACAAATCGGCTGTACTGTTCGGAATTGGTACGCCTCGCCATCAACGAGGCAGTTGGAACAAACCTAGTTGGCTTCACAAAAGTGTGCGGTCGCAATGTTGTTGCAATAGACGATCTTTACCGCAATGGTTTCCGGCGGATATATGATTCGCACCATCCAGAGCTGTGTACAAATGACGTATTCGCAGTGGATTCCCGCAAGCCCCAACAAGAAGAAACTGTAACTGGACTCTATCGGTAATGCCACACCAATTCATTATCCCGCATAATGGGTGCGTAAGATTAAGTGCCACTTTAGCCCCGTGATGGGAGGCTCCTATTTCCTCATTTCGCCTCGTCAGCAGAGAATGTGCTTTTGTGATATACTACAGCTCGAAGGGAAATAAGTTGTCGCTGTTCATTAGTAAAAAGAGAGGTGTTGAGATGCCCGAACAATGCTTGATTAAGTCCGATAAGGAATGCCATGATTGCCTTGGTGATATTAAACGATCTTTAATCTACGCAATGTCAAGGGGATCTCATGAGCTATTCCATACCAACATTTGGGCGTGGTTGATTGAAAGGGATCACTCATTTATTGGGGCTTTCTTTAACGCGTTAAATGGTAATTTTCTGCGTGTAGATAGAGAGTCTGGGAATCGTGATTTGACGATCTGGCTTAATGAGCAGGGAAAAGAACTCGCGTATGTGGTGGAGAACAAGTTCAAGTCGGTGCCGCGTGAATCACAGTTGGAGGATTATACGTTTGATCTGCGGAAGAAGGAGCAATTTGGCAAAGGACTTTTGGTTTCACTTGCAACACCTCCGGGGGGTGAAAAGTGGGAATGGGAGACATTGACGCAAACGGAATTGATGAAAAGGATTGAGGAGAGGATCAAAAGTTCTACTGCATTTAGTGAATTAGAAAAGAAAATGGTTGTTTCGTACGCGGCAATGACACGAAAGCTATCTGCCATATTGGCGTATTATTCGGATTTGTATAGAAGTCAATGGCCAATGAGTGGGGCGGGACAGGTGCTAGAAGATGTAAAACTGTGGAACATCTTCGCAAAAATGAAATCGGCTGAATTTGCCCAGTACATAGAAAAGCAGACAGAGACGGCAGAATGGCGTAAGATTGCAAAACAAAATGGATTGTTTTTGATCGTAAGGCCGGGATTCAGCAATAAGAGTAAGAGTGCGTTGCTGGACGTTAGATTAGAGAAACATCGACAAGATTATAAAGGTCACGACGAAGAACCGTTTAGTATAGGGATTCAGATCCAGGGCAATCAGTATCGGCGTTGTGTTTGTTCACATGATGTTGCACGATTCAAGAGTGCTGAAGTGCTTTATCGGCAGTTCTGTAAGGACGGTATCTGGTTAGGAGATTGTGAATTCCTTGAAATGAATACGACAATGGAGAAGGAGTTTTGTAAATACGAGCCAAAGGATTATCGATTCGTATATCAGTACATGATACTGGAGGATGGCTGCTTCGCGAAGATTTTTGAACGGTTAAGATTGGATATGAATAAGTTGGTTGGATTGTTGGAGAACAGTAAGGAGAGATCGATTTGGGGTGAAGAAAGAGACGCAAGGGCATTTGTTCATAAGATACAGCAGAATGGCCTTCTTTCTACTAAGGCATGTTAAGAATCCAATATACGGTGGAGAAACATGAAACTAAAAGTTCTAGTTGACTATGTGGTGAAAGTCGGTCACGATCTCGGAAGCAATGATGACTATCCCGTAAAAATAGCTCTGCCGGGAAATCCTAATCCAGCGGTGCTGCAAAAGGGTGAAGATGATTCGTCTCCAATGCCTACGAAAGACTTCCTTAACTATGTGGGTAAATATGGAACAAAGGGCATTGACATCGTTGTGGAGGAGAATGTTGTTTCTGGGTCAAAAGCGTGGATTTGTGATTGCAACGGCATTGAAGACGATGAAGAAGTACATTGTACTGTTGAAGAGAGAAGTGGAATCGTAGTTGTTAATCCGAAGTAGGTGTCGAAATGAAAAAGCCAATTGGATTTAATGTATTCAAGACTGAAGTTTTTAATACCGCGATTGATGAAGCGCTGGAAACATCATGTGTTAATGGAGGTAATCGCGAACCCTGTTACGCTGCTGCGTTGACGAAAGAGCTGCCAAGAATCTTGAATGGCATAATAAATGGCGCAACAAAAAAGTTGGGATTGCCTCCCTTGTATCGATTCGGTTCCTGCTATGTTCACCAAAAACCGTATGTAAGATTCGGATCTAGTTTTAAGTCGCGCTGTGAACTGGGTGATTTATTGGTACTGGTGAAGAAAACCATCAATGGCACAGCCACCTTCAATTCTGCGTTGTTTCAACTGAAGAAGGCGTCAAACAAGAAGTATCATGTATCCGAGAGTGGTGGAGAAAACACGCAACTCACATTGTACACAAAATGGGGGAAACTCAAGATTGACTTGGTTTCAGAACATACGACGGAATATGACGTAATGCCGCATGCAGTTTCGCAAGGCGGCTCATATATGTTTATCCGACTTGATAGGCAACATCCTAAGTTTGTTGTTGCAGCCCCTGACCGTGATATGGAAACGACCGTGCCTCCATCCTTTGGTTATTATTCGTATCCCGTATCGTTTGGACACTATTTATCTCGTATGGTCAAATGGCAGTGTGGACGAGCGATTGCGCCCAAGATTGATATGAAGAATGGATGCGCGGATGATTGGAGTAGATTGATATGGAGAGTGATAGAACTTCTTGAAAACGCAGTGTCCAATTGTAAAGGACATGGGAAAGTTAAAAGGGATAATGAATGTGGCAGTTTGGCTTTCATGACTGATTGTCATGATGTTGATTTGATCGGCGAATCTGAAGGTGTGGATTTATGCGGCGACCCTGCTTTAAGGGGATTTGGGATCCTTTACATTGAGGAACTTGTCGACACCAAAGCCATAAGACCCTAATTAGGAAAAAAAGACATGGAACGGGGGCTGCGGGGTCAGACATGGTTACAACAGTAAATTGCCACAGTAGCGGGAGTTCGTGACATACTGTTCGGCATGAGACGTTGCAGGATAAAGTTTCCAAATCGGTGCTATCATCTGATCAGTCGCGTCGCCCACCGCGCCATGACGAAGGATGGCAAGCGGCGAATCGAAAAGGTTACGCCGCTATGACAAGGAAAACCTACT